>Ga0075423_10001920_pt1 | contig 18672 bp, 10 predicted proteins | sample SoiMethybrSBSTD2_FD_80114 | JGI IMG/M metagenome (GOLD analysis project Ga0075423, IMG submission 80114) | Bulk soil microbial communities from a Populus tree surrounding site in Tennessee, USA - Soil MetaG P. TD hybrid SBSTD2 | ecosystem: Environmental > Terrestrial > Soil > Tree plantation...
GCGGCTCTGGGCCTAGCAGCGCCCATTGGACTCCCGCGAGCCCGGCGCTGCCGGATAGTGCGTCGGCGATGTTCACGATCAAACCTCCGGTTCGCCTATCGTAGGGGCACGATATATCGTGCCCGACATCGTTTGCGCCTACGGGCACGATATATCGTGCCCCTACATTCATTGTTTTATCGTAGGGGTACGATATATCGTGCCCGACATCGTTTGCGCCTACGGGCACGATATACCCAGCCCCTACGTGGGGTATTGATCCTACAGCCCGCTATTGTGTAAAAACTGCTCGATCAGCAGCATGTTGGTGTTCAGGCGTATTGGCTTGACTTTGGTCCAGGAGTGTAGGACCAGCGTGAGCAGGTCGAGCGTTTCCCAGAGCATGATGCGCTGCCGCGAGACCGGCATATGCTTTTCGTATTCGGCGAGGAACGTTTCGCAGATCGTTTCCGTCTGGGCCAGCCGTGCCAGCAGCGCCTCGCGATCAATCGCCACGCCGTCCTCGTCCTCGTCTTCTTTTGATGCGCTCAGACCAATATCGCGGATCTTGCCCAGGAACAGCGCCAGGTCAAGCGCCGGCTCGGCCTGGCAGAAGCCATCGAAGTCGATAAAGCCGATCTGGCCTTTGTTCAGCAGCACCTGCGCGGGTCGGAAGGTTCCGTGGGTTGGCACGGGCGGGTCGGCTGGGTTTTCGGCGGCGATCGCTTCCAGGCGCGTCAGCAGCGGGGTCGCCGCGCCGACAAGCTCAGGAATGACCGCCTCCAGCCGATCAAGCACCTCGCGGACATCGTCAAGCTCGCCGTCCCATGTGCGCAGCTCGCCGATCCCGATCTTCGTCTGGTGGAGCAAGGCCAGTGCAAACGCACTCTTGCGCATGTAGTTGTTCAGCTCCGCCAGCGCCTCGGGCGTGCCCACGCGCAGCGCCGAGCCGATCAGCTCTTTGAGCGTTTGCTCCTCGCGGATCGGCCCCTGAACGAGCACGTTCAGCTCTGGGACGAAGGCCAGCGGCTCGGCGATCGTCACGGCGCTGTTGCCGGCGAGCGCCGAATCCCAGAGCGCGCGCATACCGTCGTAGGCGTTCTGGCCTTTATTGCCCTGGTAGGTCTTGGCGACGACGATATCGGGCCAGTCCTGGTGTGCCGTGTCGGCTGGGTAGACTAGCTGGTACAACAGGGTGCAGCGGCTGCCTGGCTTGTAGCGCATGATCTTGGGCGTACATGCCTCGATGCGCATGTCGCTGTATGCCGGAGACCCCGCACGGATGCTGCGCTCTAATAGGTCGCGGGCCTCGTCGGGATCGGTCAGGTGCGGCAGCGCCGGCAGCGCCTCGTCGGGCGGCTGTAGCTCAAGCTCCACATGCAGCTCAGGCAGGTAGGAGTACCAGCCGGTCGTTCCGAAGGCAGCAGCAGCCGTGCTGCGTGCGGGCTCGTCCTGGCCCGGCGGAATAACTGTGCCGCGCAGCCGGACGATCTGCGGCTCTGATTGGGGCCCAGCGACGGTGAGTTGGTACATCGCGGTCCAGCGATTCTTCTTGAAGCGCACCCGCTTGACATCACAATCTTGGAGTGTCAGCGCGCCCGAAGCGAATTCGGCGATGCCACGCACGAGTGCTGCACGCACGCGCTCAGCGTCGGCACTCGCGAGCAACCAATCTGGCAAGATCCTGAGTTGCTGTAAACCTTCCAACACGGTTTTCGCCTGGGGCTGACTTTGCTCCGTTACGGTAGACATGATACACGCTCCTCAAGTATAGCGATGACGTATTCGAGTCGACTGCCCTTGAGTTTCTGCCAGCTGTGCAGCGCCAGGCGTAGCAGGCTAATGATCTCGTAGGCCGGCACGCGTGCGCGTAACCTCGCTTCGTCTTCCAGCCGCTCGCCCGCAGCCGCGATATAGCTGTTGAGGAACCGCGCGCAGAGCTGCTCGGTTAGCACCGCGGGCGCTTTGGCTGTCCTCTGCCCCTTGAGCACGGCCACGCGCAGGTAGGCCAGGAATTGGCCGAGGTCGAGCGCGGGTTCGGCCTGGCAGATCGTATCGAAATCGACCAGCCCGCTCTGCGCGCCCTCGAAGATCAGCTGGGTGTAGCTGAAGTCGCCATGGCTGAAGCACAAGCTCAACGCGCTGGATGCTGCGGCAGATGCGTCTGTTCGCTCCAGCCAATCCTGGAATTGCGCGCCAAGCTCGGGCGAGATCCGCCGCATGATCGCGAAGCTCTGGCGCAAGCCAGCTAGCTCATCCGCGAGCGTGCGGCGCTGGCCCAGCGTGATCGCCGAGGTGTGCAAGGCAGCTGCGATCTGGGCACAGGCGTCAAGCGACTCCTCCAGCGTGAGCTTGCCGGGCTGCGTCGTTTCCTGGCCTTTCAATCGCGCTTTGAGCAGCTGGGCCACCTGCGGCACGCCGGGGATGGCCTCGAATAGCGCCAGCTGCAAATCGGGCCGGAAGCCGAACGAGCGCGGGATGTTGAACTGATGGCCTTGGTTTAGCACCTGCTCGTGCAGCGCTGCGATCACCGGGCCGGCGAGTGCGCCACGGCCATCAGCGGCGATTTTGCCATAGACCAGCATGTGCTGCGGCGTATCGTCGTCGGGGGTTGTGCTCGTGATCTGGTAGCGCAGCACGCAGCGGTGCTGACGCCCGTAATGACCAAGCTCGACCTGGCAATCCTGGATTGTCAGGCGGGTGTTTAGCGCGTCGGACAGCAGCTCGCCGAGGATCGTGCGCAGACGCTGGCCGTCAGTCACCTCGACCAGCATCGGCAGCTCGCCATCGATCGGGAAGACATACACGACCATGTTCAGCGGTTCGATCAGCGCGACTGGCGTGACGAACGGCGCGATCTCCGCGCGCCCGCGCATCTGTTCGGCGAGCGGCGCTAGCCGGTCGTGCAGGTAGTGGGCGGCGGTGCGCTGGTCTGGAAAGACGCGACCGATCACCAGCGGCTTCAGCGTCTGGCCGAGCGCGCTGTCGTTGACCTCTAGCTGGTAGCGTATGATGCAGCAGTCGCCCGGATAGACCGACTGGCCCGGCTCGCAGCGCTCGATGATGGCGGACGGATGCGCCGTGCCGAACAACGCCGCCTGCAAATAGCCGCGCATCGCCTCGGCGTCGAACGCGGTTTTCACGCCGGGCAGCTCGTACTGGAGCACCGGGCTGCTGAGTGGATCGAGCTGCTCGCGTAATAATTCCACAGTGCTGGTCATGTATTCAGCATCCTTCTTTCGATCCGCGAAGGTACGCGAAGATCGGGCCTATTTTCGCGCGTCTTCGCGCATCTTCGCGGATTCTTGATAGCTGTTCTAGTAGTCCAATTGCGGCAAACATGCCATCTCCTCTTCGAGTACGGAGATGACGTTCTCCATACGCGCGATTTTGAGCTGCTGCCAGCTGTGCAACGCCATGCGCAGCAGGCTGACGATCATATAGACCGAGACGCGGATGCGCAGGCGATCGACATCTTCGAGCCGGTCGCCGGTGGTGGCGATATAGGTTTGCAGGAACTGCTCGCCAAGCTGCGCGCCGCGATCGCTCGCCGTTGCGGAGGCGCGCTTGTGCGCCTTGCGGGTCACAACGCGCAGGTAGGCCAGGAATTGGCCGAGGTCGAGCGCGGGCTCGGCCTGGCAGATCGTATCGAAATCGACCAGCCCACACTGTTTTCCATCGAAGATCAGCTGGGCATAGGTGTAGTCGCCGTGGCTGAAGCCGAGCCGTAGTGCGTCGGATTCCTCGGCATAGGTCGCGATCCGATCAAGCCAGGATTGGAATTGGGTGCCGAGGTTGGGCGCGACGCGCGTGACCATATGGATGTCGCGCTGCACAATCGTCAGATCGTCGTCGAGCGTGCGGCGCCCGCCGATCGCGATGCCCGATGTGTGCAGCGTGCTTGCGACATGCGCGCAGGCATCAATCGCCGCTTCGAGCGTGAGTGCGCCGGGGACAGCCGGCGCTGCGTCGGTCTGGGCCTTGATCAATTGGTTGATCAGCGGTGTGCCGGGGATCGCCTCCAGCAGCGCAAGATGCAAGTCGGGCCGGAAGCCAAGCGAGCGCGGGATGCTGAACTGGTTCGCGCTGCTGTTCACCGCCATATACTTCTGCAACGCGCTGATCACCGGCCCGATCAGTGCGCCCTGGTTGTCATTGCCAACTTTGCCGTAGACATCGCGGCGCGCGGGCTGACCGCCCGGCGTCAGCCCGGCGATCTCGTAGCGCAGCACACAGCGCTGGCGGCGCGCGTAGTTGACCGGGATGATCTGGCAATCCTGCGGGGTGAACTGTTCGTCGAGCGCGTCGGGCAGCGTCTCGGCGAATAGTTCGAGCATGCGCTGCCGATCAGTTGCGCCGATCAACGATGGCAGATCGCCGTCGATCGGGAAGACGTGTACGACCATGTTGAGCGGCTCGATCAGCGCCACGGGCGTCGCGAAGGGCTGGAACTCGGCGCGATCATGTACGAGCGCCGCAAGTGGCGACAGCCGGTCGCGCATATAGATCGCGCAGGCGAGCTGGCTTTGGAACACGCGCCCGCTCACCAGGGGCCGGATGCGCGGCCCACCGGCGCTATCCGCGACCTCAAGCTGGTAGCGCAGCGCGCAGTAGTCGCCCATGTAGATCGCCTTGCCGGGCGTGCAGCGCTCGATCACGTAGTTGGGGCGCGCCTTGCCGAACAGCACCGCCTGGAGATAATCGCGCATCGGATCGGCGTCGAGCGCGGTCTTCAGGCCCGGCAGATCGCGCAGGAGGATCGGGCTGTTCAGCGGATCGATCTGCTCGGCTGGCAGGCGTGTCAGCGCCGGCACGAAGGTCGTCTGGCCCTCGGCTGCGACGTTGGCCGGTGGGCTAGCGGCATCTGATGGCGGAGCGGTCACTGTGCGCATGAGTGTCGTCTCGAAGGCTTTGGATCGTGGCTGGGCTGGCCGGGTCGGGCCGGCGGCAGGCGGCGGGATCAGTGCGGACGAGGCAGCCGGGCGAGCCGCCGGCTCGGCTGTGGACTCGGACACGGCGCGCGCGACGGCAGGCGTCGCCGCTTGTGCGGCCGGTGTTGCCGCGTGGCTCGGCGCGGGTACGCGCTGGATCGCCGGCAGCGCCTGGGTCATCAGCGTCTGGAACGCCTTCGACGAGACCGGCTTTGGCAGCGCCTGGGTCATCAGCGTCTGGAATACCTTGGGCGTGACCGGCTCAACCTCATCATCCACGTCGGCGACCGGCACGGGGCTGGGCTTGCTCTGGCCGTCCTGCTCCCCCATCGCCTGCCCGAACTGCTTATGATACAAATCTGCGTACAGCCCGCCGGTCTTCAGCAGCGACTTATGCGTGCCAACCTGCTCGATCTGGCCGGCCTTGATCACCACGATCCGATCGGCGTGGCGAATCAGGTTGAGATCGTGCGAGATGATCAGCGTCGCCTTGCCGCGCATGAGCGAGCGCAGCGCCAGCAGCACCAGCTCGGTCGATTCGGCGTCTAGCCCGGTCGTCGGCTCGTCGAGGATCAAGATCGAGGTATTGCGGATGAACGCGCGCGCGATCGCAATGCGCTGGCGCTGCCCGCCCGAGAGGCTGCCAGCGCGCTCGCCCAGGACGCTATCGTAGCCGTCGGGCAGCTTTTCGATGAACTCGTGCGCGTTGGCCTGGATCGCGGCGGCGATGACCTGCTCGCGGGTGGCGTTGTCGATCCCGTAGGCGATGTTCTCGGCGACGGTGCCGGTGAATAGGACCGATTCTTGAAGCACCATACTCATCTGCCCGCGCAGCGAGTCGAGCGTAAATTCGCGGATGTCGTGCCCATCGATCAGAATCTGGCCGCTGTGCGGATCGTACAAGCGTGGCAATAGCTGGACGATCGTGCTTTTGCCCGCACCGCTGCCGCCGACCAGCGCGACGACTTCGCCTGGCGCGATGCGGAAATCGACCTCGTTGAGCGCCATACGCAGCTGGGGCTGCTCACTGCCGGTCGGTCGATCAGCCTGGTCGAGCTGATAGGCGAAGCTGACATGCCGATATTCGATCTCGCCCTTCAGCGGCGGTGCCTCGATCGCGCCGGGCTCGTCTTGGACTGCCGGCTTGCGGTCGAACAGCTCGCCGATGCGCTCGGCGCTGGCGTACATTTTGCCGAATGTGTTCCATTGTTGAATGATCTTTTTCGTCGGCTTGAACATCTGATCGATCATAATGACAAACAGGAGCAGCGTACCGATCGTGATCGTGCCGTTGCCGATCAACCACACCCCCATCCAGATGATTGCGACGGTCGAGAGCGCCTCCAGCACCTTGACGACCCAGCTAAAGCGCGCCTGGAGGCCAGCAGCTTGCAGCGCGACCTTCATTGTCTGCTGATTTTGGTCGGCGAAGCGTTTCTGCTGGTCGCCGCCGCGCCCGTAGGTCTGGATCACGCGGATCGAGGTCAGCATCTCCTGTGCGGCCGAGGCCAGATCGCCCTCGCGCGCGCGCTGCTTCTTCGAGACCGATTTGATGCGCTGCGCGAAGTAATTGGACACGAACCCAACCACTGGGACGATCAACAAAGCAACCACCGCCACTTCCCAGGAGCGATAGAACAGATAGGCCATCGTGCCGACCAGCACGAGCAGGCTGCCGACGATGTCCGACAGCGAGCTGATCATGAACTCCTCAAGCGCCGTGACATCACTCGTGACGCGCGTGAGGATATCGCCCGTCCGCTGCTGGTTGTAGAACGCGAGCGAGAGCCGCTGGAGGTGCGCATAGAGTCCGACGCGCAGATTGAAGCCGAGCATGCGCCCGCCCTTGGCCAGCTGGATCTCGGACAGCGAGTCAGCCGCGCTGTTGATCATCGCCATCGCAACGATCGCGATCGACAGCACCCCGATCGTGCCGAGCTGCGGCGAGACGATCTGCGGCAGCCCAAGCACTTGCAGCAGATCAGGGCGGGAAGGATCACCTTTGAGGTAGTCGATCAGGTACGATAGCGGATAGGCTTGAAAGATCGCCGTGATTGCTTCGGCGAGCAGCAGTATGAACGCCAGGATGAACGTGCGGCGCTGACCGACGAGGAAGCGGCCCATCAAGCGCGCGACCCGCCGAAATTCGCTCTCTTGACGCGGCGGCTGCTCCACGGCGACCACTTTCGGCCTATCCTGCACACTAGCGAGGTTGCTCACATTGATCCCCTTTGCAATCAGTGAATGATGAACGACGAGCGACGAACGCAATCAGACGGCGTTCGTCTGGACCTTTCTCTCCCCCATTATTGCGGAGAGCAGAACGGTTGATCCATGCGCTGGCTTGGCCCTCACCCCCCAACCCCCTCTCCCGCCAGCGGGAGAGGGGGAGTCGCCCGGGTGCCCTCTGGGCGCGACGGAGGTCAGGGAAAGCTGCTCACTGTTTCTGCTCTTCGCCGGCTGGCAGCATGGCCAGGCAGCGCCACGCCTCCTCGGCCAGCGCGGCCGGCAGCGGCGAGCGTGGGCTGCGCCCGAACGCGCGTAACGCCTTGCGCAGCAGCGCCGCCGCCTCGTACCAAGCTGCGCGTAGCCGGAACTGCGGCTCACGCGCGCTCGCCGCGCAATAGCCGTCGAGAAATCGCTGCTCCTGCTCCAGCAGCCAGCGTACGCGCAACATCGCTACTGCGCTGTCGCGCTGCTTCAGCCTGTGCCGAATGCCGAGCTGTCGTAGCGTCGCCAGAAACGTACCGACATCGTTGGCTGGGTCGGCCATGCCGCAGTGGTCGAAATCGAGTATCGCGACGCCGTCTGGGCCGATCAGGAACTGGTTGGGCTTGCAATCGCCGTGGACCAGGCTGAGCTCAGCGCCCCATTCGGGCAGTTGCGCGAGCCCGGCTGCAAGCGCGGTCGCCAGCTCGCCCAACCGCGCGCCGAGCGCCGGATCAACGATGGCGATGCGCGCGGCGCGCTTGCCGAAACGCTTGACCTCGGCGGCGATCGGGCGCTCGCGGCCGGCGGTCAGCCCAGCGGTGTGGACGGCCGCGAGCGCTGGCGCGGCGCGGGCGATGCCCGATTCACCGCGCGGATCGCCATCGGCTGCCGCGCCGGTCACATGACCGATCAATAGCTCAAGCGGTGTCCCGCTGACCGGCTCCTGCAAGATCATGAGCAGGTCGGGCAGGAATGCGGCCGGGCGGGCCAGGATCACGCGGCCCGTGCGCGCCGGTGTCGATTCGGCGAGCAGTTGGAGCTCCTGATAGGCCGGCGCGGCTTTGGCCTGGCTATGGTAGAGCTTGCCGAAGAATGTTCGCCGGCTGCGCGCGCCGCTGGCTGTGTCGCGCAGCCAGGCGTCGATCCGCAGCGTGCAGCGGCGACCTGGCCGGTAGCGCAGGATTGTGCTGCGACAGTGCAGCACGCGCGCCGCACCACTTTGGCATTCCGGCAGCGCGTCGTTCAGCGCGCGCGCCAATGCCTGCGGGTCGCGGGCGATCTCCAGGCCGGGCAGCGCTGGGTCGTGCTCGAAAAGGTAGATTTGCATGCCGAGCGAGGCGATCACCTGCTGGGCCGGCGGCAGTTCGTCGTCGGCCTTGCCCCAGCTGATCGTGCCGATGACCAGGCGCTCGCCAAGCTGATATAGCACCGTGCAATAGTCGCCGGGCTCGTACTTCACATCCAGGATGCGACACTCGGTCGGCGCGCCCTGATCGCGCGGTGCCGCGATCGCCTGCTCCAGCAGCGGTCCCATCGCGCGCGGGCGGAGCGCTTGCTCGACCTGCCGGCGCTGCTCGTCGCCGGTCGCTTGCGCTGCTTCGGTCAGCACAGACTGCATAAAACCTCTTTCGTCACTCACTAGCTGCCGGCACGCTTTGGCTGGCGGTCAGCCGGGCCGCGCTTGGCGTGGTCGCGCGCTCGAACAGCTCGAGCAACTGCTGCGCGGCCATGCGCAGATCGAAGCGCTCGACCACCGTTCGGCGCGCGGTCGCACCAAGCCGCGCGCGTCGGGCCTCATCGTCCAGCAGAGCGGCCAGCGCTGCCGCCAGCCCCACAGAATCGCGCGGCGCGACCAGCAGCCCGTTGTGATCGTGCTGCACCAGTTCGGGAATACCGGCGACCTCGGTTGTGACGACCGGCAGCGCGCAGGCCATCGCTTCGACCAGCACGTTGGGGATGCCATCGCGATCGCCGTCGTCGGTGACGAACGGTGCCAGCGCGAAGATGTCGGCGCGCTGGAGCGCCGGCAACAGCTCCGGCTGGCTGCACGCGCCAGCCAGCATCACGCGATCGGCCAGGCCCAGCTGCGCGATCTGCGCCGCCAGCGCGTCGTGCAGCGGGCCATCGCCATAGATCGCGCAGCGAAAGCGATAGCCTGCTTGGGCAAGCTCCGCGCAGGCATATACCAGGTCTGGGAAGCCCTTCTTCTCGACCAGCCGCCCGACCGAGAGGATCAGTGGCGCATCGTCTGCCGCTGCTGCATCTACATGTAATTCGTTTTGACGCGAATGCGGGTCTTGCGGCTGTGTCTGCTGTGCGGTTTGCGCGGCGGGCTGAAAGCCGCGCAGATCGACGCCGTGATGGATCAGCCGCAGCTTGCCGCGCGACTCGTCCGATGCGAGATCGGCGAGGTACTCCATGTTGGTGCCGCAGCATGTCACCACCGCGCTCGCCGCCGCGATGCGATCGCGCAGCGCCGCCGCCGGCAGCTGGTAGAGGTCGCGCGCGTGGGCGGTGAAGCTATACGAGATGCCGGTCAGCATATGCGCCAGCAGCGCGATCAGGGTTGGGTCGTGCGCGAAGTGGGCGTGCAAGTGGCTGATCGGCTGCCCGCTACGCCGCGCGCGATCAATCAGCCGGGCCACGTAGACGGCCTGAATGAAGCAGGCATAGCGCGAGCCGGCGCTGTAGTCTGCGCCGAGATCGCGCCGCCGCACGACATAGCGCAGCGTGGAGAAGTAGCGGCGCGGCGCGGCGCATGCCGCCCGCAGCTGCTCGGCCAGGATGACGATCAGGTGCCGTTGCGTCGCCAGCTCAAGGTAATCGAGCGCTGCCCGAACCGCCGCGACCTGCGGCTGGGTGATCGGCTCGCGCGGGTTGGTGATCGCGAAGATATGGATCGGCAAGCCGAGCTGTTCGAGCGCACGGATCTCGTTGACGATGAATGTCTGCGAGAGGCGCGGGTAGCTGCGCAGGATGTAACCGATGTGTGCCATAGATGTTATGAGTTTAGGATTTGCGTACAAGGCCGCTTTCACCTAGAGCAGGTTATTTTTTTGTCTGTCGATTTTTCGCCCGGCGGGGCGAAAAATCGACAGACGAGCAATAGGCGATCTGTGGTTAGCATACGTCCTATGAACTCCCACGACTGGGATCTTCCATAATCGCGGTCGCAAATTTGCTTGAGAACTTTTGCCTGGTCGCGTTCGGCAGCGATCCCACGCCTTGTTCGAGCATCAACTGGACCTGGCGGCGCTGCTCATCGCCATCAGGCCGCGGCCGCAGGCCACGCATGGCGCACAGCTGCTTGGCGATCTTCAGGCAGGTGTAGGCATAGAAGTAGACGAAGCGCTCATTCGGCACCCAGTCGGTCGTGCGGGAGTAGGCGCGCAGGAATGCGCTCTGGAGCGCCGAGAATTGGAATGGTGAGTTGTTAAGCCGGTAGGCCAGCAGGTGCAAGTTGGCGCAGAAATGGGCCAGGTCGAAATTCGGGTCACCAAGGCGCAGTTCGTCGAAATCGATCACCTTGAGCCCACCGTTCACGACGATGTGCCCATAGTGGAAATCCTTGTGGATCGCCGACTCGGTCTCGAACTGCATCTCGCTGGCGTGATCCTGTAAATGCTTGGAGATGCGCAGCGCGTCTTCGGCCAGCTCGGGATATTTATGACCGACCAGCACCGCCCAGGCCTGCACATTAACCAGCTCGGGCGACAGCCGGAAATGCCGCTCCAGCTCCAGCGGGTGAATATGCAGCGTGCCGAGCCACTCGCCGGCCATGTCCATGTAGTGCAGCGCCTGCTCGTCGGCCAGCGCATCGCCGAGGAACTGTCCTTCGGCGGGCAGATAGACCAGCATCGAGAGTTCGGGGAGCGTGCCCAGCGCCGACGGTACGCTCAACAGCGGGGAATCGCCGAAGCAGTCGTCGCGCAGCGTCTGCATTATTTGGCAGACGCGCTGGGCCTGCTCAATCTGCGGATAGAGCTTGCCAAAGACCACACACTGCTCGCCGTAGCTTGTCCCGGCGATCTCGTAGTGGATCAGGCCGCGGTTGCCCTGCTTGTAGGCCAGCAGCTTGGCATAGCTCACGGTTGGTGGGCTACCGTCGCGCGACAGCGGCAGCAGCAGCGGCCCGAGCTGACTGGTCATCATCTCGACGTTCAGCGCGACCTCGAGCACCGGCAGGCGCGTGTTGATGAACGCGGTCGGGTGCTTGTGGATGCCGGTCGAGGTCATCGCCAGGGCGATCTGCGTCTCGCGGATGTCGACTTTGTTGGCAGGCGGCTGCGGATCGTCCGGTTTTTCAGCCATGTCTCGGTACTCCTTCAGACTCACGAGCAAGCATAACAGCGCTCGCTGCAAAGGCGAATGATACGAAGTCGTCGATTTGTCATCGATTCTTCGTCTATGGGTGATCTTGGTCTACTGAGTGACATTTAGGATGTGCTAAAGGCTACGGAACAGTACAGGACGCACGCACACGGCAGCTTCGCCTCTGGCAGCTTTGTATGCTGATTTTGTCAGCAGGACGAAACCCTGCCAAGAAATAATCCAATTTGTGGTCAGCGTACGTTCTAATAATAGATTCCTTATCCTGCGTATGTCAGGTCGTTCGCAGGGGTGGCTCGTGCCGTCTGGGGCGCGAAGGTGACTGGGGCATCGAGCCGGAATCCGATCCGCTGAACGGTGGTGATCATTGGTGCCGGCTGGCCAGCGGCTTCGGCAGCTGTGCGCAGGTGTCGGCGTAGCTTGGTGATGCAGGCGTTGAGCGCATCCTCGCATGTCGCCTGGTCGTAGGGCTGCCCCCAGACAGCCAGGAAGCATCTATCGCGGGTGCAGACTGCGCCGGCCGCGTGCGACAAATACAGCAGCAACCCGTACTCCAGCGGGCTGAGCTGGACAGGTGTACCGTATACCTTGAGTGTGCGCGCGCTCTCGTCGATCAGCAGCGGTGGCGCGATGACGCCTGGCAGCCCGACCAGCGTCTCTTCGGGATCGGTGAACCACAGCGCTGCCGTTTGCCCGCCAAGCCAGATCTCGTCGCCGGTGTTGAGCTTATAGCCTTGCTCGATCAGCTTGCCATTGACAAAGGTGCCATTGGCGCTGCCCGCGTCGAAGAGCAGGTAGCAGTCGTGCTGGAGTTCGATGCGCGCGTGCAGGCGCGAGACATTCGGGAGTGCGACGACGATCGTACACGAATCCGAACGCCCAAGCGTCGTCGTTGTTTGGCGAAGCTGAATGTGCTCCTCGGCACCGTCGGCGCGCCGCTGATTTAGAAGCCCTGGTGTTGTGCGAGCCATTCCGTGTCTCGTTATTCACTAGAAATACGGGTTCATGCCGTCACAGCGGCTTGAATTGGGTACGAAGCGCAACGCGCTTTATGAGCCCTTAACATGATCCGAGAGATTTGGGTTGTTTTTGCATTCTATCATGTAGCCGACCGATTGACAATGGGTTTATCGGTGTGTAAAATAGACGTGATCTCTTTGTGATCTCTTTGTGATCCGGCTCCGTGTTCCACCGGCGTACCCGGCGACTCGGATTGTCTTTCATATGGCGTACCCGAACGATAAAACTGCGGTACGGCCCCAAACGGTAACGCTGCTTGCTGCCAAGCAACACCTTGCCCACGCCAGATCGAACGACTATCGCTTGATTCGGATAACGATTCAAGCAGACCGCAGCACCGTACTGGCCCGACTTCCCTGACACTATCGCTTCGGTAGAGAGATATACGATGACAGATGAGCTAATCGGCACGCAACTTGGGCAATACCGTCTGACCGAGATCATTCGCAGCGGCGGCATGGCGACGGTCTACAAAGGCTATCAGGCTTCGTTGGACCGCTTTGTTGCGATCAAGGTTCTGTTTTTCAATCGCGATCCGAACTTCGCAGCGCGCTTCAAGCGCGAGGCGCGCGCGATTGCGCAGCTTCAGCACCCCAATATTTTGCCGATCTACGATTACGGCGAGCAGGATGGGATGCTCTACCTGGCGCTACAGTATGTCGAGAACGGTGCCACACTGACTGATCTCATGGGCGCGCCGATGGCACCGGTCGCGGCGCTGCGGCTGACCAGCCAGCTGCTCAACGCGCTTGAGTACGCGCACCAGCGCAGCGTCATCCACCGCGACATCAAGCCGGCAAACGTCCTGATGCCCTCGCCGCGCTGGCCGATGCTGGCGGATTTCGGCATCGCCATGCTGCTGAACGATACCAGCCAGCGCCTGACTGTGCCGGGCCTGATCGTCGGCACGGCCGCATATATGGCCCCCGAGCAGGCCGAGGGCCGGCCGGTTGATGCACGTACCGACTTGTACGCCACCGGCGTCGTTCTGTATGAGATGGTGACTGGGCGTGTGCCGTTCGAGGCCGATACGCCGATTGGGGTGCTGACAAAGCACGTCTACGAGGCACCGCCGCCGCCGCGTCGTGTCAATCCCGATCTGCCTGTGGCGGTCGAGACGCTGCTGCTGCGCGCGCTGGCGAAGGACACCGCCGCGCGCTACCAGAGCGCTGCCGAGATGGCCGTCGATCTGGAGCGCGTGGCCTCGCGAATCGAGCAATCGGGAACGCAAAGCCAGCTCACCGGCCTGTATCACGGCGGGGTGCAGGCGTTCGAGGAAGGTCGCTGGGATCAGGCGGTCGATCAGTTCAGCAAATTGGTCACGCTCGACGCTGAGTATGAAGACGCCTCGGATATGCTCGAAGCCGCGCGCGAGGCGCTGGAGCGCACGAAGCTGGAGGCCCGTCAGCAGATGGAGGCGCTGCGCCAGCGCCGCCAGAGTACGATGCAGCAGCAGCTTCCCCCGTCGGCGCAGGCAGCCGCGCCGACCGGCAACGAGACGATCGTCCAAAAATCCTCGCGCGAGACCAGTCGCTTCACCCAGATCGCCGATGCGCCGGTGAGCGCTCCGCCAGTCACCAGCACGCCAGTGAGCACTCCGCCAGTCGCCAGCGCGCCGGCCGCTGCCGCTGCGACATCGGCGGTGCCTACGCCGAGCGGGAGCGTTACGACGACATCCCTGCCGCAGCCTGAACTAGCCGCAAAGCGCTCGCGTTTGCCTTTGGTGATCGGCGGTGTCGTTGCGATCATCCTGCTCGCGCTGGGCCTGAGCCGGGTGCTCGGACTCGGGTCGACGCCACAGGTCACCCCGCAGGCGGGCAATCCTACCGCAGTCAACGCGAGCGTGCCCACGACATCCACCAGCGGTGTCGGCGAGCCCGCCACCGTTGAGCCAACAACCGCGAGCAGCACGGAAGAGCCGGTGCAGCAGGCCGGCCCACCGCCACCTGATCCAACCGGCACGCTGATCTACGAGGACGATTTCAGCACTGGCGGCGCCAAGAGCGGCCTGGAGGATCTGCCGAAGGCGACCGATTTTCAGCGCGGCTTTCACTCGCCGGGGGTCTACCACTTCAGAATATTGCAGCCCAACGATACGCGCTGGGAGATTCTGCCGCGCCACACCTATCGCAATTTTAGCGTTCAGGTCGATCTGATCGATAACAGCGACAAGTTCACTGGGGATGTCGCGCAGGGCATGATCTTTCGCGTACGCGACACCGAACATTTCTACGCACTCCTGATCGACCCGCGTAAAGGTCAGTATAACGTTCGCAAGCTGGACGGCAAAGATAAGTGGAGCGATCTGATCGCCTGGACGCCATCGCCGCTGATTAAGCAGGGCTCGGATACCAACCTGCTGCGCATTGATGCCGTGGCCGATGCCTTTACGATCTATCTGAACAATGCCGAGCTCGCCAAATTCACGGAAGACGCATACGGCTCGGGCATGCTCGGCATGATCGTCGCGAACGTGGACGCAGAGCAGCCGCACATGCACTTCGACAATATCAAGACCTGGAGCGACGATGAGCCGATCGACCCCGGTGTGCCGACGACGCGCGCCGACCCGCACGGCGACATGGTGCTGATCCCTGGCGGCGAGTTCATCATGGGCAGCAACGAGAAGCGCGACGAGCCGCCGCAGATCGTCGGGCTGCCGAATTTCTATATCGACACCACGGAGGTGACCAACGCGGCGTATACGCAGTGCGTGGCCGAGGGGAAATGCACACCGCCCGGATCGCCGGCCTCCGAGACGCACCCCAACTACGCGACTGAGACGCAGTTCGCCAACTTCCCGGTCATCCAGGTGTCGTGGCAGCAGGCGCAGAGCTTCTGCATCTGGGCCGGCAAACGGCTGCCGACCGAGGCGGAATGGGAGAAGGCCGCGAGCTGGAACGCTGCCGAGTATCAGAAGTCGGTTTGGCCTTGGGGCGATGTATTCGATCCGAAGCTGCTGAACTCATCTGAATCGAGCATCGGCGATACCACCGCAGTCGGCCAGTTCCCAGCCGAACGGAATGGCACCGTCGATATGGGCGGCAATGTGTCGGAATGGACGAGCACGCTCTTTATGCCCTACCCCTACAGCGAGTCCGATGGACGTGAGGACGCGCAGGCCGGCGGCGACCGGGTCTTCCGCGGCGGATCGTGGGCGCAAAGTGAGGGCAAGGCGCGCTCCTTCTTCCGCCAGCCGGCCGGGCCGACCTATATTGATCGCGAGATTGGTTTCCGTTGCGCCGTGACGCCCTAGTCGTAGCGAGCAAGCTACCGGCTTGTTCGAGGAAAGAGGTGATAGCATGAAGGTGGCATTCAAAACAGGTCTGATCGTCGCGCTCTGTCTGGCGCTTTTGCCGGTGCTGGCGAGTGCTGCCCCGCCCACCCCGCAAGGCAAGCTGGTCTACCAAGATGATTTCAGCGATCCGAAGAAGAGTGGCCTGGAAGATAACCTGCAAGCCACCGACTACTCGCGTGGCTTCCATGCGCCCGGCGTCTATCACCTGAAGGATCTAAAAGCCGGCGAGACGCATTGGGAGCTGTTTCCCAAGCAGAGCTATGGCGAGCTGGCGATCGAGCTGGATGTGTGGGACAACAGCGATAATTTCAAGGGCGATCTGGCGCAGGGCGTGATCGTCCGCGCGCAGGACGACTCGCACTTCTACGCGGTTTTGCTCGATCCGCGCAAGGGTCAGTATGCCGTCCGTAAGCTGAACGGCAAGGATACCTGGACTGACCTGATCGCCTGGAAAGCCTCGCCGCTGATCAAGCAGCAAGAGGGTGTCAACCATCTGCGGGTGGACGCCGACGGCAGCAAGTTCACGGTCTACTTGAACGGCGAGTCGCTCGACAGCTTCAGCGATACCGCGTATACCAAGGGTGGCATCGGCCTGATCGCCACCAACGTCGATGCTACCGGCAACCACCTGCACTTCGACAACGTGAAGCTTTATACCACCGAGGCGCAGACGGCTCCGACCACCCCGTCAACAACGCAGCCTGGCGATCTGCCGAAAACCGGTCAGGCCGGCAGCGATCTGGCGCTGCTGATCGCGTGCTTCGCGCTGGGGCTGTTGAGCCTGGGCGTGTGGGTCCGCCGCAAGAGCAGCTAGAGCGTCGGCGGAAATCGATACCCGGCTGTTGACGAAGGACGAAGGACGAAGGACGAATGTGTCTTCGTCCTTCGTCCTTCATGTATATCCCTATTTTTTTGTATGTCGGTTTTTCGCCCTGCGGGGCGAAAAACCGACATACAAAGAGTAAACAATCTGTGGTGAACGTACGTCCTAACTTATTTGAACGATAGTGGCTCTAACGGCGCAATAGACTCTGCGGCGCTGTCGAGCAACTGCGGGACCAACGACCACTCCTTGGCGGTCAGGCTGCGATAGCGGCGGCCAGCGATCTTCAGCAACGAAGCCGCTTGGTAGATCGCCAGCCAATCCTGCTCGGGTGCTGGCCGCGCCGCCAGGTAGCCGTCGAGGAAGACGCGACCGGCGCGCTCGATGAAGGCTGCCTGCTGCGGGTTGCGGATCGCCTTCCAGCGCAGATAGGCCAGGAAGTTGCCGGGATCGCGGGCCGGATCGGCCCAGCAGAAGCCGTCCAGGTCGATCATGACCAGCTGGTCATCCTCGATCATAAACTGGTCTGTTCGGAATGCGCCGTGGCTCGCGACCCTGGCCGCTACGCTCCGTCCGTGCGCGGCGGCGGCGATCTGCTCGATCAGCTCGGCGTAGTGTGCGGCCAGCGGCGCATCGACGATCGCCATCGGCGCGCAGTACTCGCGCAGCTCGGCCAGGTCGTCGTCGAGGCTGCGCTCCGGCCCCGCAGTGCCAGCCGAGCTGTGCAGCGCTGCCAGGCGCACACCGGCATCGCGCAGCCAGCGCTCGCGCACGCCAACCTCCAGCGCCGGGTCGAAGGCGAGCGCGTTCAGCTCGGCCCCGCCCGAGACCGCCGACTGGATCAGCATCTGCACGTCGGGCCAGTAGGCTAGCGGTCGCAGGATGCGCGGCATATCCGGCGCGAGCTGGCTGGCCTGATGCAGCGCCGCGATCGTCGCCAGCAGCTGGTCGGCACCTTTTGCGACGAGCTTGCCGAAGTAGGTTTGCTCGCCCGCCGCAGTGCGCAGATCGTAGAGGAACACGCAGCGCGAACCAGGCTTGTAGCGGATCGGCGTGATCGCGCACGCCTCGACCGCCGGCGCGCCTGGCGCATCTGCCAGCAGCGCGGCAAAACGCTCGCGCATCCCCGCCGGATCGCTCACCGCTGCCAGCCAGGGCAGCCGCGCATCGTCGTCGTACAGCCGGTGCGCCGGCCCAGTCGGGCGGATCTCAAGCACGCCGATCGTCTGCCAGGGCGCGCTGCCCGGTCGCTCCACCAGCAACTCGTAGGTTGTCACGCAGCGGGCCGCCGGCTGATACTTCGTATCCTGAAGCCGGCATGATCGGATCGCCACCGGCGCGTCCGCCGCTGGTCCCGGCCAGCGTTCCGCAAACAACTGCGCCACAGCATCGCGATCAAACGCGAGCGGCAGCGCAGGCAGCTGGGGATCGAAGTCGAATCGCTGAACCATCAGACCCTCCATCTCCATTTTCGATCCGCGAAGGGACGCGAAGACACGCAAAGATAGGGGTTTTATTCGCGTGTCTTCGCGGATTCGTGACTGCTGTTCTAGGCCGGCACCCCGATCAGCGCCGGCTGGCGGCTCTCGAGCGGCAGCGGCACGAGCAATTCCTCTGGGGCGGGCGGCAGCAGCGCGAGCAGATGATCGGTTGCGCAGGCCAGCCCGCCGAGGTCCGGTCGATCCTGCCCCATGTTCGGTGCGTCACCGCGAAGGGTTTCGAGGACCGCCCGCGCGACGGTGTCGGCATGCAGATCGTCGGGATCGACCATCTCGACCCAGCCGCGCGCCGCGAACAGCTGCGTCCGCATGCGCTGCTCGGCGCTAGGGCCAGCGCGCGGGATCAAGATCGCGCGTCGGCCTGATCGCAGGATCTCCATTGTGGTATTATACCCAGCCATCGCCACCACCAGATCAGCCGCGTCGATGTAGCTCAATGTGTCGCTGACCGACATCGATACGCGCGCTGGCCGGCCACGCGCGCGCGCTTCCAAGTCGCGGCGCAGCTCCGACGGCATGAATGGGCCGGTGATCAGCACGAGGATGCACGGCTGGCTGGCCTGGATCGTGGGCAGCGCGTCA
>Ga0075423_10001924_pt1 | contig 18657 bp, 20 predicted proteins | sample SoiMethybrSBSTD2_FD_80114 | JGI IMG/M metagenome (GOLD analysis project Ga0075423, IMG submission 80114) | Bulk soil microbial communities from a Populus tree surrounding site in Tennessee, USA - Soil MetaG P. TD hybrid SBSTD2 | ecosystem: Environmental > Terrestrial > Soil > Tree plantation...
CGCTGGTGGCGAGAGCGCGGGCGAGCATGGTCTTGCCGGTGCCGCGCGGCCCGTAGAGGAGAATCCCCTTGGGCGGGCTGATGCCCCACTTCCGGTAGAGATCGGGATTGGTGAGCGCCGTGGTGAATCCGCGCACCGCCGCCTTGGAGGGGGCGATGCCGCCCACGTCCTCGAAGCTCGTCTCCGGGCGTATCGTCACCACCACGCGGCCGGAGAGATCGCCGAACTTCTCCCCGAGCTTGGTGAAGACGTCCTCGATGCGCCGCTGGATCGCCCACTGCTGGCTCTCTCCCGGCGGCGCGGACGCAGTCGCCGACGGCCCCGCCTGGCGGGGCAGCTCGATGGCCATCGATCAGATCCGCGGACCGCCGGGAGCGGCCGGCGCGGGCGGGAGGATTTCGGCGCGCTCGAGCACGCGCTCCTCCACGAGCACCGGCGCCTGCGCGCGGAGGGCGAGCGCGATGGCGTCGGACGGCCGCGCATCCAGCACCTGCTCGGCGGCGCCCACGCGCAGATAGAGGCTGGCGTAGAAGATGTCGTCGCGGAAGTCGGTGATCACCGCCCGGGAGACGCTCGCCCCCAACCGACCGAGCATGGTGGTGACGAGGTCGTGGGTGAGCGGCCGGGGCGGCGTCCGATGGGCGAGCGGCAGCGCGATACCGACGGCCTCGGCGGGTCCGATCGCCATCGCAAATGTGCGGCCGTCGCGCTTGCCCTGCAGCACGACCACCGGCGAGCCCGTCTCGGGATTGGTCATCACTGCGACCACCGCGACCTCCTGGGGGGACGGCGTGGTCGGAGCCTGAGCCCGCCCGCTCGACGGGGGGAGCATCGCGCAACTACCGAGCAGCAGTGCCAGCGCCGCGTTTCGCTTCGATCGGCTCATGCGCGCCCTCCGCGCTCGCCAGCGAGCGAAGCGCCTCCGCAGTATCGGCCTGGCTCGGGAGCAAGTCAACCGAGCGCTCGGCCGCGCGTGGAGGAAGCGCGCGCAATGGACGCTCGAGACGCAGAGGGCCGGGCGCGAGGCGGAAGCTCATCACGATGCCGCCTCCCATGAGGACAGCGAGCACCGTCCACATCGGGGCGTAGCCGAGGCGGTGGGCGATGTAACCGAAGACGAGCGCGCCCAGCGCGTTGCCGACCAGGGTGACCGCGCTGAAGATCCCCACCGCGCTGGGCCGTCGCGCCTCCGGAGTGACGTCGACGAGGAGAGCGGAGAGCGCGGGATAGAGGAAGCCGTGCGCGCCCCCCGAGATCAGGCCGGCGAGGAAGATGAAGGGCAGGATCGGAAGCGCGACCTCGGGCTGCGCCGCCCCCGCGACGAGTGCGAGCATGCACACCGCCGAGGCGAACACGGCCATGGTGGGCACGATCACCGCGCGGCGGCCCTGCGTGTCGATCAGCTCACCGCCGAGCACGCGTACCGCCACCGCGGATCCGGAATACGCGGTGTAGAAGAGGCCGAGGCCGGTCACTCCCAGGTGCTCCGCGAAGGTGGGCAAGAACGTGAACAGCGTGCCGGTGCCGAGGCCGAAGAAGAAGCCCAGCGCCATGTGCACGCGGATGAGTTCCTGCATGCCTTCACGCAGGGTCTCGAGGCCGGGGCCACCGCCGGGCTCGGGCGGCCGGATCCCGCGCGTGCGGAAGACGAGGGCGAGCGCGCCCGCGCCGATCAGGCCCGACACCGCGAACGACCACCGGAAGCCGAGCTGGCGCACCACCGCCTCGCCGAGGAGTGGAGCGAGCGCGGTGGACGTGAGGCCGGAGAGCCCGAAGATTCCCAGCGCCCAGCCGCGGCGGTCCACCGGCACCAGGTCCACGATGTGGATGTAGCTCGCCACGAAGAACGCCGAGAAGGCGAGCCCCTGCACCCCGCGGAGCAATCCGTGGAGGGGAATCGAGCCCGACACCACGAAGCCCGCCGCCGACGCCACGAGGAGAATCACCCCCAGCCGCATGAAGAAGCGCCGGCCGAGGCGGTTGACCCACACGCCGACCAGGGGCTGGAAGAGAATGCCCGCGATGCTGTAGGTCGCCTGCACCAGCCCCACGTGCGCCTCGCTCCCGCCCATCTGCTGCACGTGGAGGGGGAGCAGGAGGAAGCCGTTCATGCTCATGAAGAACAGGAAGTTGGTGAGCATCGCCTGGACGAACGGGCGATTCACCAGGAGCTGGGAGGCCGACGTCACGTGCGTTGCGGCGGGGGGAACCCCAACAGTAGAATGGCAGCCGCCATGAGACGCGTCGAGTATAGCACGCGGGTCCACGCGTGAACTCGATCGCCGACGCGCTCGCCGCCGCCGCCGCGCTCGCGCCCGACGGGCGCGGACGCTTCGCGGCGCCGCCCGTGCTCCAGAGCTGGCCAGGCATCGTGCACGGCGGCGGTCTCGTCGCCATTCTCGACGCCGCCACCCGCGCGCTCGGCGTGCCCGCCGCTCCGCGCATGCTGGAGGGACGCATCACCTCGTCGGTGCCGGTCGTCACCGCGCTCTCGCTCGAGGGCGGGGCGCGCGAGGGCGGCGCCAGCGTCACGATCCTCCAGGACGGACAGATCCTCTCGTCGGCATCGGTCAGCCTGCTCGGCCCCGACGCGACGGCCGTCCCCGCGGCCTGGCGGGGCGGCCACGCAGGCGTCACGCTGCCCATGTCCGAGGACTGCCTCGCGTGCGGGTCGCGCAATCCCCTGGGCCTGCAGACGGCGCTGTCCTTCGACGACGAGGGCGTGTGGGCGCGGGTCGAGCCCGGCGTGCCGTGGCGAACCGGCGCGGCGCTCCACGACGCGCTCGCGCCCGTGCTCCTCGACGAGGTGGCGTGGTGGCTCGGCGCACTGACCATGCGCGAGGGCGGGCTCACCAATCGCATCCAGGTGACGCTCCACCGGTCGGCCCTGCCCGCCGGTGGTCCCCTGCTCGCCCTCGGCCGCTTCGCCGACGTGACGCCCATCGACCGGCGACGGACGTTCTGGCGCACCGCGTGCGGCCTCTTCGACGCGGAGGGAGCGCCGCTGGCGAGCGCGGTGGTGGTGTTCCGCGGCGGGACGGACTACTCGGTGCGGCAGATCCCGTATTTCCGCGAGCGGACGACTGCCGCCGCCTTCGCTCGCATGTTTCCCAACTACTGCGACGGGGTGTCGCCCGCGGGCTAGCCCTTGTCCTTGAGGCGCTTGACGAGCTCGGCGTACGACGAGCTGCGGATCACACGGTCGAACTGCGTGCGGTAGTTGGCAACCATGCTCACGCCCTCGATCACCACGTCGTAGACGCGCCAGCGCCCGTCCTTCTCGATGAGCCGGTAGTCGATCGGGACCTCCGGGCCCTTGGTGGGGACGAGCCGGGTCTGGACCACGGCCAGCGAGCCCTCGGCGCGGTCGCCCACGAACTTCACGGCCTCGCCGGTGTAGCGCTCGACCTTCGTCACGTAGGCGCGCTCGATGAGGTCGCTGAACAGCCGTGTGAACTCCGCACGCTCCACCTCGGTCCGCGCCTGCCAGTGAATCGCGAGCGCGCGCGACGCCATCTCCCGCCAGTCGAAGACCGGCTCGGCGACGGTGCGGACCGCGGCGCGGCGGACCTCCACCGGCTGGCCCTCCGTCTCGTCGAGGACCTTCAGGACGCGATTGAGGTCTGCCTTGAACTGCTCACCCGCCGGGCTGGCCTGGGCTCCCGCCGCCCAGAACAGCGCGATCAGCACCAGGGCCAGTGCCCGGCGGGCGAAAGGCATCCGGCTAGTCGGACGAGAAGAGGCGGGTGAAGAAGTTCTTCACGCTGTGGCCGAAGTTGGTCGCGCCCTCCTTCGTGTGCTGCCAGGCGCTCTTCGCCGGCGGCTCGGCGGACTTGCCGGCTTCCTTGAACTTCTCGCCGGTGTACTTGGCGCCCTCCTCGACCGTCTTCCCCACGCCCTTCGCGGTCTCGGGTACGCCCTTGCCAAGGTCGCCTTCCCCGATCTTCTTCGCGCCGGACTCGACCTCCTGGGTCGCTCCCTTCACCTTGGTATCGTCCGCGGCCAGGGCGGGCGCGGCGGCGAGCAGCGCCCCCGCGACCATCACCGACGTCAGCGATTTCATGCGGCTCATCATGCCCCTCCTATCAAACTTATTCGCACTGAAAAAGGAGCAAGGCATGTGCCGAACGTCCAAGCTGTTGATTTTGCGAGCCGGCACGGGCGGGCTCTCCGGACCGTCCGGGTAAGGATTACACGCCGCGGTCACGCTGGTGACGCGGGATGATCGGGTCGCGACGCGCGTGCCTCGGCCGCCTTGGCTCGCAGGGCGTCCCACACCGACAGCGGGATCGCGGGATCGCCGAGCTGGGAGGCACGGACCCGCGGCCCGTGGAAGTCGGACCCACCCGTGGCCACGAGCCCGAGTTGCCGGCAGATCTCGACGTAGCTCCCGGTCTGGGCCGCCGAGTGCTCCGGGTAGTAGCACTCGATGCCCAGCAGCCCGGCCTCGACGAGCCCCGGGATCAGGGTGTCGCGGCCGGCGAGCCCGGGATGCGCGAACACGGGGACACCGCCCGCGCGGCGGAGCAGCCGCACCGCGTCTACGGGCGTGAGCTTCTTCCGCGGCACATTGGCGGGCTTGCCGGCGGCGAGGAAGCGGTCGAAGGCCTCGCGCACGCTCTTCACGTAGCCGCGGTCGACCATCACCTGGGCGACGTGGGGGCGGCCCGCCGAGCCCTCCTGCACGAGCGCGAAGACGGCGTCCGGATCGATGGGCATGCCGAGCGAGGCCAGTCGCTCGGCGATGCGGTACACGCGGGCGCGTCGCTCCGCCCGCTGCGCCCGGCAGAACTCCTGGAACCAGGGCGCCTCGTAGTCCATGTAGTAGCCGAGCACGTGGATCTCTCCGCCGTCCACGTCGCAGTTGATCTCGATGCCGGCCACGATCTCGAGGGGCCGGAGCGACGCCGCCTCCGCCATCGCCTCGGCGAGGCCCTCGGTGGAGTCGTGATCGGTGACCCCAAGCACGCGGACGCCCCGGCGGGCGGCGGCCTGCACGAGCTCGCGGGGGCGCAGCGTGCCGTCCGACGCGGTGCTGTGCGAGTGGAGATCGACGGCGCCGGCCACGGCGGCGCGCCTCCTAGCGACGCCCGGCTACGCGCGTGAGGTAGGCGAGCAGGGTCCGAACCCCGACGCCGGTGCCGCCCCGCGGGCCCAGGGGCAGCTCGCGCTCGGAGAAGGCGGTCCCCGCAATGTCGAGATGGGCCCAGGGGATCCCGCTCGTGAAGTCGCGCATGAAGAGCGCGGCCACGATCGCCCCCGCCCCCCGCTGGCTCGAGACGTTGTTGAGGTCGGCGATCTCGCTCTTGAGCCCATCCTTGTACTCGTCGTGCAGGGGCATCCGCCACATGCGCTCGCCCGCCGCGCTTGACGCGCCGAGCAGGCGATCCGCGAGACCGTCCTGGGTGGCGAAGAGCCCGGTCACTCCTTGCCCGAGCGCGATCACGATGGCGCCGGTGAGGGTGGCGAGCTCGACCATCTCCGTGGGCTTGATCTCGCGCGCCGCGTACGACATCGCGTCCGCCAGGGTGAGGCGGCCCTCGGCGTCCGTGTTGCCGATCTCGATGGTGAGCCCGTTCATCGCGCGCACGATGTCGCCCGGCCGCTGCGCGGTGCCGGACGGCATGTTCTCGGTGGCCGCGATGAGACCGTGCACCTCAACGGGGAGCCGGAGGCGCGGCAGCGCCTGGAACACGCCGAGCACCGTGGCCGCGCCCGCCATGTCGTGCTTCATGCGCAGCATGCCGTCCGCGGTCTTGAGATCCAGCCCGCCCGAGTCGAACGTGATGCCCTTCCCGATGATGACGACGCGGCGCCGCGCACGGCGGCCCGGGGCGTAGGTGAGATGGATGAAGCGCGGCGGCTCGAGGCTGCCCTGGGCGACGCCGAGATACGCGCCCATCCCGAGCTCCTGGCAGGCGTCCTTGTCGAGGACGCGCACGCGCAGCCGGCCCGTCTTGGCCAGCTCCTGGGCCCGCTCGGCCAGATACGAAGGCGTCACCACGTTGGCCGGCTCGTTGACGAGGTCGCGCGCGAGCATGGTCGCGTCGACGCCGATCTCGCCCAGGCGCACGCCGTCGCGGCCGGCGTCGCGCTGCCGGCCCTCGGGCTCGAGCACCGCGAGGGAGGCGAGCACCTTGCCGTTCTTCTCCTTGAGGTACTTCTCGAAGCGGTAGGTCCCGAGCCGCGCGCCCTCGACGGTGGCCTGGGCGCGCTCCCGCGCGCTGATGCCGGCGGCGGGCAGGTACATCGCCACCGAGCTCGCGCCGAGGTCACGGGCGCGCCGCGCCGTCGCCGAGGCGGCGCGCCGCACCGTCTCCGAGTCCGCGCTCGCCCGCGCCCCCAGCCCCACCACCATGACGCGGGCCGCGGGCAGCTTGCCGTTGGTGAAGAAATAGGAGATCTGGCCCGGCTTGCCCTCGAACTTCTCGGCGGCGAGGACCCGGGAGAGGAACCCGCCCAGCCGCTGATCGACGTCGGCGACCTCGCCGGGCGCGCCGTCGGTGTGGCGACCGAGCACGACCACATCGGCACGGCTCTGGGCGGGGCGTCGGCTCTCGAGGGACACTTTCATCGGGCAGACCTCCTTCTCATGGCGGCGGCGCGGTGAATCATGTCGGCCAAGCCGTCGGTGGTGTCGTAGCGCGAGAGATCATCCAGACGCACCCAGCGCGCGTCGGCGGCGTCGCTCGCCGCCTGGAGCACGCCGCCCGCGGACTCGGCCAGGTAGTCCACGATGACCCAGTGGTACCGGACGCGGCCGCCGCCGTCGCCCGGCGCGGGATCCCGGACGACCCGATCGATGACGCCACAGACGTCCAGGACACGGACGGCGAGGCCGCACTCCTCCTCGACCTCGCGGCGCACCGCGTCCTCGAGCCGCTCGCCCACGTGCACGAGCCCGCCGGGCAGGCTCCACTTGCCCTGGGACGGTGGACGCCCGCGCTGGACGAGCAGCACGCACTCGCCCTCGAGCACCACCGCGCCCACGCCCACGCGGGGCGCGTCGGGATACTCGCGGGGCGCGTCGGTCACCGCGTGGCTCCCCTCGCCTCGGGGCGCGGGGCATGCACGACCACGCGGCCGGCCCGCGTCCATTCCTCGGCGCCGTACTTGTCCCGGACCAGCGCGTCCATGCGGGCGGTCTCCGCCACGGTGAGCCCACCCGGCGTGAGCGCGACGCCGTGCACGCGGCGGAAGCCCTCGGCCAGGCTCGCCTGCGTCTCGTTGAAGCTCGGGCGGCGGCCGAGCACCGCCTCGAGGGTCGTCATGCCGGCCAGCGGGTCGCCGCTGCCGGGGAACACGCGCGCGAGCCGTGCCGGATCGGCGCCGAGCATCACCGCGCCGTGCTGGAGAAAGCCCACGCCCTGCCGGCGCTGCGCGCTGCCGACGACCTTGAGCCCGCCCGCCTCCAGCTCGTACGAGCCGGTGCGCGCGAAGCAGAACGCCGGCATGCTGCGCGGGTCGGACGGCTGTACGGAAACCATGGCCACCGCGGCCCCGAGGATGTTGAGCCCGGCCTCGAGTGCCCGGCCGATCCACTGATAGGTCGCGAGCAGGTCATCGGCGCCGTCGAAGTCCCCCGCGGCGGCCGTCACGCTATAGGTCAGCTCGAGGTCCGGGCCCTCGTGGAGGATGGCGCTGCCGCCGGTGGGACGCCGCACGACCCCGATGCCCATGCTCGCGGCAGCGGCGAGATCCACGCGCTCGTCGACGCGTTGGCCGTAGCCGAGCGACAGCGTGGGTGGGTCCCAGGCGAAGAAGCGGAGGGTGGGGGGCGCCGCGCCGGACAGGCGCGCGAGCAGCAGCGTCTCGTCGAGAGCCATGTTGGCCGCGCCGTCGAGCGGCGCGGTGACGAGCAGCCGCCACCCGGCCCTCTCCCATTCGCGGGAGAGGGTCAGGGGGAGGGGCTGGTCCACTTCAGCACGGGCTGGCGCGCGGCGAGCGTCTGGTCGAGACGGCGCACCGGCGTGGTCACCGGCGCCTCGTGGATCCGGCTCGGATCCGTCTCGGCCTCCCGTGCAATCTGGATCATCGCGTCGCAGAACTGATCGAGCGTCTCCATGGACTCCGTCTCGGTGGGCTCGATCATGAGCGCCTCGTCCACGATCAAGGGGAAGTACGTGGTCGGGGCGTAGAACCCGAGATCCAGCAGCCGCTTGGCGATGTCGGTGGCGGATACACCCAGCTTCTTCTGCCGGCGGGCGGAGACCACGCACTCGTGCATGCATGGCCCGGCGGTGGCGCGGTCGTAGTCGCCCTCGAGGCGCTTCAGGATGTAGTTGGCGTTGAGCACCGCGTTCTCGGAGACGGCGCGCAGCCCGTCCGGCCCCATGGTGCGGATGTAGGTGTAGGCGCGGACGAGCATGCCGAAGTTGCCCCAGAACGCCTGGAGCTTGCCCACGGACTGCGGCCGGTTCCAGTCGAGCGCGAACTGGCCCTCGTCGTCCTTCACCACCACCGGCGCGGGCAGAAACGGCGCCAGGTGTGCCTTGATCCCCGCCGGACCCGCCCCCGGCCCGCCGCCGCCGTGCGGCGTGGTGAAGGTCTTGTGCAGGTTGAAGTGGCACACGTCGAAGCCGAGATCGCCCGGGCGCGTGATGCCGAGGATGGCGTTGAAGTTGGCGCCGTCCATGTAGACCTGCACACCCTTGGCGTGACACATCTCGGTGATCTGGTGGATCTTCGACTCGAAGAGTCCCAGCGTGTTGGGCTGGGTGATCATGAACGCGGCCACGTCCTCATCGAGATGCCGCTCGAGGTCGGCGAGGTCCACCTCGCCTGCGTCGTCGGACTTGAGCTGCACGACCTGGAAGCCGGCGAGCGCGGTGGTCGCGGGATTGGTGCCGTGCGCCGAGTCCGGAATCAGCACCTTGTGGCGGCGCTCGCCCCGGGACAGGTGATACGCGCGGATCATCAGCACGCCGGCGAACTCGCCCTGAGCGCCCGCCGCGGGCTGCAGCGACACGTGATCCATGCCCGAGATCTCGGCGAGGTCCCGCGCCAGCTCCCACATGAGCTGGAGCGCCCCCTGGCTCGAGGCCGCCGGCGTGTGCGGATGCAGGCGGAGGAAGCCGGGCAGCCGGGCCATGTCCTCGTTGATCTTGGGGTTGTACTTCATCGTGCACGAGCCCAGCGGGTAGAAGTGAGTGTCGACCCCGTAGTTCATCTGACTGAGGCGCGAGTAGTGGCGGATCACGTCCACCTCGGACACCTCGGGGAGCTCCGGGGGGGTGCTCCGCACGAACTGGGCCGGCACCAGGGTCGCGGGATCGGCGGACGGCACGTCGAGGGCGGGCAGCGAGTACGCGAAGCGGCCGGGCGAGGAGAGCTCGAAGATCAGCCGGTCATAGGGCGCGCGGGCTTCCATGGCCGGCCTCACGCCACCGCGGCGGCGAGAGCCGCGGCGTAGGTGTCGATCTCGTCCTTGGTCCGGCGCTCGGTGACCGCCACGAGCAGCGTGCTCTTCTCGGCGCGATCGAAGGCCTTGAGCGGCACCCCGGCAAGAACGCGGTCTTTCAGGAGGCGCTTGACCACGCGGTCGGGCGCCTTCGGCAGCGTGAGCGCGAACTCCTTGAAGAACGGGGCGGCGAACCGCAAGCTCACCCCCGGCACCGCCGCGAAGCGCTCGGCCGCGTAGTGCGCCTTGGCGGTGGCGAGCTCCCCGACCTTGCGGAGACCCACCTTCCCCAGGATGGACACGTAGATGGTGGCCATCAGCGCGCAGAGGGCGACATTGGTGCAGATATTCGATGTGGCCTTCTCGCGGCGGATGTGCTGCTCGCGCGTCTGGAGGGTGAGCACGAAGCCGCGCTGGCCGTCCTTGTCCACAGTGGCGCCGACCAGGCGCCCGGGCATGCGCCGCACCAGATCGGCGCGCGCGGCGAACACGCCGAGGTTGGGGCCGCCGAAGCTCATCGGCACGCCGAGCCCCTGGCCTTCCCCGACCACGATGTCGGCGCCGAGCGCCCCGGGCGGCGTGAGGAAGCCGAGGTTGACGGGATCGGCGGCGACCACAAGCAGCGCGCCCTTGGCGTGGGCGATCTCCGCCGCCGCGCGCAGATCCTCGAGGCAGCCGAAGAAGTTCGGGTACTGCACCACGACCGCCGCCGTCCGCTCGGTCACTGCCTTGCGGAGGGCGTCCAGGTCGGTCACCCCGTCCCCGAGCCGCACCGACTTCAGGCGAAAGTCGGGCCCCTCGCAATAGGTCTCGACCACCTGCTGATAGAGGGGATTCACGCCGCGGCTCCACGCGGTCTCGACGCGGCCGGTGACCGCGTGCGCCATCAGCACGCCCTCGGCGAGCGACGAGGCGCCGTCGTAGATGGACGCGTTGGCCACGTCCATCCCGGTCAGCTCCGCCATCATCGTCTGGTACTCGAAGATGCTGCGCAGCGTCCCCTGACTCGCCTCCGGCTGATAGGGCGTGTACGCGGTGAAGAACTCGCCTCTGGAAATGAGGTGGTTGATCGGGCTCGGGATCCCGTGGTCGTAGGAGCCGGCGCCCAGGAAGCATGCGAAGTCGTCGGCGGACGCGTTCCGCGCGGCCATCTGCCGCAGGTGACGGACGAGATCGCCCTCGGCCAGCGCCGCGGGAAGGGCGAGGGGCCGGGAGAGGCGGGCCTTGGCGGGAACGTTGGCGAGGAGCGCCTCGACGCTGGCGGCGCCGATCCGCGCCAGCATCTCCTTCTGCTGCGCGGGCGTGTTGGAGATGTAGCGCATGGCGGCGTCGCTCAGTGACCGGCGCCGGCGATGAGCTGCTCGTACTGCGCGGGGGTGAGGAGGGCGTTCGCCTCCGCGGGCGCCGACATCTTGATCACGATCATCCAGCCCGCTCCGTAGGGATCGCTGTTCACCGTCTCCGGTTTCTTGGGCAGCTCGCCGTTGACCTCGACCACCTCGCCACTCAGGGGCGCGAAGAGATCGGAGACGGCCTTCACGGATTCCACGACGCCGAAGGTTTTCATGCCGGACACCTTGGCGCCGACCTTGGGAAGCTCGACGAACACCACGTCACCGAGCTGCTCCTGGGCGAACGCGGTGATGCCGATGCGGGCGCGATCCCCTTCGATCTTGGCCCACTCGTGCTCCTTGGTGTACTTGAGGTCCCCGGGAACGTTGGACATCGTGCCTCCTACGACTTCTTGGCTTTGGAGGGATAGAACGGGGTACGCACCACGCGGGCACGCTGTGCGGCGCCGCGAATCTCCACGTCCAGCTCCGTCCCGACGGCGGAGAGATCCGCGCGCACGTAGCCCATGCCGATGCCGCGCTCGAGGCTCGGCGAGAAGGATCCCGACGTCACCACGCCCACCGGCTCACCGCCGGTGAGGAGGCGATAGCCGTGTCGCGGCACCTGGCGCTCGACCATCTCGAAGCCCACCAGTTTGCGCGGCACCCCCTTCGCGCGCATCACCTCGATGGCGGCCCGGCCGATGAAGTCGCCCTTGGCGGGCTTCACCACCCAGCCCAGTCCCGCCTCCAGCGGGTTCGTCGTCTGGTCGATGTCGTTGCCGTAGAGGGCGAACTTCATCTCCAGGCGCAGGGTGTCGCGCGCGCCGAGACCGATGGGCTGGATCCCGTCGGCCCGTCCGGCCTCCATCAGCGCGTACCAGAGCCGCTCCGCCTCGCCCGCGGGGATGTAGAGCTCGAAGCCGTCCTCGCCGGTATAGCCGGTTCGCGAGATGATGGCGGGTACGCCGGCCACCTTCCCCTTCGCGAAGTGGTAGTAGCGGAGGCCCACCGCGTCGACGTCGGCGAGCCGCTGCACCAGCGCCTCCGCCCGAGGCCCCTGCACCGCGAGCAATGCGGTGTCCGCGCTCATGTTCCGCCACGTCCCGCCCCCGCCCTGCGCGGTGACCCAGTCCCAGTCCTTGTCGATGTTCGACGCGTTGACGGTGAGCATGAAGCGCGCGTCGTCGAACCGGTAAAGCGTGAGGTCGTCCACGACCCCGCCCTCGGGATAGCAGAGCACGGAGTATTGCACCTGCCCGCGCGTGAGCGGGCCGGCGTCATTGGTGCACAGGCGCTGCACGGCGGCGAGCGCGCCCGGCCCCTCGACCTCGAACTCGCCCATGTGGCTGATGTCGAAGAGGCCAACGGCGGTGCGAACGGCGCGATGCTCCTCGACGATACCCGCGTACTGCACCGGCATGTTCCACCCGCCGAAGGGGACCATCTTCGCGCCGGCCTTGACGTGAACGTCGTAGAGCGGCGTGCGCTTGAGCGGACCGGATTCGTGGGCGGTCATCGGAAATCGGCCTCATCTTATGGCAGAATCGCGCCATGGACAAGCGACGGCTCGGCTCGACCGGCATGGAAGTGTCCTCGATCTGCTTCGGCGGCAACGTCCTCGGCTGGACCTGCGACGAGCCCACCTCGTTCGCGGTGCTCGACGCGTTCGCGGCGGCGGGCGGCGACTTCGTCGACACCGCAGACGTGTACTCTCGCTGGGCGCCGGGCCATACGGGCGGGGAGTCCGAGACCGTCCTCGGGCGCTGGATGAAGGCGCGCGGGAACCGGACGCGCGTCATCGTCGCCACCAAGCTCGGCAACCCGATGGGCGACGGCCCCGGCGACAAGGGCCTCGCGCCCGCGCGGTTCGCCAAGGCGGTCGAGGACTCCCTCCGGCGGCTGCAGACCGACTACATCGACCTTTACCAGGCCCACATCGACGACGCGGATACGCCGCTGGACGAGACGCTCCGTGCGTTCGACGGGCTCGTGAAGTCGGGGAAGGTCCGCGCCATCGGCGCGTCCAACTACGGCGCCAAGCGCTTCGGCGAGGCCCTCGAGGTGAGCGCCAAGCGCGGTCTGGCCGCGTACGCGACGCTTCAGCCCTGCTACAACCTGGTCGACCGCGCCGACTACGAGGCGGAGCTGGAGCCTCTCTGCCGGCAGCGCGGTATCGCCGTCATTCCCTACTTCTCGCTGGCCGCCGGCTTCCTCACCGGCAAGTATCACCGCGGGCAGGCGCTGCCGAGCACCCCGCGGGCCGCGGGCATCAGCAAGCGCTACATGAACGACCGGGGCTGGGCGGTGCTGGACGCGGTGGAGGGCGAGGCGAAACGGCTCGGCGTCACGCCGGGGCAGGTCGCGGTGGCGTGGCTCCTCGCGCGCCCCAGCATCACCGCCCCCATCGCCAGCGCCACGTCGGTGGCGCAGATGAAGGAGCTGGCCGATGCCACGCGCATCCGGCTCGACGCCGAGGCGATCGGCCGGCTGGAGCGCGGAGGCGCCTGAGGCCCGTTACTCGAGGAGACGGATCCCGGCGGGCGTCGTGACGAAGATCACCGTCTCGTCGCGCGCCTCGAGATCGTGGACGCCCCCGGGCGGCGTCCAGAGATAGTCTCCCGCCGCGACCTCGAGATCGCCGATCCGCGCCCGCCCCGACACGACGTAGACCTCTTCCCCGCCCGGGTGATCGTGGAGCGGGAAGCGGGCGCCCGCCGCCACCTTCACGAGCGCGGCGCCGCCGTCCCCCTCGCCGCGGCGCAATCCGGCCACCTCGACCCCAGCGTGCTGGCTCGGCCGCCAGCGATGCGCCGACGCGCGCCGGTGAACGGGCCCCGCCGACGTCACGACGCGCGCGCCGCGAGCACGCGCCCCACCGCCTCGACGAAGCGGTCCACGTCGACCTCCGTCATCGCCACCGAGCAGGCGCCGAGCCCGCGCTGCGAGATGAGGAAGCCCTCGTTGATCAGGGCCATGAACGTCGTCACCGGGGCCTTGGGATCCTCCGGCCGCTGCGAACGATAGTCGGTGAGGCGCTTCTTCGTGTGGTGCAGCCAGAAGAGCGAGCCCGTCCCGGTGATCTGACCGGGATACTTCTGCTTGCGCAGCACGCGGCCCACACCCTCGCGGAGCCGATTACCAAGGTTGTCAAGACGCGCATAGGCCTCAGGGGTGAGCTGCTCCATGGTGGCCACGCCGCCTGCCATGGTGAGCGGGTTCGCGTTGAAGGTGCCGCCGTGGTTGATACGACCCTTGCCGCCGCGCGGGTCGTAGAAGTTCATCACTTCAGCCCGGCCCCCGAACGCGCCGACGGCGAGGCCGCCGCCGATGATCTTGCCCAGCGTGGTGAGGTCGGGGCAAATGCCGAAGCGCGCCTGGGCGCCGCCGGGGGCGACGCGGAACGAGATCACCTCGTCGAAGATGAGGAGGATGCCCAGGCGCGTCGTCGCCTCACGCAGCCCCTCGAGGAAGCCCTCGCGCACGGGGATCATGCCGGCGTTGGCGAGCAGGGGATCGATGATCAGGGCCGCGAGGTCACGCGCCTCCTTCTCGAGAATCTTCACGCACGCGTCGAGATCGTTCCACGGCAGCACCACCACGTGCTTGGGCACCGCGCCGGGGACGCCCGCCGACCACGCGACCGCCTTGGGCCGCTTGCGCGAGCCGCCCTCGCCCTCCGGCGTGGCCACGCTCACCAGCACCCAGTCGTGGGTGCCGTGGTAGGCGCCCTCGAACTTCGCGATCTTGGACCGCCCGGTGAACGCCCGCGCGACGCGGATCGCGTGCATGGTGGCCTCGGTGCCGGAGTTCGCGAAGCGCACGACCTCCATGGTGGGAATCCGCTTGGTGAGGATGTCCGCGAGCCGAATCTCGTGCTCGCTGGGACCGGGGAAGGACATCCCGTTGACCGCCGCGTCCTGGATGGCCTTGACCACCGCGGGATTGGCGTGGCCCAGGATCAAGCTCGTGTAGTTGCCGTTGAAGTCGAGGCGCTCGTTGCCGTCGGCGTCCCAGATGCGCGCGCCCGATCCCCGCGTGATGTAGAACGGGTACGGATCGAAGAAGGTCGTGGTGCGGCTGTTGCCGCCCGGCATCACGCGCAGCGCGTCCTCGAAGAGCTGGCGCGAGCGGGGGGTCTTGGCCTGATAGTCGCGAACGGCGTGCTCCAGTGTCATGGCTCTCTCCTTCTCCTTCTCCTGCGTCTGCGTTACGCGATGGCCGTCTCGAGGACGGCGCGCCGGGCGGCGAGCTCGGCATGCGCTGCCGCCACCGTGACCTGCCGGAACCGGAGCCGCTGGCCGGGCTTGAGCTGCCCGACGCGCCCGATCTCGTACGAGCATACCGCGCCGATCTTCGTGTAGCCGCCGGCGGTTTGTCGATCCACGAGGAGCACGATCGGCTGCCCGTCTCCGATCACCTGGATCGCTCCCAGCGCGATGCCATCGGAGATGATGTCGTGCCCCCGCGTGTGCTCGATGCGCGCGCCCTTGAAGCGCGCGCCCATCCGGTCCGACTGGGGCAGCATCTCATAAGGACCGCCGAAGAGCGCCGCGATCCCGGCGGCGATGAAGCGATCGTCCTGCGGGCCGAGGATGGTGTCGATGCGTGGCTCGTCGCCATGGGTGGGCACCATCTCCGCGCGCACACGGCGCGCCGTCCCCCCGGCCGGCGCGGGACCCAGCGGCAGCGTGTCATTCTTGCGGAGGGCACGCCCGTGGAGTCCGCCCAGGCCGCCGCGGAGATAGGTGGCGCGCGAGCCCAGCACCGGCGGCGTGGTGATGCCCCCCGCGATGGCCAGATAGGCGCGCACGCCCGTTCGAGCGGCGCCGATGCGCAGCACCCCACCCGCCGGCACCCGGAAGCTCTCCCAGCGCGGCATCTCCTCGCCGTCGAGCGCGACGAACGCCTCCGCCCCCGTCACCGCGACCCAGCGGGCGTCCGCGAACTCGAGGCGCGGTCCCATCAGCGTGCACTCGAGCCCGGCCGAATTGTCGTCGTTTCCAACCAGTCGATTCGCGAGCACGAAGGCCTCGCGATCCATCGGGCCCGAGCGCGGGAGGCCCACCCGGAGCTGGCCCATGCGGCCGAGATCCTGCACCGTGGTGAGCGGGCCCGCGTCCTGGACGAGGAGATTCATGCCGTGATTTGCGGGCGCCAGCGGCCGCTCGCCACCTCGGCCGCGATGGCGTCGAACTCGGCGCGCTCGATGGGGCGGAAGCGCACGGTGTCGCCCGCGCGAAGCAGGCTCGGCTCGGCCGCAGCCGGATCGTAGAGCCGCGCCGGCGTCCGGCCCAGCACCCAGAAGCCTCCCGGGCTCTCGACGGAATAGATGCAGCACTGGATGCCGCCGATGGACACGCTGCCCGCCGGAGTCTTCGTGCGCGGATTGACCAGCCGCGGGATGTTGAGCCGCTCGGGCATGCCCGTCATGTACGGCAGGCCCGGCGTGAAGCCCACGAAGTAGACGTGGTAGTCGGCGCCGGCGTGCAGGCGCGCCAGCTCGTCGGGGGCCAGGCCCAGCTTGGTCGCCGCGGCCTCCAGCTCGAAGCCCAGCTCACCGCCGTAGCAGCACGGGAGCTCCACGTGGCGGGCGGGCGGCAGCACCTCGGGGCGCGCCTCCGCGGCGAGGGCGCGGAGCGTCGCGGTGAGCGCGTCAAAGCCGATCTCCGCCGGCTCGTAGTAGACGAGGAGCGCCCGGTACGTCGGCAGGGTCTCCGTGATGCCGGCCACGCGCCGCTGCCGGATCAAGTACTCGAGGGCGAGGACGCGCGCGTTCGCCTCGAGGCTGATCTCGTCGGCCAGCTCCACCGACACCGCGAGGTCGCCGCACGGCAGGAAGCGCGGCTGGGGATAGATCACCCGAAAGGAACCCGCCTAGAGGGCCGCGAGGGCATGGTTCGGCAGATCGGTGATGAACATGTGGCCGGGGCTGTGCGTGATCATGAACTCGGGCCGCGAGGCCAGCGCCACCGCCTGTGGCGTCACGCCGCAGGCCCAGAACACGGGCACCTCGCCCGGCTGAATCCCCACAAAGTCGCCCCAGTCGGGCTTGGTCACGTCCTTGATTCCGATCGCCCCGGGATCTCCAATCTGCACCGGCGCGCCGTGGGCATTGGGATAGCGCGCGGACGCCGTCACCGCCTTCGACACCATCGACTGCGGGATCGGACGCATCGACACCACCATGGGGCCGTGGAAGCGCCCGGCCGGCCGGCACTCCACCGACGTCTTCCACATCGCCACGTTCTTGCCCTGGTCGATGTGACGGAGCGGGATGCCCGCGTCCAGCAGCGCCCATTCGAACGTGAACGAGCAGCCGAGCAGGAACGCGACGAGGTCGTCTCGCCAAAATGGCGTGATGTCCGTCACCTCGTCGGCCATCACGCCGTCCTTGTAGATGCGGTAGCGCGGGAGATCGGTGCGGAGGTCCGCCCCCGGCGCCACGCCCTTGGGCTCGGGCGAGCCGACGTCCGTGACCTCGATGAGCGGACACGGCCGCGGGTTGCGCTGGCAGAACAGGAGGAAGTCGTAGGCGGCGTCGCGGGGCAGGATGGCGAGGTTGGCCTGCACGAAGCCAGGCGCAAGCCCGGCGGTGACGCCGCTGAGGGCGCCGCGGCGGATGTCCGCCCGGATCTCCTTCGGATGACGCGCGTCGATCGGCATGGGTCTCTCCTACTTCAGGTGGCCGAGCCGGGCCCAGAGATCGGGGTTCCCGAGAACGCGGGGCCGCTCGCCCCGCAGCACCCGCAGCATCTCCTCCGTCACCTGCACCGCCATGCCCTTCATGGTCTCGCGGGTCACCCCGGCGATGTGCGGCGACACGATCACGTTCTCGAGCTGGAGCAGCCGGTTGTCGGAGGACACCGGCTCCTCCTCGAACACGTCGAGCCCGGCCGCGCGAATTTTGCCGCTCTCGAGCCCGGCGAGGAGCGCCGACTCGTCCTGGGTCTTGCCGCGGGACGTATTGATGAAGATGACGCCGTCCTTCATCTGGGCCACCGCGGCGGCGTCGATCATGTGGTGCGTGTCCTTGGTGTGCGGCGTATGGCAGGTCACCACGTCGGCCTGCCGGAGCACCGACGCCATGTCCGGCATGGGCTCCACCCCGCGGTTGCGCAGCTCGTCGGCGGGGACGTACTTGTCGTAGCCGATTACCCGCATGCCGAGCGCCTCGGCTGTCTTCGCCACCCGCCGGCCGATGTTCCCCACCCCGATGATGCCGAGGGTCTTGCCGTTCATCTCGAGCAGCGACTCCCACCGGCTCTTGCCCCATTCCGCCTTCCGCGTGCGCTGGTCCACCACCACCGCCTGCTTGGCGCAGGCGAGCATGAGCAGAATCGCGTGCTCGGCGACGGAGCTGGAGTTCGAGCCCGGCGCGTGCACGACCGGGATGCCGAGCTCCGTGGCGGCGGGCAAGTCCACGATGTCGAGGCCGACGCCGTGCCGGCCGATCACCTTGAGGTTCGGCAACGCGGACATCAGCGCGCGCGAGCAGAGGGGCTTCGAGCGGAACAGGATGCCCGCCGCCTCCTTGGCCTCCGCGATCATGCCCGCCTCGCTGAGCGAATCGGAGACGATGGCGACGCGCGCCTCCTTCTCCATGAGGCGCAGTCCCTCGGGGTGCAGGCCTCCACCGACGACGATGAGCGGCTTCATCTGGGCTCCCGCGGCAAGGGGAAGAAACGCTTGCTGTCGAACACGAGGCGCATTATACCCAAACGGGAGGTGCCCTCGGGGCATGAGCGAATTCGCGATCCGCGCAGCAACCGCGAGCGACGCGGAGGCCATCTGCCTCATCTATAACCAGGGCATAGAGGACCGGATCGCGACGCTCGAGACCGAGCTGCGGACGCCCGCGGAGCGGCGCGAATGGCTGGCCGCGCGGGGCCCGCGCCATCCGGTGTTCGTCGCGGAGGCGCCTGC
>Ga0075423_10001926_pt1 | contig 18651 bp, 16 predicted proteins | sample SoiMethybrSBSTD2_FD_80114 | JGI IMG/M metagenome (GOLD analysis project Ga0075423, IMG submission 80114) | Bulk soil microbial communities from a Populus tree surrounding site in Tennessee, USA - Soil MetaG P. TD hybrid SBSTD2 | ecosystem: Environmental > Terrestrial > Soil > Tree plantation...
CGCGCGCTGGCGGTGCTCTTAGCGATGTTTTGCTGCTTCAGTTTTTGGATGTAGGCCTTCCCCGCTTCCTGGCCCATCGTAATAAAAATATTGCCGATGAACTGGGGCGCGCCCGAGCCGCGACTGGTCGACCACATCGTCTGGCCTTTCCACCGTGGATTTAGTAGGTCTTCATAAGTTTTCGGCAACTCGCTCACTTTAACGCTCCGGGTGTTGTAGCCGAGCGTCATGAAATAGACGTTGGTGCTGCCCCAAAAACCTTTGGCATCTTTCAACTCAGGCGGATACTCGGCGAGATGGGGCGAATAGAATCGCTGCATATATCCGGCTCGCTGCACCATCGTTGCGGCGGCGCTGCCGCTGATGACGTCGACTTCGTATCTCTTGGCTTGATATTCGGCTAGAACTTTTTGCGCGATGCGCTCGGAGTTGCCGCGGAAAAATTCCACTTGCAAAAAAGGATATTCCTTTTCGAAGGCGTCTTTCACGGGCCGCACGACTTGGTCGACAATCAATCCGGTATAGAAACTGACTTTGCCTTCCTTCTTGGCCCCTTCGACCAGAACCTTTTCACGGTTGCTCGATTTCAGCAGAGCGATGTCCTCGACGCTGGCGGCAAAAACACCCGACCTAGAGCTAGGTGAGAGAAATAGAAAAGCTATCAAACCCACTAATAGCCGTTTTTCAGTTGCCATCTATCTGTCTCCTCTCTACCATCTAGCTTGGTTTCCAGTTTAACGTCAGACGATAAATCTCCGCTTCATGGAAGAGACGAAGTAGCTCGCGGTCGACCAAACCTTGCTTGGCCTCGTTGAATAGAATATCGAGGGCCTGCTCCGTGGGAACAGCCTTTTTGTACGGACGATCCGTCGCCGACAGCGCGTCGTAGATGTCCGAGATCGTCATCATCTTAGACTGGAAAGGAATCTCTGCCGCAGAGAGATTATGCGGGTATCCGGTCCCATCGAGCTTCTCGTGATGGGCCGATGCGATCGCCGGAATGTTCTTGATCTCCCTCGTCCACGGGATCTGACGTAGAAAACTCATCGTGTGATTGACATGCAATTGGATCTGTCGCCGTTCTCTGTCGTCGAGATTGCCCCGTGAAATCGACAGAAGATTAATCTCGTGGGGCGTTAGCAGGGGCTGGTCACGACCCTCTGCATCAACAAATTGCCGCTCCGCCAATTCGCTCAGCCGCGTGAAATTGCCTTCGCGCAAAACGGTAGGTTCATTGCATTTTATGACGAAATCGAAGTATTCATCGAGCTCCCGCAACTGTTCCTCAAGTTGCCGTTGAAACTCCGCTTGGCGCGCGAGAAAGTCTTCCCTTCCTTTTTCTAAGAGATAAGCGAGTTTCCGTTCGCTCTGTTCATGCTCGAGCGCTTTTCGCGCGTATGCAAAGCGTTGCTTCACCAGGTCGAGCTGCATGGGATAGAGCTTTTTTGCTTTGACTAAAACCTCTTCTCGCACGCCGACTTTACCGAAATCGTGCAGCAGTGACGCGTAGCGTATCTCCTTCATTTCCGCGCGGCTGAAACGTACGTTACGAAAGTGAGAAGAATCGTCGCGATCCACCACTTCCGCCAATCCGACCGTTAAGTCCGCGACGCGGAAGGAATGACCGTAGGTCGTCGGATCGCGCGCCTCATGGCGCTGACCGAAGCTCGAACAAAACCTTCGAATTGCGTCTCGATAATTTCATAGAGCCGGATGTTCTCCAGCGCCACCGCAGCCTGGCTCGCCAAAGACCTTAACAACGGGCGGCGCAGTTGGGGAAAAGGGATAACAACTTCGTCGACCGTTCGGTGATTGACCCGCAGATCGGTAGCGCGCTTGCAGTTAATGAGCTGCACAACACCGATGATTTCGCCCTGCGGATTTTTCATCGGGACAACCAGCATCGACTTAGAACGATAGCCGCTTTCCTCGTCAAACTTGCGATTGAAATCAAATGGAAATAACGACGGCATCTGATAGACATCCGCCAGATGCACCTCGTCTCCGGTTAGGGCCACATAGCCCGCGATGCTCGAGCTATCTATGGGTAAAACCAACTCGGTGAAGGAAAATTTGACGCTGTCATTTTGCGTGATTTTAGAGCGGAGCTGCCGTGATCCCTGGTCATTTTCTTCGACTAGGTAAAGTGAACCTGCATCGCTGTGAGTAATCTCGCGGCTCTTCTGAAGTATCAAATTCAGCAAAGAGTCCCGATCCCGCTGGGTTGAAAGCGCAATGCCGGCCTCGTTCAGTTGATCAATCTCGCTTCTGGCGCGGTGAAGCTCGACTTCGAGCGTTGCCTGATGCCGTGCTGATGAGAGACTCTCGAATGCCGCGTCGACAACTCGATGAAGTGACTCGACCTGCACGGAATCGGTTAGAAAACTGAAAACCGGCACGCCGCTCGCCTTGACAGGCAAGCTTTGCTTTGAATCTAAGACGTAGATGAGCCGAGCCTGATTGGTCTCGATAGCCTTGCGCAGTTCGTCGGAAAAGACCGCCCGACCTTCGCCAATAACAACAGCGGTAGCAAATGTTTCTTTGCCAATCGTTTCCGGCAACGGTGTTATCACCCAGCCGGAGTTTTCTCCTTTCAGCAGCCGAGCTGCTTTTGGGCTCGTATAATAAATCCGGCGCAGATCCGCGTCCGCCGAAAATGGCGTGCCTTCGGATTCCTTGGCGCTGGAAGTCTTAATCACAAAACCCCGGTCCGGTCCGCGACGGACCAGCGACACGATTCTCGCAGCGCTGGCCCGATAAAGCTGCACGCGGTGCCGGAAAAACTTATCCGAAAACTAGCCACAACGTCAACTTCGCGCAATGGCGTCGGGCTTTGACGGGAATTCCACGGCGGGGGTGTCACCTTTCGTGCGTTATGACTACAGGAATTTGCCGCAAGTCACCAGCCAACCTCTAGTGCAAGCGCGGCATAGTTCCTGCACGTTAGCGAGCCGATCAATCATTTCGGGAAACCTGGAGCTGTAATCGTGAATTCTAAAAAACTTGTCGTGCATTTCCATCTAATTTTGGCCCTTCTAATTTCCTTTCCTCTAACGGCCAGCGCACAGAATACCGCCGTCACGATTGGCATCGACGCCAACGCCAATCGCCGTGTGATCAATCCGAACATTTACGGCGTGGCGCATGCGACCACAGCGCAACTAAACGACTTGAATAGCCCGCTCAATCGAAACGGCGGCAACAATACAACGCGCTACAATTGGCAACTGAACGCCGACAACCGGGCCAACGATTGGTATTTTGAAAGTATACCGGAGCCAAGCTCGGTTGCGGGCGAGCGCGGTGATACTTTCATTGCAAATTCGAAAGCGGCGAACGCTCAAGCCATGCTCACCATTCCGATGATCGATTGGGTCGCCAAACTTGGCGCCGACCGGAGCAAGCTCGCGAGTTTTTCCATCGCCAAGTATGGCGCCCAGACCGGCAACGACTGGCAATGGTTTCCCGACGCCGGCAATGGCATTCGCACCAATGGCCAGTATGTTTCCGGCAACGATCCGAACGACTCCAATGTGCCGTCGAATTCGACTTTTCAACAAGGATGGATGCAACACCTGGTCAGCCGCTGGGGCGCCAACGCGAGCGGCGGCTTGCGCTACTACATCCTCGACAATGAACCGAGCATTTGGCATTCGACTCATCGCGATGTTCATTCCACTGGCGCGACGATGGATGAAATCAAGAACAAGGTCATCGACTATGCCGGCGAGATCAAATCCGTTGACCCGTCCGCGCTCGTCGTTGGCCCCGAAGAGTGGGGTTGGAGCGGTTACATTCTGAGCGGCTACGACCAGCAGTATGGCAGCGTGCATGGTTGGAGCTTCATGCCGGACCGAAGCAACCACGGCGGCTGGGATTATTTGCCGTGACTCCTCGATCAACTGCGTCAAAACAACGCGACAACCGGCAAACGGCTCCTCGATATTTTCACCGTCCATTATTATCCGCAGGGCGGCGAATTCAGCAATGACGTGTCGACTTCGATGCAGCTCCGCCGCAATCGCTCGACTCGCTCGCTGTGGGATCTAAACTACCTCGATGAGTCCTGGATCAACGATCGCGTTCAGTTGGTGCCGCGTCTGAAAAGCTGGGTCAACACGTATTACCCCGGCACGTTGACGGGCCTTACGGAATACAACTGGGGTGCGGAAACCCATATCAATGGCGCTACGGCGCAGGCCGATATATTGGGAATCTTTGGCCGCGAAGGGTTAGACATGGCCGCTCGCTGGACGACGCCAGATGCAAGCACGCCGACATACAAGGCAATGAAAATGTATCGCAACTACGACGGCAACAAGTCTATTTTCGGCGATATCAGCGTCGCAGCAACGGGACCGAATCCGGATAACCTTTCCGTCTTCGCCGCCGAACGCTCGGTCGACGGGGCACTGACGATCATGGTCATTAGCAAGTATCTCTCAGGCAGCACGCCTGCAACCGTCAATCTCGCCAGCTTCCCACATAACGGCACGGCTCAGGTTTGGCAGCTTAGCGCGACTAATGCCATCAACCGTCTGGCAGATTTGGGCTTTGCGAGCAATAGTTTCACGGCCACACTGCCGCCGCAAAGTATTACGCTCTTCGTTTTGCCCGCGGCGACTGGCAATCAAGCACCAATGGCCGTGATGGCGGCCGCGCCAACTTCCGGCCTAGCGCCTCTGACCGTTTCTTTCGATGGCAGCAGTTCGTCGGATGCCGATGGCACAATCGTTTCCTTTGCGTGGAACTTCGGAGATGGGACTACGGGCTTCGGTATGACCGTCAGCCATACTTACTCAACGGCAGGAACCTACACTGCTCGGCTCACGGTTACTGATAACCAAAGTGCTAGCAACTCGACAACCAGGACCATTCAGGTAAACCCCAATACGACAACCATCCCGGACGCGCCGAGTAATCTTGTTGCTACCGCGGTCTCGAAAACGCAGATCGATCTCGCCTGGACTGACAACGCAACCAATGAAGGTGGCTTCAAAATCGAGCGCTGCACCGGCGCCGGTTGCGCCAACTTCAGTCAGATCGCCGCCGTCGGCGCAAACGTCAAGAATTATTCCAATAGTGGACTCAAACGAAACACCACCTATCGCTATCGTATTCGTGCCTTTAACACCTTGGGAAACTCAGCCTACTCGAACGTTGCAAGCGTCAAGACAACGCGCTGAGAACGAAGGCGAAAAGAGTTGTTCTTGAGAGCAAATATGGAAGCAAGCAGCACATTACGTCCACGAATGTGAATTGTTTCCCTCCAGCGCAGCTACGGCAGCGTTCGTGAATCAGCCGCTGAAACCAAAACTTGTCGACCCACTGATCAATCAATGTTCCGAATCTCATCACTGAGACTAACAAAGGTGAGACACGAGATGCCAAGGATAATATCGCGATGCCAACAATAGACTGCTTTTCATTGGCACGAGGTGTGCTCGGTGGTTTACCTATTTCTAACTCATTGAGGAGTTGTCAAAGGCCCGCGGGAGACTTTGACTCGCGGCCCGCCACGATGATAGATGAGGGGAGCTTTTATGCAGCAATCGAAGATTACCTGTAGGCGGTTCCTAGTTCTGGCGAGCGCCGCCATATTCGTCTTAATAGGCTCGATAGCAGATGCGCAGACACGCCCGCAGCTGTTTCGCCAGCGCCCCGCCTGGACGCCGCCGAGTCGCCATGGAGTGGAGGCGCAGGTTGGGGATATCGATGAATCACTTCTTTCAAGCGGCCCTGCTGGGATAACACTCGCCGTTCCCGGCAAACCGGACCTTCAGATCGAAAAAGAGACCCACGAACGCCGCGGCGCCAGAAGCCTGGTCTGGCGCGGTCGCGGCCGATCCGATAGTAGCAAGGTCACACTTACTCTCCACCAAGGACTGCTATTCGGCCGCATTGAGAGCGGCAGTGATACATTTGCCGTCCGTCCGGGAGCAAATGGTCGCACCATAGTTGAAAAACTCGATTCTGACAGTTTTGCGCCGGAATGGGGGCACGACGCGGCGACTCACGGTCATGAAAAAGTACCCGCGGTGCCCGGCGGAGACATGATGCAACAAGATTCCTCTACCACTCCAGCGACGCCGGCCGCCGACGGCACCGTACAGATCGTTTTGATGTCGGTTTATACCCCGCAGGCCCGTACCGCAGCCGGCGGCACCACGCAGATTCAAGGCCAAATTCAAGCGGCCATTGACCAGGCAAACACCGCCTTTATTAACAGCAACATGATCGCGCGCTTTTTCCTCGCGCACACCGAAGAAGTCGCTCATAACGATGCCGGGAATATCGAGACAGATTTAAACTGGGTGACGTCCAATTCTACAGTCGCCTCGCTGCGCAACACGTACTCGGCCGATATGGTCTCACTGATCGTCGCCAATGGCGGCGGGTATTGCGGCATCGGTTGGGTCCAGAGACATCCGGGATCAGGCTTTGCCAATTATGCGTTTCAGGTCACCGCGCTCAGTTGTCTCTCCAACAGCACCTTGGCCCATGAGCATGGCCATAACATGGGCATGGAGCATGATCCGGCGAGTGCCGGGATTGCTCCCTCAGGCGCATCGTATCCCTGGTCATTCGGTCATTACGTAAACGGTCAGTTTCGGACGATCATGTCTTACAACGTTTGTACGATTAGCTGCCCGCGCGTCCTGCACTTTTCAAATCCGGACGTGCTCTACAATGACGTCGCGACCGGAATTCAAGACCAACGGGATAACGCCCACACTGGAGATCTGACGGCGCCGATTGTCGCCAATTTCCGCTTGGGCGGCGGTGGCGACAGTAATAATCCGCCGATATTCAACAGCGACCCAATCGTTAAACCCAATGGCAACCAAGATCAGTCCTATGCCGAAAGTATTGCCAGCGATGCGAGCGATCCGGACTCGGACCCACTGACATTCGCGAAAACGGGTGGTCCTGCATGGCTCTCGGTCGCATCGAACGGCGAATTGATCGGCGCTCCTGGCGCGGCAGACGTTGGGGTTAATACCTTCACCGTTAGTGTCTCTGATGGTCGAGGAGGATCGGGCGCAGCAACGCTACAAATCAACGTGATTGGACGACTCGCGGCACCCGATCTCGTCGGTACTCCGGTCGGTTTGAAACGAATCGATCTGAGTTGGACGGATAACTCGACCAGTGAAAGCGGTTTCAAAATCGAGCGATCGACGAACGGCAGGAGCTTCTCGCAGATCGCGACACTGGGAGCGGATGTAACCACGTTCTCAAACACGGGCCTGCGCCGCGGAAAAACTTATCTCTATCGCGTGCGCGTTTACGACAGCATCGGTAACTCGGTTTACTCGAACACAATCAGCGTTACCGCCAATTAAATCGGCGCGACTTCCAGACGGCGGCAAACCACACTGGCCCGGCGCAACCCGCCGGGCCAGTTTTATTTTTGATAAGCGGTCGCGACAATTCTTGTAATCCAATCGATGCAATCGATCCGCACGTATCATAACATGTAAGATTCATCTGGCCGTGACCGTTCCCCCTGCGATAAAGAGATTCGAGCCATGGCGTTGCCTCGTTAAATGACGCCAGTGAGAATTTTCTTTCCGCTTTTTTCTGAGCGGCGCCTCGTGAAACCTAAAAGTTCGGATCGCCGGCTTCCACGTGGCCACGGATTTCGCCGGCGCCGACCGGCATCACCGGCGCGACCTGATCGTCGAGGGAATAAGCGCACACGCCCAGGATCACGGCAAACTTACCCTCGGCATCGGGCCGGTATAGATAACTATTGAGCTTCGTGCCGTCGTAAACGGGAATCGCGAAATCCCGCTCTTCACGCACGCGATATTGGCGCTCCGAAGTTTTCCATTTCTGTGTCAGCATGGGCTTCGATATACCGAACAACCGACTCTGCTGTCAATTTTGCAGTTCGTCTTATTCCCCGTAATATCCGTTAAACAGCGCGCCATTTTGGATGGACATTTTGTTTTGCCTGGCGTATGGGAGTTGAGACTGCCGACGCGCCAGGAAAGACCGAATGGACATTGATCAACTCAAGCAAGACATCGTAAGCGCAAGCCACATTTTGCATCAACAGGGCATCGCCGCCGCATTCGGACACGTGAGTGCGCGCATCCCCGGAACCGATACTTTCATTTTCCCTCCAAGAATGAGTCCGGCGCTCGTGCACAAGGGTAATCTGCTCGTGCTCGATGTCGAAGGCAATCAATTGTCCGGCGACGGGCGACCGAATACCGAATTCTGGATTCATGCGAGAATTTACCAAGCTCGGCCCGATGTGCAGTCGGTTTGTCACGTCCATCCTCCCAACTGCGTCATACTAGGTTCGCTCGGCGAAACGATTCGCCCGCTCCACGCTTCGGGAGCGATTTTCAAAAACAACGTCCAGGTGTTTGACCCCATTACCCTGATACGCACGCGTGAGCTCGGCGATCAAGTCGCGCAAACTCTGGGTGGGCACGGCGCCATGCTACTGCGCGGCCATGGCGTCAATGTCGCCGATAAAGATGTCCGCCGAGTATGCGTGATGACTCTATGGATGGAAGAGGCGGCAAATTACCAACTCCGCGCCATGTCCGCCGGTAAGCCGCGTTATTTTAATACTGAAGAACTGGAGCATATGTATAGCCAAGTCTCTCCGGAAGAAGTCTCGAATCGAGCATGGGATTATTTCAGCAGCCTAATCGAAAAGCAAAATATCATGGAGGCATCAAGACCATGAATCACTCAGCACTCCGCCAAGCCGTTATCGATAGCGCGAACTTGCTCGTGCGGGTCGGCGCCATTTCGATGAGCCACCACGGTAACTTTAGCGTGCGGGTGCCGAACACGGATACGATTCTGCTGACCGCGACGAGCTCTTTCGACAATCTAAAGCCGGAGAACTTGGCGCTCCTCGACCTTGAAGGAAAGCTCGTCGAAGGCGAGATCAATCCGACCAATGCCGAGATCGTCCACATGCATGCGATCGTGTACAAGGAACGGCCCGAGACCGGCGCGGTGGTGCATACTCATTCCACCTATGCGACCAGTTTCGCATTGGCGAGCCGGTCGCTCGGATGTTCCTACGAAGCTCTGGTGCGCTCAGACATGACCGACGGCATTCCGCTCGCTAAGTATGCGCCGCGAGGCTCCGCCGAGTCAGTTGCGAATATCGCCAAGGCTCTAAACGTCACGAAAAATACCAAAGCGGTGCTACTGGAAAACCACGGCGTGCTGGCCTTTGGCGCGGATCCGGCGGCGGCAGCCCGAGCAAATCTTATCGTCGAAGAGGCAGCACAAATGGCGATCCTCGCCGAAGTGCTCGGCGGCGCGAAAGACATTCCGCCCGAGCTGCTCAAAGCGACGGTGGAGCGTAGGGACGAATTCGCTCGGGCTGGGACTCGGAAGGCGCGATGAGTTGGTTCAGCGCAGATTGACGGGCGACCGGCCGGTCGTCTCTACAAAAAAGCGAAGATCACTAACCAGAAAGGAAGAAGAGAAAATGGGACTACCAGCAGGAGACAAACGCAAATCTTTGCGGGCAATGCTCAATGAGCCGGTGTGCCATATCGCGCCGAGCTGTAATGATGGAATTCAAGCTCGGCTGGTCGAGTGGCTCGGATTTCCCCTTGTTCACATTTCCGGCAGCGGTCAACATCGTGCTCTCGGTTTCGCCGACGCCGGGTTACTCACGCTTACGGAGATGATCAACCGCGCGCGTGAGATCGTCGATGCGGTGAATATTCCGATCGTGAGCGACGCCGAGACCGGTTACGGCAATGCCGTAAATGTCGTCCGCGCGGTGCGGGAATTCGAGCGCGCCGGCGTTGCGGCAATTCACATCGAAGACCAGATGACCCCGAAACGGGCCGGCCACGAGGGCTTCGATGTCGGCCTGGTCTCGAAAGCCGAGTTCGTCGCCAAGATCAAAGCCGCCGTCGACACCCGCCGCGATGAAAACCTGACAATCATCGCGCGCTCCGAGGCGAAGGATTCTTTGCAGGAACGTCTCGATCGAACGCAAGCCTGCATCGAAGCCGGCGCCGACGCCGCTTGGGTAAGCGCGCGCACGGAAGATGAAATCAAAGCGTACGCCCAACTTGGCAAACCCTTGGTCGGCGTGCCACCGCGTCAGGTTATGCCGCTACAGCGATGGGGCGAGCTTGGCGGACGGGTCGGCTGCATCCCAACCGTCTTGCAAGTGGCCGCGCTACACGGTATGCGCCAGTGTTTGGAAGAGTTAAAAAAAAGCGGCACCGAAGCGCGCTACTTCAAGGAAACGCCAGGTATCGAAGATACGCGCCAATGGTACGCTGGCCTGGGCAACAAGGAACTCAAAGAGCTCGAAGCCAAATACGGTTATTGATACGCGCGTATCACGGCTAGCGCATCGATGAAATTTGCCCACTTCTCTCACGTCTGGAACAAACCGGGAATGACTGCCGCGGGACGTTACGCACAGCTCTGGCGTGAGCTGGCGCTCGCTGACGAATCGGGTTTCGACTTCGGCTTTTGCGTCGAACATCACTTCAATCCCAATGAAAGCTGGATGCCGTCGCCGTCGATCTATTGCACAGGGGCGGCGGCCCATACACGTAGATTGCGAATCGGACCGATGGGTTACGTTGCGCCGCTCTATGATCCGATTCGCGTCGCCGAGGACGCCGCCGTGTTAGACAATGTCCTGGGTGGCCGCTTAGAACTGGGCATAGTCGCTGGAATTGTGCCGGATTTCTTCGTCCCTTACCGAGCCGAATTCAAGAACCGGCGCGAGCTAACTCACGAGACACTCGGGCTGGTGAAATTAGCGCTGTCGAGTCAGGGACCGTTCAGCTTCAATGGACCACACCACCAGTATGAAAACGTCACCCTCTCGGTAAAGCCGCTGCAAAAGCCCCATCCGCCGATTTGGATTCACTCCCGTGACGCCGAGACGCTGGCGCTCCTCGCCAAAGAGGGCGTCAACACTGGATATCTTTTTTTGGTGCCGAGGAATGAAGTTGCGCCGCGCTATCGAGAATATTTGCGACTCTGGAATCAAGCGGGCCGTCGAGCCAAACCGAACATCGGCTACTGGGTGCTGGTTTACATCGACGAAACCGATGAGAAGGCCGTCGCCAAAGCGAAGCGGTATTTTACGTATTGTTTTACGAACGTCTTTGGCACCAGGGCTGACGGTGGCATCGGTTACCAGAGACTGGCAGAGAATTTTCTCAGACGCGGCGATCCGGGCGGAGCCGAGATTGCAAAGAACGCCGCGAATCTCGATTATCTGCGTGAACGCAATTTGGCTTTCGTTGGTTCGCCAAAGACAGTAATAGAACAAATCAAGGCGGCCGCAAGCGAAGGAGTGTTCAATAGCGTTCTCGGCGAATTCAATATCGGCGACATCGCCGAGGAAGATCTCATGCGCTCGATCCGGCTGTTCGCCAGCGAAGTAGTCCCCGCCCTGCGAAACTTCGAACCGTATTAGCGCGCCGGCTCAAATCATCTCGATAACGAATCACTCGCGTAGATTTCCGACTCCGGCGGAATTTCCATCAGCTCGATACTATTGCCGTCGGGATCCGAGATAAATGCTATCCGCTGCTTCGCACGGCCGATAAAGCGTCGCTCCGGCTTTACGTTCATCTTCGCCAGATGTTCGAGCGCCTGGTCCAGGTTATCGACCACCAGGCAGAAATGAATATAGCCGATGGGGTCCGCGGGCGAGGCGTTCATGTTCTTACCACCCGTGAAGAATTCGATCAGTTGTCCGCGGGCAAACTCCAAAAACATTAACTCCGGCCGCTCTCCGTTTGCCTCGGCATGATAGATCTTCTTGGCCCCGAAGGCATCCGCGTACCAACGCACACTGCGCTCTGTGTCGAAAACTCTGAATGCAACATGTCCAAAACGAAGTCCAGCTATCGACATACAAATTCTCCTTCAATCAGTGTCCACGCGCCCGTGTTGGATTACTGACTCTCCTTACCCTCGAGTAACAAAAATGTCCAGTTGAGATCGGACTTGCCCGATGCATGACGATTCGCTTCCTTTGACTCATGAAAGTTTATGGATTATCTAGGGAAGCAGCCTATCAGCCGGAATGGTTGGAATTAGATTTTCGGCGCAAAGATTTACCTTTGCAGCAACTACCAGATGACCTAATCTTTTATCCAAGGAGAGCTAAGAAAGTGAACATATCGACAATCTTTCGCCGATCCATGGTCGGAGCTGTGATTCTTTACGTCTTGGCCTCGGTGCCTGCGGCTTTCAGCCAAACCGCGATACTCGGTGAGGCGAAGGAGAAACAGCCGGGTTACGGCGAACTGGAAAATTTCACCATACTTTCTTACACCGATCTCGACGGTTGGGATCAAGCGGCCGAATTCCGCATCAGCAAAGATGGCAAACATGCTTACATATCGAACTATCAAGGCTTCAGCATCGTCGATGTCAGCGATCCCGCGCGGCCGAAAGTCGTCTCCCGAGTCAAGAACGATCCCAGTGTGCAGAGCCAATACATCGATGTCTTGGGCGACCTGCTGGTTGTCAATCAAGAGGGTGTTCGCGACGAGAAAATCAAGTCCTGGGAATCAGGCATTCGCCTGTTCGACATAAAAGATCCTTCCACGCCGCGGGAGTTGGGATTTTTTAAGACCGACACCTCACCCAGCCGAGGCGTTCATGGATTCTGGCTTCACGAAGATCCCAAACAAGGCAAGTTCGCATTCATTGCGACCACGATGAAAGGCTATTTCGGGGCGATCCTCATGATTGTCGATCTCAAGGATCCGTCCAAGCCGACAGAAGTTTCGCGATGGTGGTTTCCCGGGCAGCATACGGCTGGTGGGGAAAAAATCGGCGAAAACTGGATCGATGATGGCGGTCTGCGTGAAGGATTGCCGAAAATTTGGGTGTCACTGCATGACATGACTACCTACAAAGATCGCGCCTATCTAGCCTACCGCGATCAAGGTGTCATCATTTTGGATATCAGCGATATTCGCAAACCCACCAAGATCAGCCAAATCAAGTGGTCTCCGCCCGAGGAAGGAAACACGCATAGTATCGGCATCGTCGTGCCGAAGCACGGCGGCAGGCCCGATATCATTCTCGCTACGGACGAAATCACGTCAGCCAAGCAATGTCCTTTCGGTTACTTGCATGTGATCGACGTGCGCCACGAGCCCAATCCAGTCCAGATCGGAACTTTCAGGCTTCCGCTCAATCGATTCTGCCCGCCCGACCGGCCTGGCCGGCGATTCGGCAGCCACGATATCGAACGGATGTTGAAAGGAAATATCGTTTTCAGTGCCTGGGAAAATTCCGGCTTCTGGGCCATCGACATTTCCGATCCCTATCATCCCAAAGCGGTGGGTCATTTCGTGCCGCCAGTGTTCCGGCGCGTCAATGCCGATAACGGCCACGCCGACGACGTGTTCGTCCACGATAACGGATTAGTCTTTGCAAGCTCGTCCGATCCCGGCGGCGGCTTCTGGATCATGCGGCACACTCCGGGCGTAAAGGGCGCGGTGTCCTGGACAGAGGATAACAAAAATGTGACCGTCAACTATGAGAAACGGCCACAGAATTGATCCCAAGTTATATTCGATTATTCTCCTTCTGTCGCTCGGTGTCTTCTACTCCATTACTGGGCTCGCAGGCCATGGGGTAGAAGACACTGTCGACTCTCTCACGCCGGAACGAGCGAAACAGTTACTGGACGCGGGCGAGAAGCTGATCTTTATTGACCTGCGTCCGGTAAAAGAGTTCCAGCAGAACCGCCTGCCCGGCGCGAAATCAATTCCGATCGCCGAGTTGGCGAATCGCTATAACGAGATACCCAAGAGCGGGCGAGTAGTTCTGTATTGCGAGTGCAAGCCCTACGATGTCGCCGATCGCGCGGTTTTTCTTGAATACCGCGGCTACCGCAATATCTTCATTATGCCCGAGGGATATTCCGGCTGGACAAAACGCGGCTATCCGCTAGAAACCATGCGTCGCTAACTGGTCAAGTCATGCAGGGCAATTTGGATATCCGCAATGTTGCTTCTGCCATCCAAGCTTTTGGCGCACGGCTATCCGGTTAAAACTGTTCCTTACGGCGCGCTGTGGTCTCCGATGGATCGGGTTGAGGGGAGATTTGTCAACAAAAGATCTCTCCGCGGCCGGAGATCTGCTTGAGGTAAGCGATGAAACCTAAAGCATCGTTGTTTTTTTTATTTCTGATTCTTACTGGATGTGCGGTGGTGAGCGCCGCCGAGAAAAAAATTCCCGATCAGCTCTGGCAGAAAGTCCAAAAGGACGGAATGGTTAGAGTGATCGTCTCGCTTAACGTGCCAGCAAAGGCTGAAGCAAACTTGACTCAAGACGAGATAGTTGCCCAACGTCAAGCCATCCGGGACGCACAAAATCAGCTTTTGAAAGAATTAGACGGGACTAAATACCAGCTTTTCGGCATGGCCATTACAATCGCCGGTATGGCACTTAACGTTGGCACGGACGCACTGACGGTGCTCGACAAGTCGGCTCTCGTGAGCGATGTGACGGAAAGCATCGCACATGGACTTACTCAGTAGAGCGGGACGCAACGGAACGAAATCATCGAACCCAGCAATCTTCAAAAAGCAGAGAGCAACACACTCGGCTAATGAATTGTTGCGGCAGAACTGGTTAAGCGTCCAAGTGTTAAGGTGGGCAAAGCCAAGACATCCCGATACCGGATGTATTCGTGGGTCGGGAAGCAATTGTGTGAAACACAAGTGTGAGTAAAGTTTCCCACGTAGGCGCGTTATTTTGAACAAAGTAAGATGGCGGTATATCGTGCTTGCGTTTATTCTCAGTCCGCCCCCGCTGTTAGATGCACAACAACCCGAGCGGCCTAAAATTCACAAGGGAGTCTTAGAGGAAGTTCAGCAAAAAGGAGTTGTGCGTGTCATGGTGGAGTTGAACGTCCCCTGGGAGGCAGAAGGACGCTTGAGCGTGACCGACAAAGAAGCGCAGAGAAACAGTATGATTCGAAGCCAGAAATTGCTCTTGAACGAACTTAGTGGCAGCAAATTCAAGGTCATTCGACAATCTAAGTCTATTCCAGCCATCGATTTGGAGGTAGACGCCAAGGCTCTATCGATATTAGAACGCTCGTCCCATGTTAAGAGTGTGAGGGGCAAGGAGCAGTGGAAACCATTTGTCAACGAGAGTGCTCCATTAATCGGTGGAAATACTGCCCAGGGGTCGGTGGATATGATGCCAGTTGGCACGCGTTTATCGATCTGAGTAGGTAGGCTTGGTTGTCTTATAGTTTTCGGAGGTTTCTTGCGGTTTTCGCCAGTAGGCCATGTATCCGTTGATCTGGGACGTTTACTGGGTTGGCAGCAAACTGTCGCCCTTTATTCCCCACTGAAATCCATCCGCCACGACGGCTCAGATCGAATTTGCCATCGACAAGCAGACGAAGCTCACGCCTGTGCAACGAGCACGTTCACTATAGGGCGCGATTTTATCGATCGCTCTGCTTGTCCCATTAAAATCCTACATCCACGTTCGTCTTGACGTGACTGCACCGGTGCAGTTATAAGCGGGCACTGGATAATCGCTGCCGACGTACACAGTGTCAGGACAACAGCGCCATCTTCCCTTTCAAAACACAACTCGGCAGGAGCGCTGTCCGAACCTTGCTGTAACTAAGGAGGTCTCTGGTATGCGCTCCACCAATGGTAAATTAAGCCGCAGAGAATTCTTGAAAACTGGCAGTGTCTTAACTCTCGCCGCATTGACGGGTGGAGTACACGCGCGAATTGCGTTAGCGGCTTCGAAAGATCGGGTCGTTGTCTTTCAAGGCGTCGGCTTAGATTCGCTGCATCCTTACGCTTACAGCGGCGGCGGCATCAGTGGCATCTGGCAGCACGTCATCGAGCCGCTGATCGAAATGGATTTTTCAAAAAGGGAATACGTGGGCGTGTTGGCCGAGTCGTGGGATTTTCAGGGAAGGAAATGGGTGTTTCGCATCAGGAAAAACGTCCGCTTTCATGATGGCTCGCCGTTCACGTCCAAAGACGTGCTTTTTTCCATTGATAGAATGGTTAACGACCGCAAGAGCCTGCAGGCATCCAACTTCATCGAGGTCACCGGCGTGGAAGCGCCGGATGACTACACCGTTGTCATAACCACCAAACAACCCAATGCCATATTGCTCGAACGATTGAATAACCGCTTCATCATCAGCCAATCCGCCGTGGAAAGAAATGCCAACCAACTCGATAACTATAAAATCGGCACCGGGCCGTACAAGCTCGCGAGTTGGCAGCGGGACGGGCACTTGGTGCTTACCCGCAACGACGATTATTGGCGCGGAAAGTCCGAAATCAAGGAAGCCTTATTCAAGACAGTTAAAGAGGAATCCGCGCGCGTCGCCGGCTTGCTCGCGGGGCAAGCGGACGTGATCAGCAATCTCTCGATCGAAGAGATTCCGCGTGTGACAAAGCATTCGCGCACACGTGTTGAAATAGTCCCGGGTTATCGCATGTATTTTTTGGTCATGAACGTCACACACAAGCCCTTCGACAATAAACTCGTGCGCCAGGCATTCAATTATTCCATCGACCCGAACGTTATCCTGAAACACATTTATGAAGGCAATGGGTACGCGCTGAACGGCCCGTTGAGCTCCAACATGATCGGTTATGACCCAGCCATCAAACGCTATCCGTTCGATCCGCAAAAGGCGCGCGAGCTGCTGGCCAAAGCCGGGCTCCCGAGCGGCTTGGAAGTGAAACTGCATCTGGCGCCCGATCGCCATCTCAAAGGCAAAGAGGTCTGCCAGGTGATCGCCCATCAACTGGGCCAAAGCGGGATCAAAGTCGAGCTCGTGACGCAGGAGTATCCTGTTTATTGGGGCCGAGAAGGAGTTAATGGTGGCAAGTTACCGTTCTACTATGCCGGCAGATCGGCTTACGATGCGGACACGTTCTATGACCAGTATTTCCACACCGGCGTGACAAAACGTACGGGCTATAGCAACCCTGATCTCGACAAACTCATTGAAGAGGAGCAGCGTACAGGCGATCAGAAGAAGCGCGTCTCGATCCTACAACAGGCAGGACGGATCATCATGGAAGATGCTTTGATCGTGCCGCTCTATACGCTCGCGGAAATTTACGGTGTGGCGCGGAACATCATTTGGAAAGGTAACCCGAACAACGAAATCATCGTTGCCGATATGAAGATCAAGGGATAATGAGGAATTGAGTACTGGAGTGTTAGAGCACTGGAAGATTGGGATCCTGATTCAACACTCCGTCACCCGTACTCCACGGCCGAGCCATTCGCCCAGCGCTTTGCCGAAACCCGCGGCGTGAATGCCGTAAGGAATGAAATTTCCGCTAAACGCGCGCAAAGCCCAACGCGCGGCTTCGCTGTACTTCGGTTCGTTCGCGGTTTGAGCGAGCTTCAGGAAAAACCACGCGACGACGCCATTTTGCTCGATCTCGGTTAGGCGCAATTTGAGCAAGTCGAGGCAGGGTGCGCTCAGATCGAAATAGCCGCCGGCGGGATTTGTCAATCGCGTGAGAATAAATTCTGCCAGTTCACGAGCCCGTTCGATATACTCAATTTCGCCTGAGGCGGAATAAGCCTGAATTAACGCCGTTCCCATGCGAGCTTGATCGACTAGCAACCCTGGCAAACGCGGGCTGCCGTCATAGAAATGATGCATGCTGCCCTCGGTGCTACGACAGCGGCTCCAAAGAAACTCGAGAACAGCGAGCGCCCGCTCCTTGCAGTCGACTCGCCCCAATGTCGCCGCGGCTTCCAAATACGCAGTAACGGCCTGCGCATTGGCGTCGGTGTAGAGGCAATCGTCGATAATGGTAAAAAACTCATCGGTAGTGGCTCGCGCTTCACCCTCCGGGCGCAGAAAGTCCTCGCAGCCGCGAAACGCAGGCTTGGACGGGTCGAAAAGTTTCTTGTCCAAGTAGGCGATGATTTCTTCGGCCATGCGAGCATACTCGGGACGCCGCGTGACGCGAAACACGCCTAGGCAATTTGCTAACAAACCCGTCTGCTCCGCCAAAAGCTTCTCTCGGTGCGGTTGGCTCCAGTCCGCGCCGGTAGTGGTGCGAAAATAGCCGCCGCCCAATGGATCATGGATTGGACCATCGCGCATCCGATCGAGAGTCAAGCAGACGTGATCGAGGTAAGTACAGTCATGCGTCGCCTCGTACCGGGAAAGCAGAAAATCGGTCGCTTCCGAATGGATGAATTTTTGACCATTTCCGAAGCCGCCGTTCACTCGATCGGCGAGCGCCATGATCGTGTTTGTAATCTCGCTCAGAATCGAAGCAGGGAATCGCTCGTTTTCGGCTTGACGCGCGGCAATCGTTTCGTTCTCATCGGCCGGTTTCGTTACGCGGTTTTCAGCCTTTTTACTCTGATAACCCATGTAGACATTCAGTAGCAGCTCCTTGAACTCGTCCGCGCCAAGATAATTGACTGCTGCGAGCAGCTCTCCAGACGGCGTGAAGAAGGCGATGGTCGGCCAGCCATTGAGATTATAGCGCGCATCGATGTCGGGTCGCGTTGCTTTCTCGACACGCAGCGCGACGAAATAGGCGTTCAGGAGCGCCATGTGTTCCCGCTCCGAAAAGGCGCCTTCGTCCATGCGCTGGCAGTAGCGGCACCAAAACGCTGACAAGAAAA
>Ga0075423_10001928_pt1 | contig 18644 bp, 11 predicted proteins | sample SoiMethybrSBSTD2_FD_80114 | JGI IMG/M metagenome (GOLD analysis project Ga0075423, IMG submission 80114) | Bulk soil microbial communities from a Populus tree surrounding site in Tennessee, USA - Soil MetaG P. TD hybrid SBSTD2 | ecosystem: Environmental > Terrestrial > Soil > Tree plantation...
CCCCCGACGAACTGCCATTCGTACGCAAGTGTGTGGCGCAGATCCGATCCGCATCGCCGACGCTGCGCGATGCCAGTGTGCTGGTGCGTCCGCATCCGCAGAACAGCGACGCATGGCGTGAGGCGGACCTCAGCGATCTGGGTCAGGTCGCGGTGTGGCCGCGTACGGCCGGCAATCCGGTCGACGCCGAATCGCGTGCCGAGTACTTCGATTCGATGTATTACAGCGCCGCCGTCGTCGGCGTGAACACGAGCGCGCAGATTGAGAGCGCGATCGTTGGCCGCGGCGTCTACACGATGCTGGCGCCGGAATTCCGCGAGACCCAGGAAGGTACGCTGCATTTTCGCCATCTGCAGACCGTCAACGGTGGGTTGCTGCATGTGGCGGCTGATCTCTCAGAGCACGTCACGCATCTCGAGGCGGCAATCCGGCATCCGCAGGAAGCGGCCGATCGGTGCCGACGATTCATCGAAGCGTTCGTCCGCCCGTACGGGATCGATCAGCCGGCGACTCCCCGTCTCGTTGCCGCGCTCGAGGCCGCGGCGGCGGAAGGTGCGGCCGTCGATCGAGGACCGTGGTGGGCCGGTCTCGTGCGGCCGCTCCTGGCGCGAGCGGCGGCGCGGACGCAGGCGAGCGGCGAGGACGACGTGGATCCGCGCCTAGCGGACGTGCCCCGCGCCCTGGCCCTGAGCGAGCGCAGCGAGTCGAAGGGACTCTCGAAAGACGAGCGAGCACGACGTCGCGCGGACAAGCAGGCGACAGGAAAAGGACCTGCGGCGCAGACCGCGATCGAGGCGTTCACACATTACCACCAGGTGCGCGAATGGGTTCGCGCGATGCAGCCGTGCGATCGCTCGCCCGACGATTTGACGGACGGCGAGAGACACATGCTCGCCTCGCTCGATCCATTGTGGGAGGCAGACCGCGACACGATCGCCGACCTGCGCCACCACGCCAAAGCGATTACCGGCGTACGACGGTCGGACTACAGTGGTCCCAAAGGCGAGACGATCAGAGCGCGCATCGAGCGCGATCTGCTCGCGGTGGTCGAGCGCGGCGATCCAGCCTTGTCGATCGAAGAACCGCCGGCGCTCGGTGGCTTCGGATTCCACGCCCGGGTGAACGGCCACACCAAACGGTTCAACGAAGATACGCTGCGCTTCTACCGGGTGCTCTCGCTGCTGCAGGACGCGGCAGTGCTGCACGACTTTCACAAATCGGCGACGCGACGCGTGGTGTGGGAGATCGGCGGCGGCTGGGGTGGATTCGCCTATCAGTTCAAGACGCTCTGCCCGAACGTCACCTATCTGATCACGGGGCCGTCGACTCTCCTGCTCCTCTCCGGCGTCTACCTCAAGACGCTGTTTCCGTCGGCGAGCTTTCGTTTCTACGAGCCCGAGCGGCCGGATGCGTTCTGGTGCGAGTCGAGCACCGTCGATTTCGCCTTTGCCCCCGAGAGCGCGGTCGCCTCGCTGCGAACGCCGACGCCCGATCTCACGCTCGACTTGATGTCGCTCGAGACGATGAGCCCGGCGCGAATCGAATGTCATGTGAGACGGGCACACGAACTCGGCTCGCGCTACTTCTTCTCCGTGTGTCCAGTCGGAGAGCCACCGATCGGCACCGCGTCGCCCGTGCGGTCCGTGATCGAGCGCTTCTACTGGCAGCATCCCGTGTCAGCGCCGTTCTACCTGGGCAAGCGGCTGGCGCTGCGCGCGGTCAAGGCTGGTGGATCGCGCGGGGCGATCGAGCGCACGTATCTCCTGGGCTGGAGACGTCTTCACCCCCGTCACGCACCGGCTGAAGCCGGCGCTCTACACGCGTGAGTCAGGATCCGAAGGTCGTGCTCGGCATGCCGGCGTACTCGAGACTAGACGTGTTGCCGCGCACGCTCGAATCGCTGCTCTCGCAGACGTACCACGACTTCGCGCTGCTCATCGTCGACGATGACCCGAGCCAGGAGACCGCCGCGATCGTCGAGGCCTACGCGCGTGAGTATCCGCACGTCAGCTACGAGGCCAATGGCCGGCGTCTCGGCATGATCGGCAACTGGCGAAAGACGTTCGCTCGCGCGCGCGCCAAGTACCCAGCCGCTCCGTATTTCGCGTGGGTCAGCGATCACGATGTGTGGCATGCGCGATGGCTGGAAGAAATGGTGGCGGCGCTCGATGCGAATCCGCGCGTCGTGCTCGCTTATCCCGAGAACCTTCGCATGATGGCCGACCAATCGCGTATGGCGATCAAGGTCTTCGAGACGGTCGGGATGACCAGCCGAGGCGATCGGATGCGCGCCTCTGCGCGCTACATGCTCGCCGGAGACATCATCTACGGTCTGATGCGCGCCGAGGCGCTCGAGGCCGCCGGAGTCTTTCGGCCCGTGCTCACGCCCGACCGTCAGGTCCTGCTCGCGCTCTCGTTGTTCGGCGAGATCACGCAGGTGCCCGAGGTGCTGTGGTACCGCGAAATGCGCCACGGGTTCGATGTCCGCCGGCAGCGCGACGCGTTCTTCCCGAGCGGTGCGCCGATGTACGCCTATGCCCCTTCGCATCTGCAGCACTTCGCGGTGCTGCTGTGGGACTTTGCGGTGCGCGGCCGCGGACGCCCGGCGTTTGGACGGGTGACCGGTGCGTACTACGCGATGCTGCAGTTGTGGTGGTCGGCGGTTCGTGATCTCGTACAGCCGAAAGCCGGATGGCGGCGGGTGTTGTCGCGACCGCCGATCGCATCGCCGGACGAGGACGTCGACGCGCTCGAGCAGGCTCGATGAAGATTCTGTTCGTGATGCGGCACTCGGGTTACGTCCGCAACTTCGAGTCCACGCTCCGCACGCTGTGCGATCGCGGGCACACGGTCGAACTCGCGTTCCAGATCGCCGGCACGCATTGGCTGCTCGATGCCAGCGACACCACGCAGGAGCTGTGCCGCCAGTATCCGCAGTTCTCGCGTAGCACGATCCCGGTTCGCGACGATGCGTGGGGGCACGTGGCGCGCGAGCTCCGCATGGGGCTCGATTACCTGCGCTATCTCACGCCCGCGTACCGCAACGCCCCGAAGCTGGTTGAGCGTGCGACACGAGAGGTCTCGCGGGATCTGCTGCAACGCGTGCAGCGGGGCATTCTCCGCACCGGCTCCGGCCGCGCGTTGCTGGCGCGGAGGATGCGCGCGTCGCTGCGAGCCATTCCGAGCGACCCGCACATCGACACGTTTCTCGAGGCACGGCGTCCCGATGTGCTCGTGGTCACGCCGCTGATCGAACCGGGTGCGCCGCAGGCCGAATACATTCGCAGCGCCGCCGCGCTGGGCATCCGATCGGCGTTGTGTGTGGCCAGTTGGGACAACCTGACGAACAAGGGGCTCATTCACGGCGACGTCGATCTCGTCACGGTATGGAACGAGATGATGAAGCGCGAGGCAGTGAAACTGCATCGCGTCGCGCCAGAGCGTGTCGTCGTGACCGGTGCGCAACCGTTCGATCATTGGTTCGAGTGGCGGCCGAGCGGCACTCAGCACGAGTTCTGCCAACAGGTGGGTCTCGCCGACGATCGGCCGTACGTGCTCTACGTCTGTTCGTCGAAGTTCATCGCGCCCGACGAAGTGTCGTTCGTCAGAAACTGGCTGCGGGAGATTCGGCAATCCTCATCGCCGCGACTGCGCACGATCGGCGTGCTGATTCGTCCGCATCCGCAGAACGCCGATCAGTGGGCGAACGTGAATCTGGGTGATCCGGCGGTGATCGTATGGCCGCCGGCAGGGAAGGCGCCCTCCGATGCGCAGAGCCGCGCCGACTACTTCGACAGCATCTACCACAGCGCCGCGGTCATTGGCATCAATACCACCGCGGAGATCGAGAGTGCCATCGTCGGGCGTCCGGTCTTCACGCTGCTGGCGCCGGAATTCCGCGACACGCAGGAAGGAACGCTGCACTTCGAGCACTTGCGCGGCGTCAACGGTGGTCTCCTGCACGTCGCGACGTCATTTGCCGAGCACCTGGGTCAGCTCGATGCCGCGCTCGCTCGTCCGGGCTCACACGATGAGCGGTGCCGCACGTTCGTGGAGGCCTTCGTCCGTCCGCACGGGCTCACGCAGCCGGCGACGCCGAAGCTGGTCGACGCGCTCGAGCAACTCGCGCAGTCGCCGGCGCCGGCGCCGGCTCGCCTGCCGCGGTGGGCGCCTCTCGTCCGCGGCTGGCTCGTTCGCCGGGGCGAGCAGCTTCAACGCGAGGCGCTGCTCACGGCGGAAACGAAAGCGTTGAAGAGGGCAGCCAAGCAGCGGAAAGACGAAACGGCTGCGGTCGCGAAGGAAACCCGCGCCGCGGCGCGCACGGGCCGAACGCGGAAACCGATTCGAAACTGGCGAGACATGGCGGCCGCATATCGCGAGCTCGATCCTCACCAGCGTCTCTACTTCGGCCGCGTGATCGCTGACGAGGTGCCTGGCGAGCTGGTCCAGCCACTGCTCGAACGCGTGAAGCCCGAGCGGCTCGACTACCCTCACGCCGACATCTACCTGCGGGTGACGTCCAAGACTGAACGCAATCGCCTGCGCGCGTGCGCCAAGGAGCCGTTCACCATCGAATGGATCGAAAGCGCGGTGCGGGCGGGGGACGTGTTCTACGACATCGGCGCCAATGTCGGCGCCTACTCGCTGGTCGCCGCCAAGAAGCCGGGCGGCGGCGCGCGCGTGTTTGCCTTCGATCCCAGCTACGTGAATCTGGCGTCGCTGTGTGCCAACATCCTCACCAACGACGCGGTCGATCAGATCACGCCCGTGCCGGTGGCGCTGTCGAATGCCAGCGAGCTCACCGTGTTCCGCCTTCGGACGCTCGAGCCCGGCGGCGCGCGTCACACGCTGGGTCACGGCGAGTCGAGCGAAGGACCGACGGTGTATGCGCAGCCGGCCATGACGTTCCGTCTCGATGATCTCGTCGAACGGTTTCATCTGCCGCTGCCCAATCACATCAAGCTGGATGTCGACGGCAGTGAGCTCGCGGTGCTCGAGGGGGCGGCCAACACGTTGGCATCTCCGACATTGCGATCGATGCTCATCGAAGTGAGCACGTCGATGTCGGCTGACGTCACGCAGGCGCTCGAGCCGCTCGGCTTGCGCCTCGAGGCGCGCGAGCATGTGCGCAATCGCGCCGGCGAGTGCCTGGTGTGGTACGGGCTCTTCACACGCGGGACCTCGACCGGCCGAGAGATCCGCGAGACGGTGCGTGAGTACGTCTAAGGCCGAGCGCGACCGGTTGCGGCTGCAGCGTCGTGAGGAGCTCGTCGCCCGTCGCGTCGAGCTCAAAGCCGCCAAGCGTCAAGCAGACGACGAGCGCGCCGCGAGGAAGCAGGAAGAACGCGCGCGACTCGAGAGCGAGCGGCTCGCCTTGGACGCGATTGCAGAAAAGGCGTACGAAGACTACCTGGTCGTGCGCGAGGGCGTCCGACGGATGCGCGAATGCGAGGATCGCAACGGCGTCGCGTACACGGACCACGAACGCCGCGCGATCGAGGGACTCGCGCCATTGTGGACTGCCAACGCCGAGATGATCGCGCAGCTGCGGCGATGGTGTGAGCCGCTCAGCGGCGTTCGCGCAGCCGACTACGCGAGCGAATCATCCGAGCTGGCGACGAGGCTCAAACGAGAGCTGTCGATGCTGCGCCGCCAGGGCGCGCACGATCTGTTCGTTCAAGAATCGAGAGCGCTCGGCGGCTTTGGCTTCGAAAAACACGGCGAGCTCTATAACGAAGACACGCTGCTGTTCTGCAAGACGCTGGTGGCGCTGCACGACGGCGCACTCGTGCAGCCGTATCGAGCGTCGGACGAGCGGCGTCTGGTGTGGGAGATCGGAGGCGGGTGGGGCGGCTTCGCATGTCAATTCAAAACGCTGTTTCCGAACGTGACGTATCTCATCACCGGCCTTCCCGACGCGTTTCTGGTGTCGGCGGTGTACGTCCAGGCGCTGTTCCCCGACGCACGCTGTCGACTCTTCACGGACATGCCGCCGGCCGATCTCTTTCAGCAGTGGAAGGAGATCGACTTCATCTTCGTGCCCGAGAGCGCGGCAACGACGATGCAGCCGCCGCGGGTCGATCTGGCGCTCGATCTCTCGACGCTGTGTCAGATGAGTGTCGATCGAATGCGCGCGCATGTTCGGCGCGCCTTCGATCTGCGGTGCCGCTACTGGTATTCGCTGTTTCGTCCTGACGCGTCTGCCGCCGAGTCGGCTGTCTGTGACGTCGTGAACGAGTGCTATTGGCCGCATCCGATTCCGGCAAGACGCGAGCGGTGGGCGCCGGCGGTCATGGGTGTGGAGCCGGAGCCCCGACCGGACACCGAAGCAGCGCACCTCGTCGGCTGGAGGCGGGTGTGCGCATGAACCGTCCGCCGCGCGTGCTGTTCGGGATGCCGGCCTACAACCGGCCCGACGCGCTGTCACGAACGCTCGAATCGCTGTTGTCGCAAACCTGCACCGACTTCGCGATCGTCATCGTCGACGATCAGCCGACGGCTGCCGTCAGGGCGATCGTCGAGCGATATCAGTCGCTCGACACGAGGATCACGTACGAGGCGAATGCCACGCGTCTGGGGATGATCGGCAACTGGCATTGGGCCTTCGCGCGTGGACTCGAGATTCATCCGACCATTGAGTACTTCGCCTGGGTCAGCGATCACGACATGTGGCATCCACGTTGGCTCGAGGTGCTGGTCGCCGAACTCGACGAACACCCTGAAGTGGTGATGGCCTATCCGCAGATGCAGCGTGTGTTCCCGCGCGAGCGACGCGCCATTACGAGGCTGTCGGACACCGCAGGCATGACGAGCCCGATTGCGCGGCTGCGTCGTGCGATCTCCGAGATGACGGCAGGCAACGCGGTCTACGGCCTGTTCCGCGTCGACGCGCTCGAACGGGCGGGGGTGTTCCGCGGCGTGCTGATGCCCGATCGCCAGCTGCTCGTCGAGCTGTCGCTCTTCGGCGAGTTCAGACACGTGCCGCAGATGCTGTGGTATCGCGAAGTGGCAGGCGTCTTCAGCTTGACGCGCCAACGCAACATGCTCTTTTCGGATCGGGTGCCGCTGCATACCTACGTTCCGCCACCGCTTCAGCACTTCGGAATCCTGATGTGGGATCTGGTCGTGCGCGGCACAGGACGTCCGACGTTCGGCCGGATGGCAGGCGCGTGGTACTCGCTCTGTCAGTTGTGGTTTGCGACCAAGCGCGAAGTGCTGCACGACGATGCGTGGTGGCGCTCGGTTTTGGCGACGGAGCAGAAATGAGCGACGACCTGTCGACATCGGCACCGCCGAAGAAGGAGAAGGACAAGAATCCGCGCGATCCCGAGAAGTGGATCCATCGGCCGATGAAGCACTATCGACAGGGCAGGGACCCGTTTGCGTTTCGGCCGCCGCCGCGATTCTTCGAGCTGGCCGATCACGTGGTGCTGTCGAAGCGCACGCTGCTTGGCTACGATCGGCTCTACGTCTTCTGGCAAGCCATCCAAAACCTTGTTCACGTCCCCGGTTCGGTCGCTGAGGTCGGGACCTATCGCGGCGGATCGGCTCATTTCATCGCGAGTGCGTTTGCGGCGCTCGGCGGGGCTGACGTGCCGTTTCATGTCTTCGATACGTTCGAGGGCCACCCCGAAGCCGCTGTCACCGAACGAGACCCCGAGCAGCAGCCCGGCTTCTTCAGCGGGACCAGCGACGCCGATGTGCGCGCCTACCTCTCGCCGTTTGCGCGTATGGTCGTTCACAAGGGCGACATCCTGGAGGTGTTGCCCGGCTTCGAGAACCAGCAGTACCGCCTGGTCCACGTCGACACCGATCTCTATCTGCCGACCAAGGTCTGTCTCGAGTACTTCGGGCCGCGCCTCTCGTCGAGCGGCGTGCTCGTCGTCGACGATTACGCCTCGTTCAAGTGCGAGGGCGTACGGGCCGCCGTCGGCGAGTTCTTGAAGGACACCGGCGCCTTTCAGGTCTGGGACATGCGCACCGAACAGCTCATGCTGGTGAAACGATGAGCCCTTCGTGTCTTCGTGTTCGTCGTGGCCGATGAAGATTCTCTTTCTCCTCGGCGCCAGCAGCCGGGTTCGCAATTTCGATCACACGATCCTGGCGCTCGCCGAGCGTGGGCACACGGTGCACGTGGGAGGCCGTCTGCGCAAGGGCACCTTCGAGCTGCCGAAGATGCTGAGGCACGAGCGTATTTCGGCGCGGGTCAATCCGACCACTCGCGTCGACCAGTGGCGTGATCTCGTTGACTTGCTGCGCGGCGCGCGCGACTACGTGCGCTATTTCGATCCGCGCTACGCCCATGCTACGCGGCTGGTGCGTCGCGCTTACGAGATCGCGCCCACCGAGTTCGTGCTCTTCTGCGAGCGCCACGAGTGGGTGAAACGCCGTTGGCTGACAGTGTCGAAGGCGCTGGCGCGATGCGAGGACCTCATCCCCACCGATCCTGCCTTCGACGCGTTCGTCCGCGAGGAGCGCCCTGATCTCGTGCTGGTCACCCCGCTGGTCACCTTCGAGTCGTATCAGACCGACTACGTCAAAGCGGCGCATCGCCTCGGCATTCCGGTGGCCTTCATTCCGTTCAGCTGGGACAACCTGACCAACAAAGGTCTGGTGCGCATACAGCCGGATCGGATCCTGGTGTGGAACGACGTGCAGCGGCGCGAGGCGGTCGATCTGCACGGCTGTGCGTCCGACCATGTGGTGGTCACCGGCGCCGCGCGCTTCGACGACTTCTTCGCCTCGTCACCGTCGACGTCGCGCGCGGAGTTCTTCGCGCAGTATGGCCTCGACCCGTTGCGTCCGATGATTCTGTATCTCGGGTCATCGCAGCTCACCGGACCCAACGAGATGGAGTTGATTCGGCGATGGGCCGAGTCGATCCGCGGCTCGAACGACGAGGCGATCCGCAACTGCGCGCTCCTGATTCGTCCGCATCCAGCGTTGAGCAGCTCGTGGACGTCGGCCGACTTCTCCGATCTGGGACAGGTCGCGCTGTCGCTCGAGGCCAGTCGAAGCGCCGATCAGGAGCTGTTCGACTCGCTGCATCACGCGCACGCGGCCGTCGGCCTCAACACGAGCGCGATGCTCGAAGCGGCCATCGTCGGCAGGCCCGTGCACACGCTGATCATTCCCGGCTTCGACGAGGGGCAGGTCGGAACGATTCACTTCCAGTATCTCGTCGAGGCGTACGGCGGCCTGGCGACAATCGCGAAGAGCTTCGACGAGCACCACCGCCAGCTGGCGGAGGTGGTGAAGGGCGAACCGATCGTGTCGGCGAAGAGCCGCGCGTTCGCCGAGAAGTTCCTACGCCCGCACGGCATCAACACGCCCGTATCCGCGATCCTGGCGTCGGAGATCGAGCGTGCGGGCACGATCACGCGCGCGCCCGTCACGACTCCGATGTGGCACTACCCGATGCGTTGGGCGCTGCGCACGACGTTGACGCATCGCGGTGCGAAACAGCGAGTGACCGAGGACGCAACCGTGATCGGCACATCGATGTCGTTGCGTCCGGTGAAGATGGCGCTCGAAGAGATCCAGCGAGGCACGGCTCCGGTGTTCATCGGCCCCTGGAACGACAGCGTCGGCAACGAGCTGCTGTACTGGATTCCATTCGTCCGCTGGGCGTCGGCAACCTACGGTCTGCGGCCGGAGCGGTTGATCGTCATCTCTCGTGGCAGCGTGAACGAGTGGTACGGCTCGATCGCCGGGCGGTACCTCGATGCACCGTCGCTCTTCTCATCGTCGGAGCTCGAGCACTGGACCCGTCGCACCGTGCCGCAGAGCGAGCAGGATCCCAAGCAGGCGGTGATGTCGACGTTCGATAGCGAGATCGTCGAGCGAGCGGTACGTGCCTTCGATCTATCCGACCATCAGGTACTGCATCCGCTGATGTTCTTTCGGGTGATGATTCGATTGCGGAAGGATCGAGCGCTGCCGCAACTCGGCGACGTGCTCCGGCACAAGACGATCGAGCCGAGTGCGCGCCGCGAGTTTCCGGAGCTGCCGAAGTCGTACGTGGCGGTCAGTCTTTCGTTTAGCGAGGCGCTGCCGCAGACGCCCGAAAACGAAGCCTTCCTCAGCGAACTGCTACAGCGGCTCGCGTCCGACGACGATGTGGTCATCGTCGATGAGACGGTGCCGAACTACATCGACATCGGTTCGTTGCCGCGTGTGCAATCGCTCGCCTCGCTAGGCATCGAGGCCACCGTGCCGCAGCTGCAGACGGCGGTGGTTGCACAAGCGCGTGCGTTTGCGGGTGGCTTCGGCGACCTGGCGATTCTGGCGTCTTTCTGCAGGCGTCCGGTCACTGCGTATCACAGCGAGCGGCTGCCGGTCGATCAGTTCGAGCGCGTGCAGGCGGCAGCGGCATCCGGATGGGGCGCAGTCACGCTCGAGCGCGCCCGCGTCAAGGGCCTCAAACAACCGGTCAAAGTACACGCGTAATGCGGATCCTCTTCGCGATCTCGCACCTCGGATTCCTGCGCAACTTCGAGTCGACGCTGGCGTTGCTTGCCGAGCGCGGGCACACGGTGCACGTGGTGACCGACCGGCGCTCGGAGGGAAGCATCACCGACGGCACGCCGATCGCCGAGCGGCTGGGCGCACGATTCCCCGAGACGTTCACGTGGGAGACGGTGCCGCCCGACAAGCGCGATCCGTGGTTCGCCGTGTCGTCCGGCGTTCGCGAGTCGCTGAACTACTGGCGCTATCTGGCGCCGGCGTTTGCCGACGCGCCGGACCTGCGGGCTCGCGGCCGCAAGCAGGCGCCGGCGTCGATGGTGTGGCTGAGCGGATTGCCGTTGCTGCGATCGCAGGGCAGCCTCCGCGCGATGACTGCGGTCTTCCGTTCGCTCGAACGCGCGATTCCCGTTCGGCCTGAAATCGAGGCGCTCTTCGATCGCTACAAGCCCGATCTGCTGCTGGTCACCCCGTTGCTGTATTTCGGATCGCGTCAGGTCGATTACGTGCGCGGCGCCCGGCGCCGCGGCATCAACAGCGTGCTCGCAGTAGGAAGCTGGGATCACCTCACGACGAAGGGGCTGATCCACGAGCTGCCGGATCGCATCGTCGTGTGGAACGAGATGCAGCGCACCGAGGCGGCCGAGCTGCACGGTGCGCGCCCCGACCAGGTCGTGGCCACCGGCGCGCAGGCCTACGATCACTGGTTTGGCTACACGCCGACGGAGTCGCGCGAGCCGTTCTGCGCGCGGATTGGTCTGCCGGCCACGCGTCCGTATCTGCTCTACATGTGCTCGTCGCCGTTCATCGCGCCGTACGAAGTGGACGTCGTTCGCCGGTGGATTCGCGCCGTTCGCGAGAGTGGTGACCAGACGCTCAAGACGGCCGGAGTCCTGGTGCGGCCGCATCCACAAAACGCGGCGCAGTGGACCGACGTGGATCTCACCGTCTTCGGCGCCGCCGCCGTCTGGCCGCGTGCCGGCGCGAACCCGATCGGGCTGGACGCCCGACGCGACTATTTCGACTCGATGCATCACGCGCACGCAGTGGTCGGCGTGAATACCAGCGCGCTGATCGAATCGGGGATCGTCGGCAGGCCGGTGTTCTCGTTCCGCGTGCCGGAGCTCTCGGGTACGCAAGAGGGCACGCTGCATTTCAGACATCTCACGCGTGGCGGCCTGCTCACGCTGGCGGACACGCTCGACGAGCACGTCGCGCAGCTGCAGCGATCGTTCGAATCGACGGCGCGCGAACGCGACCGCGTCCGGCAGTTCGTCCAGTCGTTCGTGCGCCCCTATGGTCTCGACGAACCGGCGACGCCACGTGTGGTCCGCGCCATCGAAGAGCAGGCTGCGGCAGTAGTTACGCCGCGTGGGCTGCCGGCTCGCAGCCAAGTGCTGCAGTCCGTGATCGGCGGGTTCCTGTCGCTCGCCTCGCTGGCGCGCGGCTCGGCTCGACCAGCTGCAAAGACCCGTGTGGACAAACCGGCCAAGACAAAACCGGAGCGCCAGGCGACGTGAAGCTGCTGTTCCTCATGGACTCGCCGGAGTACCTGCGATTCTTCGATTCGGCGATCGAAGAGTTCGCAGTTCGCGGGCACGCCGTGTCCATTGCGGTGAACAGCCAGCGGTCGAAGAAACCGGTTGGCCTCGAAGGCCTGCGCGCGTACGCCGATCGCGTCAGCGTGCTGGGCGTCGTCCCTGAATGCCGCGGCATGTGGAGCGAAGCCGCGCACGTCGTTCGCGCGACGATGGACTTCGTGCGCTTCCTGCACCCGGAGTTTGCCGACGCCAAGGCGCTGCGTGCGCGGATGAAGCGAAAGGTGCTCCCGCGCGCCTATCGATGGCTCGACGCCATTCCTCGTCTCGGCAGCGGCACAGTCCGGCGGGTCGAACACGCCTTGATGGCAGTGGAGCGCGCCATTCCCGTGTGCGAGCCGATTCGCGCCTTCCTCGAGCAGCAGGCGCCTGATGTACTGCTGGTATCGCCGCTCGTCGTCGCGGCATCGGAGCAGGTGGATTGGATTAAAGCGGCGCGTGCCTGCGGCATCCGGACCGCGGTCTGCGTCGCGAGCTGGGACAACTTGACGAACAAAGGATTGCTGCGGATCGAGCCGGACCTGGTCCTCGTCTGGAACGAGGCGCAGCGGCGCGAAGCGCGCGAGTATCACTACGTCGACGAGCAGAAGGTGGCGGTCACCGGAGCCCAACTCTTCGACCGGTGGTTCGAGAAGAAGGTCACTCGCGAGAGAACGGCGTTCTGCGAGCGCGTGGGCCTTCCAACCAGCGAGCCGTTTCTGCTCTTCACCGGCTCGTCCAGCTTCATCTCGGAGTCGAAGGCTGAAGTGGCGTTTGTCCGCCGCTGGATCGAGGCCGTTCGCGGCAGTGCCGATTCAACGTTGCGCGCCATGAATGTACTGGTGCGTCCGCATCCCTACAACGTCCACGAGTGGGAGCACGATCCCGTCGCCGACCTCCCGGGCGTCAGCGTGTATCCGCGCCGCGGCTACAACCCGATCGAGCCCGAGAACCGCGACGACTTCTTCGATTCGCTCTACCATTGCGCCGCGGTCGTCGGCATCAATACCAGCGCGATGATCGAAGCCGGCATCGTCGGTCGCCCTGTCTGCTCATTGCTCGCCCCGGAATTCGCCGGCACGCAGGAAGGCACGATTCACTTCCACCATTTGCTGCCCGAGCACGGCGGCTTCGTCAGGATCGCAGCGACGATCGACGAACACGTTGGACACCTGAGCGAGTGCCTCCGCGATCCGCAGACCATGCGCGCGCAGATCAGCCGCTTCGTGGCGTCGTTCATCCGTCCTCATGGAATCGAACGCAGCGCGACGCCGGTCTTCGCCGATGCGATCGATCGGCTTGGCGCCTCGCCAGCGCCAGCGGTCGAGCGTGCACCGGTGTGGCGGTTTCTGGTCTGGCCGTTCCTCATGGCGGCAACGGCGTTGGCGTGGGTGGTCGATCGGTTCGATGAGGGGACGCTGCATCGACTGCGCAAGCGCGCGGAATCGGCAGGCCGCCGCGTGCGCAAACGGCTGGCGCGCGCCGGCGCGCGGTGGAAGCGCTACTTCGAGGAAGCATGGTGAGACGAGACGTCCGCAAGATCTGCATCTTCATCGGTTCGCGCGCCAACTACAGCAGCATCAAATCGGTGATGCGCGCCGTCCGCGATCACGACGGTCTGCAGTTGCAGCTCATCGTCGGCGCTTCGGCGCTGCTCGATCGCTTCGGATCGGTCGTCGACGTGATCCAGGACGACGGGTTCACGCCCGATGCGAAGGTGACCATGATCGTCGAGGGCGAGACGCCAGCGACAATGGCCAAGTCGACCGGTCTTGGGTTGATCGAACTGCCGACGCTGTTCGAGATGCTGAAGCCGGACGTCGTGGTCAGCGTCGGCGATCGTTTCGAGACCATGTCGACGGCGATCGCAGCCGCCTACATGAACATCTCCGTCGCGCACACGATGGGCGGCGAGATCAGCGGCACCATTGACGAAAGCATCCGGCACGCGGTGACCAAGCTGTCGCACGTGCACTTTCCGGCGAACCAGGCCGCGGCCGATCGCATCATCCGAATGGGAGAAGCGCCGGACACGGTTCATGTCGTTGGCTGTCCGCGCATCGACCTCGTGGCCGAGATCGCCAACGCGAGCGGCGGCATTCCTCATGCCGAGTGGCTCACCCGCGAAGGCGTCGGCGCGCACATCGATCCGTCAAAGCCGTTTCTGCTGGTCAACCAGCATCCGGTCACCACCGAATACGGACACGGCAAGGAGCAGATCTGGGAGACGCTCGAGGCGCTCGACCAGCTGAAGATGCCGACCATCATGCTGTGGCCGAACGTCGATGCCGGCTCCGAGGACATTGCCAGCGGCATGCGGACGTTCAGAGAGAAGCGCGCCCCGGAGTACATCCGTTTCTACAAGAACTTCCCGATCGAAACCTACGTGCGGTTGATGATCTCGTGCGCGTGCGCGGTGGGCAACTCGAGCGCGCCGATTCGCGAGGGGTCGTTCGTCGGCGTGCCGGCCGTGAACATCGGCACCCGGCAGATGGGGCGCGATCGCGGCCCGAATGTCATCGATGCCGGCTACGACCGGAAACAGATCGTCGAGGCGATCACGTGTCAGCTGTCGCGCGGCCGGTTTCCCGCCGACCATCTCTATGGCGACGGGAGCGCCGGTGGGCGCATCGCCGATCTCTTGGCGCGTGTGCCGCTTCGGGTGCAGAAGCGATTGGCATTTGCGCCGCTGCCTCAAGGATGAGCGACGTCGACGCGATCGCGTCAACCGGCATCAAGGTTGTCGAGCGAACCCACGCCTATCGAAGGTGCCTGATCGCTGTTGGCGTGTTCACCGTCGCGGCGTTGGTGGCGACGGCCGGCCGTCAAATCTACGATTCGAATCTCGTGTCGCTGCCGGAAGCCACGTCGATTCTCGCCGGCGATCGGCCGTATCGAGATTTCTTCGAGTGGGGCGCGCCGCTGGCGGCGTATGCCTCGGCGGCTGCACAACTGCTCGTCGGCTACCGGTTGATCGGCGAATTCCTGCTGCAGTGGACCTGCATCGCCACCGGTGTGGTGATCGCGTTTCATCTCGGCCTGCGTCTCTCGCGCTCGGTTGGCGCGGCGATGGCGGTGTTGCCCCTGGTGCTCGTGATCCTCGGCGAGACGCCGACCTATCACTATTCGAAACTGTTCTTCTTTCCGCTGATCCTGTGGCTCGTGTGGCGATATCTCGACCAGCCCAGTCCGATGCGGAGTGTGGCTATCGGCATCGCCGGCGCGATCGCGTTTCTCTTCAGGCACGACTACGGCATCTTCGCAGCGCTGGCCTTCTTTGCTGCGGTCGCCGTCGCGGCGAAGAACGCGCCGACGAACGAGAGGGCGAGCTGGGCCGAGTCGCGGGCGGGTCACATCGTCACGAGCGGGCTCGCCGCCGCGGCGCTGGTACTGCCGTGGGCGATCGTCGTTCAGGTCAACGAAGGGTTCGTCGACTATGTGCAGGCGAGCTCCACGATGTACGAGAGTCCCAGGCAGACGATCGTCTTTGCGTCTCTGCTCGGGTTGAATCCGTTGCTTCCGTTCACTCCGGCAGCGCCGCCCGCACCACAGACAGCAGTCGTGGCATTCCAATGGAGGGAGAACGTCAGCGAATCGCTTCGCCACGAATTGGAGGGCCGGTTCGGATTGCGCCCACTCGGTGAACGCGATGACGCCGGTCGCGCGAAGTATGAAGCCGCGAACGTCTACGACCTGCGTCTGTTCGATCTCGACCCGTACATCACCGACGGCGCCGGATTTCAGTGGAATCGCCTCAACGAGATCCGCTGGCACGTGCCGGGGCGAGACAACGCCGTCGAATGGCTGCAGCAACTGACGCTGCTCGTTCCGATCGTCTTCCTCGTTTCGGGTGGGCTGACGATGTGGCGACGCGGGCATCAGACGGCCGTCGATGCCCTGGACGCGAAGCGGATGGTCGTCGCCGGCCTGTTTCTCGCGGCGGCCGATTCGGCGCTGCTTCGTCAGCCGTCGTACATGGTTGCGGTGGCGCCCCTCACATTCGCGCTGGGCTCGAGGTTCCTTGTCGCAACGTCCGCGTTTGGTCGCGTCGTTACCATTGGCGTACTGGTGGTGACCGGCGTCGCCGCGGTCGTCTGGGCGAGAGAGTCGCTGCTGTTTCGGCCGCGGGACATGGTGAGGTCGTTGCCGACGACGTTTACGCAGCTGCTCGCGTCGCCACCCGACGATGGCAATTCATCGTTTCACTATCTGCGCGAGTGCACGACGTCCGGCGATCACCTGCTCGTCACGGGAATGACGCCGTTTCAAGTGAACTACTACGTGCAGCGGCCCCTCGCCGGCGGTCACCTGTATTGGCGCACAGGGTGGCGATCGCACCCCGCGCAGGAGGAACGATCGCTGGCGTTGCTGCAGACCCAATCGGTACCGTTTGCGGTATCGAACCGGAGGCCGGTGCTCGATGACTTCACTCGATACCCGCGGATCGAGGAGTACCTGAAAACGAATTACGCCGAATTGGAAGGGAGTGGCGGAAGAATCCTGGTCGATCGTCGGCGCGTCCCGGTCGGGCGATTCGCGGGCACGTCGATGCCGTGTTTTCGATGAGACTCCTGTTCATCGCGCGTCATTACACCTACTTCCGCAACTACGACTCTGCCCTGCGTGAGCTCGCGGCGCGTGGCCACCAGATTCACCTCGCGGTCGAGATCGTCGACAAGCTGGGGGCGGAATCCGCGGTCGAGTCGCTCGCCCGCGACTGGCCCGGCATCACCTATGGCATGGTGCCATCGCGCCAAGCCGATACATGGAGCGGTGTCGCACAGGGGCTGCGGCTCGGTCTCGACTACCTGAGGTACCTCGAGCCGTTTTACGACACGGCGCCGTTGAGGCGAGTGCGTGCGCACGATCGCACCCCACGACTGCTCCTGGCACTCGCGCATCCGCCGGTGGTGGCTGGTGCGTTGTGGTGGCGCGCGTATGCGAAATGCCTGCACTGGCTGGATGCGTTCGTTCCGCCGCCGGCGAGTATCGTCAACTTCGTGCGCGAACATCGGCCCGATGCGGTGCTAGTGACGCCGCTCGTCGATCTCGGATCGCAGCAGATCGATTACGTGCGTGCGGCCCGGCTGCTCGGCATTCCGTCGTGCCTGCCGGTGTGGAGCTGGGATCACCTCACGAGCAAAGCGTACCTGCGCGATCGGCCCGAGCGCGTGCTGGTGTGGAACGAGACCCAACACCGTGAAGCGGTGGATGTGCACGGCGTGCCCGACGAGCGCGTCATCGTGACCGGCGCGCAGTGCTTCGACCACTGGTTCACGCGCAGGCCGTCGCGCATGCGCGGGGTGCTGTGCGCCGAGCGTGGTTTCGATCCGCAGAAGCCGATCGTGCTTTACGTGTGCACGGGTCTCATCAAGGGCAGCCCACGCGAACCGCAGTTCGTGCGTGAGTGGCTGGAGACGATCCGCAGCAGCGGTGATCCCGTGCTCGAGACTTGCAATGTGCTCGTGCGTCCGCATCCCGCACAAACCGAGGATTGGCAGGACGTCGACTTGAGCGCGTATGCGCCAGTGTCGGTGTGGGGCGGCAATCCCGTCGACGAGCAGACGCGTGCCGATTACTTCGATGCGCTTTATCACAGTGCCGCTGTGGTGGGGCTCAACACGAGCGCGTTCATCGAAGCCGGCATCGTCGGTCGCGAGGTGTTGACGATCCTCGAGCCGCGCTATCACGACAATCAGGAAGGCACTGCGCACTTCCGCTATCTGTTGCAGATCGGCGGCGGCCTGCTGCGCGTTGGCCGCGATCGGCCGATGCACGTGCAGCAGCTGGGCGAGGCGCTCCGACGGCCGGTCACGAGTGAGCATCCGCACAAGACGTTCCTCGAAGCGTTCGTCAGACCGCGAGGGCTGGATCATCCTGCGACACCCGACTTCGTCGCTGCGGTCGAAGGTCTTGCGCACTGCCGCGTGGCTCCGGCGCATGCGATCGGGGCATCGTGGCGGCGCGCGGGCTTCGGCAGGCTGGCGCAGTGGGGCGGCCGCGTCGCCGGCGAGGCGCTGGTGTCGTCGCCGCGCGAGCTGGCGGTGATCGTGCGCGATCGGCAGGCGCGAGCGGTGAAGCAACAGCGCGAGGACGAAACCCGCGCCGCGAGCCAGGTGGCGAAGGCGGCGCGACGAGTCGAACGCGATCGTCAGCTGGCCGCACATCGCGCCGCGCGCGCGGCCCAGGAAGCGCAGAAGAAAGCGCAGGCGCGGTGACTGTTCTTGGCGTGGTGCCGGCGCGCGGTGGATCGAAGGGGATTCCCAACAAGAATCTCGCCATGCTGGCTGGCCGGCCGCTGCTTGCGTACACCGCGGATGTTGCACGAACGAGCCGGCGCCTGTCGCGGTGCATCGTGAGCACCGATGACGAGCGTATCGCCGAGGCGGCGCGATCGCTCGGAATCGACGTGCCGTTCCTGCGTCCGTCGGAGCTCGCCTCCGACGACACGCCGATGCTGCCGGTGCTGCAGCACGCGGCCCGTGAAATCGCGCGAGGTGGAGCGGCGGTCGATGTGGTCGTGCTGCTGCAGCCGACATCGCCGCTGCGCCGCGCGTCGCATGTCGATGCCGCAATCGATCTGCTCGAATCGACCGGCGCCGA
>Ga0075423_10001929_pt1 | contig 18642 bp, 16 predicted proteins | sample SoiMethybrSBSTD2_FD_80114 | JGI IMG/M metagenome (GOLD analysis project Ga0075423, IMG submission 80114) | Bulk soil microbial communities from a Populus tree surrounding site in Tennessee, USA - Soil MetaG P. TD hybrid SBSTD2 | ecosystem: Environmental > Terrestrial > Soil > Tree plantation...
AGTCCTGGATCACGAGGGAAACCATCGCGATTCCCAGCGTGAGGAGGATGAGGATCGAGAACACCGCGAGGACGACCGAGAACCCCGCGTCCGAGCCGACATCGAGGCGGCGGCTCACAGCGACCTCACGAACGCGGCGCCGAACGAGGCGACGGTCTGGGAGCCCTTGATGAGCCTCATGTAGATCGTGACCCGCCAGATGTCGGTCGCGGATGGCGACAGGATGGGCGTCGCCGCCGCGCCGTTCTTAGTCCAGTACTGGAACGCGAGCGAGTCCACGCCCTTCGCGAGCGCCTGGGAAGACCCGTTCTTGGTGTAGAGAAGATTCGCGCCAGAAACGCCGCTCCAGGAGAAACTCACCGTGGCGTTGCTCCGGTCCACGAAGGAAAGCGTCGTGCCGTTCGCGGCGGTAATGCTTGTGTTGTCCTTCACCCGCTTCAGCTCGCGCGAGACCCGCTCCTCGGCGTACCGGGCGTCCTCCAGCATGTCCTTCTCCGCGTCCATGAACTGATACGTCTTGACCGCTTCGATGAACATGGTCGAGAACGCGACCGCGACGATCGAGGCCACGACGATGACAATGAGCAGCTCGGGCAGGGTGAAGCCCGACTCGCGGCGCCGCCGCGGCGGCGTCAATAGTTCGTGAACCATGTCGTCAAGGTCACGGGTGGAATGTTGGGGCACACGACGGTCACGCCCACGGTGCGGAACGTGACGCCGTCATAGGTGGAGTCGGGTGCGAACGCGACCGACCGGCTGTATCCCGGAAACGCGGTCACAGGGCTCTCGGCCGGATAGTTGGCGGCGATGAGATACGAGAAGCCACGGGTGGGAGAATTCTTGTCCGCGGCGAGCTCCTCCATCTTCGCCTGCGCGAGCTGCGCGGCGATCGTCGCGTTCCGCGCGTCCCCCGACCGGATCGACGTATTCGCGAAGAGCATGCTGAGCGGGAGGATGGCCACCGCGGCGATGACGATGATGAGCACGATTTCAACGAGCGTGAACCCGGCCGGGCAGTCCGTGCGCATGGCTTCGTCCTTCATCGGACCGTCACCATGCCGGTCTGGGGCGCCACAAGGACCGTATCGGTTACGCCCTGGTAGCTCAGGATGACGAGACCGTTGGAGGTCAGGTCGACCCCGCTCGTGTCGCGCGGGACGCCGAAATAGTCGAAGGTCACCCCGGGAGTGGTCCCGAACGCGGCCGATTGGATCAGGACCCCACGGAACTCCGAGCGCGATGTGTAGTCCATGCGCATCGGGCGGGCGCGGTCGGCAGGATCCGTGATCGGGGATCCGGAGGCGGGGGCGAATACCGTGTAACGCTCCAGCGCGGGCTCGAAGAGAAGACCGTGGATCACGCGTCTGCTCATCGCGAGGCTCTGGGCGTAGCGGAGATCGGCAGCCAGGCGGCGGGCGGCCGTGTCCAGCTTGATCTCGTCCATCGCCACAACCTTGGGGTAGGCGAGCCAGCTCAAAATCCCAAGGATCGTGATGATGATGATCAGCTCCGTGAGCGAGAACCCTGACGATCGCGGGATCATCCCTTCGCTTCCCAGTAGCGGGCGCGCTCCCGCTCCCCCGCCAGCGACCATGCGCGCGCCGCATTCGAAGCGAGCTCGGCCGAAGGGAAAATCCTGTACGCCCGTTCGAAATAGACCGCCGCGTCCCGGTAGCGCCCGGCAACCGCGAACAGAACCGCCAGCCGCGCCGGAGGCTCCGGATCGTAGGGCGCGAGCTTCATCGCGGCGACCAGCTCCGTGAGCGTCACTTCCGGCTTCCCGGAGGCGGCCGCCGCCACCGCCAGGTTCATGCGCGCCGCGGGGAAATCGAAGCCGACGCGGGCCGCGTCCTCGAACCAAGGGAAGGCGTCCTCGTACCGTTCCGCCTCCCAGAGCGCCTGGGCCCGCGCGGCGGAATAGGTGATGGCCAGCTTCCTCTCCACGTAGCCGTATCGTTCCGGTCCGCCAGGCAGGAGATCGGTGCTCCTGGGCCAGACCGCGGCATTCGAAGCCATGCGCGAGCCCCCCGAGAGCTTGTTCCCCCTGGTCGCGCCGGGCCCCCCCTCGCTGGCCAGGATGGCTCGATACACGAGGCCCTCGTTTTGGAACCTGACGCCGACGCGCACAAGGTCCTCGGGCGGGGTCGCGTAGTAGACGGGCGCGCGGGCGCTCTTGAGCCGCTCCAGATCGACCCGATGCTGGATCTCGGTCCATTTGGAGCGCGGCGCGCCCGCGAGGCCGTACGGGTCGCCGAAGACGTGGCCGCGGCGATTGACGAGCGCGAGATCGTTGCGGACACCTTCGACCCGGGAGAGGTACGCGGCGAGGAAGGTCTCGTTATCGCCGTCTAGGATGAGCGTGGCACCTCGGGGAAGCGGCTCGAGGAGATCCCGACCGTACCGCTCGGGAAGGCGGAACGCGGACCGATCGCACAGCCGGTAGTGGAGCGCGGCCGTGGCGAGGAGGACCAGCGCGCACGCGGCCACGACCGGCGCGCGGGCGATCCGCGGGGCGCGCTTCGACAGGTTCGCGACCCCGGCACCCGCCCACAGGCCAGCGGCCGCGAGGACCGGGATCAGGAACGGGCCGATTTGGGCGAGATGCTCCGGGTCGGGAGTGAAGCCGACGAACGCGACGAGAGCTGCGGGTATGGCGAGCGCCGCCAGCGTGAGCGGAACGAGCGCCGGGCGGGCGCGGCCCGCGAGCAAGGTCCCGAGCGCCGCGAGCGAGGCACCCACGACCCCGCACGAGGCCGCCATCAAACCCCCCATGCACACGATCTCATCGACGGTGCGATCCAGACGGAATGGGTTCTGCCGCAGGCCCCCGTAATTGCGCCGCAGAAGGTTGTCCCACAGGTGGGTCAGGTTGTGGTTCTGGCCCCAATCGAACCACGGGTGGGCGGCGCTCCGGATCGGCAGCGCGAGCACGCACGAGAACCCCACGGCCGTCCATGCGACCGCCGCCACGAGGCGGCGCGGGCGGAACCGGCGCGCGAGCACCCAGATTCCAAGGATCAGCGCCGGGAAAAGGAGGGTCTGATGCGCGAGCAGCGCCAGGCCGGCGACGAAGAAGAAGATCGCGTCGGACCGGGCGGACGCCGCTCCTCTCGACCTCGCGGCGAACGCCGCCAGGGAGAGCCCCAGGAACGCGACCGTCGCGAGCGAGTAGACCTCCGCCTGCACCGCCGAGTCCCAGAGGAGCGTGGATCCGGCGAAGATCAGCGTGGCCGCGAAACGTCCCGACTTCCTGAGACCGCACCGCGCCGCGAGAAGGTAGAAGAGGCCCACGGCGCACGCGGAGAGCACCGCGGAGAGGGCGTTGACCCGAAAGGCGACCGTCCCCCAAGGCAGCGCTGCCGCGACGCGGGCGAGGAGCACCCAGAGCGGATACCCGGGGGGATGCGGGATTCCCATCGATTGGGCCGCGAGGATCAGCTCACCGCTGTCCCCCGCTCCCACCGAAGGGGCAAGCGTAGAGCCATAGACGAATGCCGCGATCGCCGCGGCGGCGAGGCTTCCCGCCCCCGCGCGGGTCCAGCGCATGCGGATCCCCCGGTCCTCCATAGGATCTACCCCTGAATGGCCGAAGAGGTGGGAGCGTTTCGCTCCCACCTCGGCCATCCGCCTTGAAGCCGCTGAAGGAAAAGCTCTAGTAGGACGAGTACGCGTTCAGGTTGACCTTCACGATTCCCGTCACCGAGTTGTACTGCCAGCCTCCAGCGTTATCGACGCCGGCTGTGGTCTTCACCGCGTTCGAGTTGTTGACCGGTTCCTTCGGGACGTTGCCGTCGGCGAAGATGGCCCCGTTCAACGTGGGGAACGCCGTCGAGCCGTTCAGAGCGTTACGCGCGTACTGGATCGCGATCGCCGAGCGGATCGAGCCTAGCTGCCCCTTTATCGTGGCCACACGGGCCTGCTCACGCATGTCCTCGTACTTCGGAATCGCGACCGCGGCCAGGATGCCGAGGATCACGATCACGATCACGAGCTCGATCAGCGTGAAACCGCTCTCAGAACTCTTCCGGTACATATGCACGACCTCCCTGATTGGCTGCTTCGTTCGCCCCCAACCCCCGGGGCACTGTGGTCCGTGTCCGGAATTGCAATCGGCAATTACGCGACCGATCTTGAGTCCCCCGAGGGTTCCGCCGGTCAGTGGCGGAAGACGTTCATGAGGTTCCAGAGGGGCAGGAAGACCGCCAAAGCGGTGAAAAGAACGGCTGCTCCGAGGATGATGAGGAGCACCGGCTCGATCGCCGTGGAGAGGTTCTTGACCGCGTAATCGACGTCCTGGTCGTAATATCGGGAGACTCGCAGGAGCATCTTGTCGATCGCGCCGGTCTCCTCACCCACCGCCAACATCTTGACCACCAAGGGTGGGATGATCGGGCTCCCCTTGAGCGGGTCGGCCAGTCCCTGGCCCGCCACCACACCGTCGCGCATCTTGTCGATCTCGACCTCGACCACCTTGTTGCCCACGACCCCCCGCACGATGTCGAGCGCTTGGACGATCGGGATCCCGCTCGCGAGGAGGGCGGAGAGCACGCGCGAGAACCGAGACATGATCGTCATGAGAAAGATCGGCCCGAAGATCGGGGCGGTGACGATGATCCGGTCGATGGTCGTGCGGCCGCGCTCGGTCCGGCTCCAGACGACGCCCACGGTAGCCGCGCACACGATGAAGAACACGAATGGGATCCACTGGTGCTCGAAGAAGTCGCTCAACCCGATCAACACGCGCGTCGGAAGAGGCAGCTGGGTGTTGAAATTCCGGAACAGGGACGCGAAGCGCGGCAGCACGAACTTGATCAGGACGAGGAACGCAAGCCCGAGCTCGGTCACGATCAGGGTCGGGTAGAAAGTGGCGGAGCGGATTCTCTGGTCCGTCTCCGCTTCGTACTCGAGGAGCGTGGCGACCCGGTCCAGCATCTGTGCCAGGAGGCCGCCTTCCTCTCCGGCGAAGACCAGGTTCACGTAGATCCGCGGGAAGCAGTCGGGATGCCTGCGCAGCGCTTCGGTGAGCGTTGAGCCCTGCTCGACGTCCGACCGCACGCGGTCGATCGCCTGCTTGAGCTTCGGTTGCGTCGTCTGGGTATGGAGGCTCTCGAGCGCCGAGAGGATCGGCAGACCCGAGTCGAGCATGGTCTCGAGCTGCCGCGTGAAGAGAATCAGATCGCGCGGCGTGACCTTCTTTTGGAGAAACGGGATCCCGCGCGTTCCGGCCCGTAACGTGCCCTGGACCTCGAGACGCACGGGCGTGAGCCCCATGCGGTGGATCCGGTCAAGCGCCTGATCGAGATCTGGCGCCTCCAGCAGCCCCTGCTGCGCCTGGCCTGCGGCGCTCAGAGCCCGGTATCGGAACGCGGGCATCGGCTATTCGCGGACCGGGAGGGTGGCCGGGTCTGCATCGGGGGCCAGGAGGAGGTTCTTTCGCGTGACGCGGATCACCTCCTGGAGCGTCGTGATTCCCTGGGCCGCCTTGCGAAGCGCGTCATCGCGCAAGGACAGCATGCCGGCGCGGCGCGCGGCGCGCGCAAGCTCCTCCGTCGAGGCGCGCGAGACGATCAGCTCGCGGATCTCGTCGGTAACGATCAGTACCTCGAAAATCCCGAGCCTTCCGCGGTAGCCGGTCTGCCCGCACGCCATACAACCCGCGCCGACCACGAACTCGCCTTTGATCGCGCCCGCCCCCAGCTCCTCGAGCGCCTCGACCGGTGGCGCGCTCCGACGGCGGCACTTCTCGCATACCCGCCGCACCAGACGCTGGGCCACGACCCCGAGCATCGCCGACGAGAGCAGGAACGGCTCGATCTTCATGTCGAGAAGCCGGGGCAGAGCGCCCGCGGCGTCGTTGGTGTGCAGGGTCGAGAGCACGAGGTGTCCGGTGAGCGCCGAGCGAACGGCGATTTCAGCGGTTTCGCTGTCGCGGATCTCACCGACCATGATCACGTCGGGGTCCTGTCGCAGCAGCGCCCGCAATCCCCGCGCGAAGGTGAGCCCGATGTCGGGGTCCACCTGGGTCTGGCGGATGGACGGGAGGTGGTACTCCACCGGGTCCTCGAGGGTGACGATGTTCCGCTCGACCGTATTGATCTTCCCGATGCAGGAGTAGAGGGTCGTCGTCTTCCCGCTTCCCGTCGGACCGGTGACGAGCACGATGCCGTTCGGCCGCTCGATCATTCGGGAGAGCTCGGCGAGAGGGCCCGGGGCGAGCCCCAGCTCGGAAGTTCCGAGGAGCGCGCTCGATTTGTCCAGGATGCGAAGCACCACGTTCTCCCCGTGGATCGTCGGGAACGTCGAGACGCGCATGTCGTACTCCTTCCCCGAGATCTCGATGCGGGCGCGCCCGTCTTGGGGAAGCCGGCGCTCGGAGATGTCGAGCTGGGCCATGATCTTCACGCGCGAGACGACGGAAGCGTGGATCGATTTCGACTGGATGGACGCTTCGCGCAGGATCCCATCCACGCGGTAGCGGATTCTGAGATTGGCCTCGTCGGGCTCGAAGTGGAGATCGGAGGCCCCCTCGCGGACGGCCTGATGCACGACCGCGTTCACAAATCGAATGACGGGCCCGTCCTCCTCGGCGCGGGCGATCGCCTCTTCGGCGGCGGCTCCATGCTTCTTCTGTTTCTGACCCTGCTCGCGGACAAGCATCTCGAGCCCGCCGCCGAGCGGGTGGTAACGATCCACGGCCTCGCGTATCTGCTGCTCCGGAGAGACGACGACCTCGACCTCGAGCCCGGTCGCCAGCTTCACCTCATCCAGGGCGACGATGTCGAGCGGATCCACCATCGCGATCGTGAGGGTGTTGCCGATCTTGAAGAGCGGGACGAGCTTGTACTGCCGCTCGATCCGCTCGGGCACGAGGCGCACGATTTCCGGCTCGAGAACATAGGTAGTGAGATCCATGCGCGGGACGCCGAGCTGCTCTTCGTAGTACTCGAGAATCGCCTCTTCCGAAACCAGGTCGAGCCGGAGCAGGACCTCCCGAAGGGCCTGTCCGGTGCGACGCTGCTCCTCGAGCGCGCGGGCCAACCCCTCGGGTGAAAGATGTCCCTGCTCGACGAGGCTTTGCCCCAGCGGCTTACGGCCACCTTGCGCCATCGTTACTCCCGTGCTTTGGAAGGATTTCGTGCCGGAACGACCCACCGGCAGGCTACGTCGCAGGTATCGGCTTGGGAGGTCCGATCTGGAGGGATTTAGGCGGCGGGGGGATGCCTTTTAGCGGATCACCTTCGGCTTGGGCCGCGGGGCGTCCTCCGGGGCGGCTTCGGCCGCCTGGGTGATTTCGGGGACAGCGTCATTGCCCACGTCGACGAGCGTGACCTCGGCCCGGTAGAAGAACCGCTGACCCTCGGGCCCGACGGGCGGCGCCACGCGGGAGGCCGAATCCAGGGCTGTCGAATCCGCGGCCGCCGAGCTTGTGGCGAGCGAATCGGGGGCCATGGGAAGCGCGGCGATAGTCTCCGGCGGCGCCGCGGCGGCACGGCGCGAGATGGTCGGAAGGCGAGCGGTCGCGACCTCGAGGACCGACCGCGCGTATCCGGTCACCGGAACCGCGGGATTTCGCCACACCGTGCGCGTCATCACGGCGCGGTTCACGAAGGTCGTGTCCTCGGCCGCCCACTGGTCCTTTCCATATCGGGTGACTCGTACCACCCGGCAGGGAAGCATCTGGCTGCCGGCGCTTAGGGTGTCGGACGGGAGTGAATCGATCTTCGCGGTTCCCGTGAACTCGAGGAGATCCATTGCCGAGATGTCCTCATCCGGCATGGGTCCGCCTTCCTCGCCGACCGGGTACTCGATGAGCCTTCCGTCCGGGGTGAGCGACTGATAGCGCCGGAGCACGAGATTCGGTGTCCCGGCGCCCTGGGAGTGCCCCCGGTCCCCCCGCGCGAAGAACCCGCGCTCGATCCGTGTTCTCCCCGCTTCGATGGTCTTGAGCTCCAGCCACGCACCCGCCTCATCGCCCGCTCCCTCCCGAGCGACGACCGCGAGCCTCTGCGTGAACCGGCGTGGGGGTCGGTTCTTGGAATCCACCTGGATCCGGTAGGAGATCCAGCTCCCGGCCCGGACGTCGGATGGGATGGTGAGGACGCGAAGCTTGACGCTTTGAGCCTGTGAGGTTCCGACACCCAAGAGAAGGGATGCGAGAGCGGCGAGGGCAGCCGCGCGGGAGGGGGCGCTATTGATGCTAGTGAACAATATGCGTAACCGCTTCGCTGTAGTCGAAATCCGGATTCTGCTCGTGCGTGTGGCAGGTCAGGCACACCTCGGGACCCACGACCACGTTGGCTTCCTCTTTCCCCGGATGCTTGGTGCCCATACCGTGACAGTTCTCGCACTGCACGTTCACGAGATCTGGGGTGGCCTGCTTGGACGCGAATCCCCCGGGCTGTCCGTACCCGACGACATGACAAGGCAGACATTCGGGGGAGGAATCGCGCTGGTTTTTCGTCAGCGTATCGAACGCGCGCGCATGGGGCTGGCTGGCGTACATCTGGTACTCGGCCTCATGGCAGCGGCGGCAGTTCTTCTCTCCCAGGTAGTGATCCCCGCCAACCGGGACCGGGGCCGGTTGTCCCGGGGGCGCGTTCGTGCTGGGGTTGCTGGAGAATCGCCGGTTCATCTCGTCGTTGAAGGTATCGACCATTTGGTTCATCTCTTCGTCCGCGGGTATCTTGTCGTCCAGCGACACGACCACGCCGTCGTACGAGGCGATCTTGCCGTCCTCGATGACCAAGTGGACTCCGGGGACGTACTGCCCGCGCTCGCCGGCGCGCGTGTTGATGACCCCGTTGGTCTTCACGAGCTCGCGGAACAGTCCAGGCTGGTGGCCGAAGATCATGACGTCGATCCCGGGCACCTCCAGCGTCATGCGCTGGCTTTCGGTGAGCCCGAGGTGAGAGAGGAGCACCACGACGTCCGCCTTTTTCCGGAGCTCGGGCACGAGCGCCTTCGCGGTCGCGAACGGATCCTTCACCTCGAGCGCCCGTTCGCTCAGGAGTGTCCGGACCTTCATGTCCGTCCCGATGAGGCCGAAGAACGCCACGCGCGTGGAGCACATCTTCCGGATGACGTAAGGCTTCACGAAGGGCTTCTTGGTGTCGGCGTAGACCAGGTTCGATGAGACGAGGTCGATCTTCGTTTTCTTGAAGGTGTCGAGAAGGAAGGCTTGGCCGAAATTGAACTCACGCTCGCCGAGGGTGACGACGTCGTAGCCGAGCTTATCCATGGCGGTGACCATGAACGCGCTCTTGAGGGAGTCCTGCTCCCCGGCCATACCAAAGAAGTCCCCCGAGTCCACCCGGAAAATGTTCGGGAACTTCATCGCGCCTACTTTGAATTGACTCGCCCTCCGGGCGAGTCCGCCAAGCGGGTGAGCGTGTCAGCCGCAGGGAGCGAGCTCGCCGTTTACATCCGTCGTGGCCTGAATGAGGATGTCACAGGGCGAACCCTTTCCCAGAAGCCGCGGGCTCAGCGCCGCAAGCCCTGCTGCGACAAGAAGAAAGAGTAGGGACCGGAATCGCGTCAGTGTATTCACCTCCCCCCTGGTATCAACATTATGGTCCAAGACTATACCCCGCAAAGAGTGACGGGTTCAAGATTTCGGTGATAAAAGCGCAAAAGGAGCGGGCAGGTGCACCTGCCCGCTCCCTCGCAAATCCGGTGGTAGGGGGGTTACTTCTTGATGCGATCCTTCAAGGCCTTTCCTGCGTGAAATGCCGGAAACCGCGATGCCGCGATCTTGATGCGCTCTCCAGTCTGGGGGTTCCGACCCTCGCGTGCTTTCCGCTTGCGGGTCTCGAAGGTGCCGAATCCTGTGATCTGGACCTTCTTCCCGGACATGAGAGCGGCCGCGATCAACCCTTCCTTGCCTGGGGAGAACAGCGTTTCGACGGCGGCACGCGCTTCGCGTGCCGAAAGACCGGTCTTCCTTGCGACGGTGGCGATGAGTTCGGTCTTGTTCATCTGCTTGTCACCTCCTTTCGGCTGAACGACGCGTCAACGTACGCCGCACCCCGGGGGGTGTCAATTGGATTCATGATGCGGATGCGGGTTTTTCACTAGAAAGCATTTTGGATTCCGCCGAACCCTCGCAATCCGCGCGACCCTTGCTCGTAATAGACCTCCGGGAGATTCTTCACGTTGATCTTGAAGTAGTACTCGGTGATTCCCCCCGAAATGCTGCGCGTGAATTGCGCTTCCCAACAGTGCAGCTCCCGTTTTACCGAGTAGTTCTGCGAAATCATCTGGCGGCTCTTGAAATCGAATTGCGCCGAGTAATCCACCCGCCAGTTCGCCGTCGGATTGAGCCCCAAGGACCCGTTCGCGCGGGTGCTCGAGGCCCACGGCGTGTATCCGCCGCCCGCGATCCTGCTTGAAGACCCTGTGTAGCTCACCGAAACCCCGAACATCCAGGGAAGCCCGGACGGGATGAGCCCCGCGGGAGTCCATCCGGACGGCGCGGAGACCGCCTGGGCGCCGGGATCGAGCTCCACCTTTTCTTCGTCACGCTCGGCGCGCTTCACCCCTTGGAAGAAGAGCCCGCTCGAGACGCCGAAGCGCAGGAGCTTCCCATCATAGGGGTTGTGGGCGAAATCCATATCGATCGAGCTGCGATCGAGCGGACGGAGCCTCAAAGTGCTCGTGAGATCGGACAGGGGCTTCAACCCCTGTCTCGCCGCGAGGAAGTTGTAGCTGCCGGACGTCGAGAGCTGGATCAGGTTGTTGATCACCTTGGGCTGCGCCGCGTCTCCCCATTTGACGTGGACGTCGTTCCGCAGGGAGAACGTCATCGTGCGCGTTTCCAGACCGCCCAGCGCGCCCGCGGCGCCGGTGAATCGGGGCTGAAGGTTCCCGTTCGCATCGCGGTAGTTGAGCCTCGGGTACGCGGGCTGATACACGAGACCCACCGAGGGCGTGACGACGTGACGGACCGCCCGCAGGGGCCCCAAGGAGGGGCGAAACGTCCCGAACACAGCTGTGTTCGCGCCGATCCCGCCGCGCCAGACGCCAGCCCGCTGATTGCGGTTCCCGGCTGCGTCCTTGCTGACGAAGACCTCGGTGTAGCTCATGTTCGGGCTCACCTTGAGGAACCCGAGCAGGGTCCTCACGTCCGTCAGCGCCATGTCATGGCGTATCGAGGTGCCCGCGGTCGTGACGTTCACGAAGTGAACCGTCGTATCCGGAGCCCCGAGCGAATCCAACACGACCGTAGACTCCGCCCTGCCCTCGAAGAATCGATTCCGTTCGCTAAGAAGAGTCGAGCGGAGGCTGAACACCGTGGAAGAGAGCCAGGGTAGGCGCGCGGGCTCCTTGCCTCGGGGGAGATGTCCCAGCGGCCGCGCGGACAACGAAAACGTGGCCGCGGGAAGCTGCTGCTGGATCTCGAGCCCGCCTCGATCCGGATCCAGGTCCTGGTTCCGGAGGAGGCCGATATTGAGCGACGCGCCGCTCCAGCCCTTGTTCAGCGAGAGGCTCGACCTGAGATTGCGCTGAACGCGCAGCAGGACCGACCGGCCGATGGTCTGGTCGCGGAGATACTGGCTCGAATTCGTCAGGTTGCCCTGGGCGGTGAGCGTGAAATTGGTGCCCAGGGTCTGGAAGTGCCGTCCGAACAGATCCCACCGATCGGCCCCCGATGCGAGCGCGTGCTCGAACGAGGTGTTGATCTCCCCCTGCCACTTGTAGCGCTTGTTGTATCGCGTCTGGGCGTGGGCGATCCACCGGTCCTCCTGGTAGTAGTCCCCCCATCCGGTCGCGTCCAGGTAGTCGTTCACCGCCCAGTAGTATCCCAGATTGCGGATGAACTTCCCCCCCGTGCTCGACGAGCCGAACTCCACTTGCGGGAGCTGAAAGCCAGAATGCCGCCCCGGCTTGATGGGAAAGATATAGAAAGGAAGCGCGAGCACCGGAATGTGCTTGATGTAGAACACGACCGGCCGCGCGATCACCTTGTCTCGGAGCAGTATTTTCATCTTGCTGCTTCCGAAGTGGTAGTGAGGTCCGTCCAGCTCGCACGTGGTGTAGCTCCCGTTCTTCACGAGGAGGACGTCGTCGGAGACCTTTCGGATTTGCTCCCCGTAATAGAAGCCTTTCTCGTACGTCGTCTTGCCCGCGTAGATCGTGCCGCGGCGGATCGGCAGGTCATAGGTCATGGTGTGACCCGTGATGCGGTCCCTGCCGTCCAGGAGCACCGGGCTTCCTTCCGCGCGCATGCGCTCGGTCTTCGTGTTGAAGCTGACGCGCTCCGCGTTCAAGCGCAGCTCCTTGTACGTCACGTCGGAAGAGCCCACGACGTTCACCTCGTTCCGGTCGACGTCGTAGATGATTCGCTCGCCGCGGTATCGGACCCGCTCCTCCTGTTGCGCGCGGCTCGTGTCCCCTTCCGCCGCCATGAAATAGGTGCCCTCACTCCGGCCCACCACCGTCGCCCGCCGCGCACGCCCGTGGGCGAATTCCACGATGATGCTGTCCCCGCTCGAGATGTTCCGCCCGCCCTGCGCGCTGTCTTCGCTCGCGGGCCAGTACGAGCTTTGGGCGTGCCCCACGATGACCGCCCTCCGGGTCTCCTCGTCGGGAAGAAAGAGGGTCACGGTGTCGCCGACCGCGTGGCTCCGCTCGCCGCGCCCGCGCTCGCTCTTCGCTTCGTAGTTCACGACGGCGTGGGGGCGCACCTGGACCGACTGGACGCGATGCCGATCCATTCGGATCTCGAGGGTATCTCCCTGAATCTCCCCCTCCTCGTCCCACGCGCGCGGGCTCCCGACCAGAAGCGCTCGGTTCTCGGACTGGTAGAACTCCCCGCGATCCCCTGTGGCCCGAAGCTTGTCGCGCTCCACCTGGACGTCGCCGACCGCAAACACAGCCCGCTTTGTGTTGTCGAACTCCATGGCGAGGCCGCGGACCTGGGTCGACTTCCCTCCCGATTCCTCGATCGTGAGCACCGGGTTCTGGTTCGCCCAGGCGTAGTCTGCCCGCCGGTCATATCGGACGCGCCCGGCGTGCACCGTCGTGCTCTCCGCGCGGTCGACGGCCACGACGTTTCCTTGGGCGAGGATCACGTCCTTCGCCCGGTCGTAATCGATCTGGCTGGCGGTCAGAGTCCTCGTGGAATCCTCCATGCGTGGGCTGCCCACGATCACCGACCGATTCTCGTTCCGGTAGAACCGCGCCTCCTGTCCCGTGATCCGGGCCGTGCCCTCCTGGATCCTCACGTTTCCGCGAAGGATGGCGACCCGTGCCTTCCGGTCGTAGGACGCCTCGTCGCCCCACATCGTGGTCTTGCCGTCGATGATCTTCACGTTTCCCATCAGGAAGACGGTCTCTCGCTTGCGGAAGACCCGGGCCGAATCACCCGTGGCCGTGGTGGTGCCGTGCTCCACGGTGACGTGGATCGCGGTGTACACATCCTCGTCCGACGTCGCGGAGCCGGAGAGCCGGTCCGCCTTCATGTGGTAGGTCTCATTCGTCGGCGCGGGGGTCTGGCCGGCCCCGCTTCCGGTCCCCACGGCCGCGGCCAGAATGAACGCCGAGAACGAGACGCGGAAGGGGCCGGCGAACCGGCCGTCAAAGCGCATCGGGAACGCGGACCTCGAGGTGAGGCAGCGCCGAGGCCAAAAGAAAGAAGGAGCCGGCAACGACGACCACGCCCCCGGATCCCGTCGCCCACTCCAGGGCCCGGTCGAGCGCTTCCGCGATCGAGGGGATCGCCTCGCACGTGAGATGGCGCGAGGGGGCGGCGCGAAGAAGCGAGGAGGCTGGGGTGGCGCGCTCCCCTTCGAACTGGGTGAGGTAGAAGCGGCTCGCCACCGAGCCCAGCCGCCTCAGGAATTCCGCGTGCGCCTTGTCCTGCGACAACGCGACCACGAACGCGACGCGGCGGTCGGGAAAGAGGGCTCCGACCGTCTCGGCCAGCGCGCCCGCGCCCTCCGCGTTGTGCGCGACGTCGACCAATACGGGGGGCTCCCCACGAACGAGCTCCGCGCGGGCGGGCCACCGCGTGCGAGAAATGCCGCGCTCGATGGCGGACGCGATTTCCACCGGCGGTCGGCCCTCCAGCACCTTCTCGGCCGCGAGCGCCGCGAGCGCCGCATTCCGCGCCTGATGCTTTCCCAAGAGTTTCGTCCGGAGCCTCCCTGAGTAGGAGGATGTTTCGAGCTGAAGCTCGGTTCCATCGAGGCTCAAGCCGCGCGTGGTGTACCGCGCTGCGCTTCCGAGCCAGCTCACCACGGCCCCCTTCTCCGAGGCAACGCCGGCGATCACCGCTTTCGCCTCCCGCGTCCTGACGCCGCAGACGAGCGTCCCCCCGGGCTTGATGATTCCCGCCTTCTCGACAGCGATCCGCTTCAGCGTGTTGCCCAGGATCTCGTGATGATCGCTGCTGATCGTCGTGATCACCGAGATGCGGGGGCTCAAGATGTTCGTGGCATCCAGCCGACCGCCGATTCCCACCTCCACGACCGCGAGGTCCAGATTCGATGCCGCGAAATGGTCGAAGCAAAGTGCGGTCGCCGCCTCGAAGAAGGAGGGACCCTGGGCCTCGAAGCGCGGCCACCAGCGCTCGAGCAGGGTTTCAAGCTCCTCATCCGTGATCTCGCGACCCTGGACGCGGATCCGCTCGTGGAATCGCAAGAGGTGGGGGGACGTGTAGAGGCCGGTCCGAAGCCCAGCGGCGCGGAGGATCGAATCGAGGTGCGCCGCGGTGGATCCCTTGCCGTTCGTCCCGGCGACGAGGACCGACGCGAATGTACGGTCAGGGCGGCCCGCCGTCTCGAGCAGGCGCTCGATTCCCACGAGCCCCGGACGCATTCCGCTGCGCTCGAAGCGGTACATGGCATCCAGGCGCCGTGTGAGGGGGGCGCTCGCGGGCGCCTTCATTCGCGGATGGGTATCTCTCGATCGGCGGGAAACGCTGCGGAGCCGCCGGGCGTCGTCCCCGGCTCCTCACCGGGCACCTCGGCGGGAGCTCCATTGACGCTGGGAGCGGTCACGTCCGGCGTTGAATCGGGTTGGAGCGGCTGGAGCGGCGTTCCCGTGGCGGGCGCGGGCGGAGACGTGGATGCGATGGGGCCGCCCACCGCGCGGAACCGGGCAAGGGTTTCCCCCGCGCGCCGCCGCGGCTTTTGGGGCAGGAGCGCCGCCGCGGCGAAGAAATGCAGGAGCGAGGCGAGCGTCCTTCGAAGCTCGTTCCGGTGCACGATTCGGTCGATCATTCCCTTCGCGAGGAGAAACTCCGACCGCTGGAATCCCTCCGGAAGCTCCTGGTTGATGGTCTGCTTGATCACGCGGGGCCCGGCGAAGCCGATCAAGGCGCGCGGCTCAGCCAGGATCACGTCCCCGACCGAGGCGAAGCTGGCCGTGACCCCGCCCGTTGTCGGGTGGGTCATGATCGAGATGTACGGGACTCCGGCATCCGAAAGCCGGGCCAGGAGTGCGTTCGTCTTCGCCATCTGCATGAGGGAGAGAATGCCTTCGAACATCCTCGCCCCGCCTGAGGAGGAGAGAAGCACGAGCGGGTGCCGGGTTTCGAGGGCAAGCAGGATGCCGCGCGCGATCCGCTCCCCGGCCGCGGAAGCCAAGCTTCCGCCGAGGAACGAAAAATCCATCACGCCGATCACGAGCGGGCGCCCCTCGATGGACCCCTCGCCCACGAGGATCGCCTCGCTCAGGCCGGTCTCCTCGCGAGCCTTTCGCAGCCGATCGACGTAGCGCTTGGTGTCGCGAAACTTGAGCGGGTCGGTCGAGACGATTTCGGAGAAGCGCTCGACGAAGGACCCCTCATCGAGAAGAATCTTGAGGTAGGTTCGGGCCGAGATCCGGAAATGATAGGAGCACTTGGTGCAAGTCCAGAGGTTCCGCTCGAGCTCCTTTTGGTACAGGATCTCGCCGCAATCCTCGCACTTGGTCCAGAGCCCGTCCGGCAGCTCCCGTTTCCGCTGCGGCGTCCTGAGCCCTTCCTTTGACTTCTTGAGCCAGCTCATACGCTCGGATCCTCCGGGAGGACGCGATACATCACGATAGCATCCTCCTCCGGGCTCCGGTAGTAGTTCTTTCGGATCGCGATGTCGATGAACCCATTCTTATAATAGAACTTACGCGCCGCCTGGTTCGATTGCCTGACCTCGAGAGTCACCCGCCGGACCCCGGCCCGACCCGCGTCGCGCACAAGCTCGTCCAAGAGCCTCTGGGCGACGCCGTGCCGCCGCTCAACCGGATGGACGGCCAGGTTCCCGATGTGGGCCTCATCTGGAATGAACACCGCGAGAATATATCCGATCAGGCTCCGGTCCCGAATCGCCCCCCGGGCGTACCCGTGCACCGCGGCGTCCAGCTCCGATGCGAACATGCCGCGCGTCCAAGGATCGCTGAAGGAGTCTCGCTCGATCACGACGATCTGGTCCAAATGCTCGGCCGTGAGCGGGACGACCTGGACCGAATCCATGCCCGTCATGATGACGGCTTCCTTGCGTTCGGAGCGCGACCGTAGGAGGGCGCCGCGTCCGCGAGATCCTCGACGCGACCGGCGAGAAGGTTCCGGTCCCCCAGCTCTGCGACGGCGGCCGCGGTTGGCGGCATTGAATCCGCGCGATCTCCGGGTCGTCCGTCGAGGAGGACAAACCCCGCTTCTTCAAGCAGCTCGCGGATTTCAGGCTTCAGGTCGGGCGCCGCCACCGAGATCGCCGCGTTCTTGGGACCCGCCGCCTTGCGGAGGGCGTCCGCAAGATCCTCCTCTGAAATGCGCTCGGGGCCCCAGAGGCTGCCCGGTTGAGTCCCCGCCGACCAGAGCGAGGCCTGGACCTGGCCGCGCTCCCCCTGGAGCACGGTGGCGATGGGGCCCGGCGCGAAGCGGTGTCGATAGGCGTTCGCCTCGTGCGTGGAGACAAGCGTCAGCTTGGCCGGGAGCCCGAAGCAAGCGCCCTTCGCCCACGCGAGCCCGATTCGAAGCCCGGTGAAGGACCCCGGACCTTGGGACACGGCGATACCCGAGAGATCGCGAAGCGTCAGATCTCGTTCTCGGAGAAGGTGCGCCGAAGCGCGCGAAAGCCCGCTCGAATGCTCAGCGGGGTCGAGCGTTCCCCAACCCGACGCCGAGCCGTCCACGGCCAGCGCCACGGAACCGAAACGATTCGCGGTATCAATCCCGAGGATATAGCGCATCTTGCCAGTACTCCCGATCCAGCTTCCCTTCCTTGATGAGGGTGTGCCAGCGCTCACCCTGTGCGTGGATCCGGATCTCGCGGGCGGCATCGCCGGAGTAGCGAAGCGTCAACTCGAGCCTCTCCGCAGGGAGCCGGTCGGGAGCGCGGTCGGCCCATTCCACGAGCACGATCGCGTCCCGGTCCGCGAGATCCTCGATTCCGAGCGTGTCCCACTCCGCCGGGGCCTGCAAGCGGTAAAGGTCCGCGTGGATGATGGCGGGGGACGCGCCGTAGACCTCGACGCGCACGTAGGTGGGGCTTCGGCTCCGCGTTCCCGGATGAATGCCCTCGACGATTCCAGAGACCAGGGTCGTCTTGCCGGTTCCCAGATCCCCGGTGAGCGCGACCCAGTCCCCCGGAAGGGCCAGCGCTCCGATGCGCCTCCCGAAGGCAATCGTCTCCGCCGCCCCGCGCAGGAGCGAGCGCACCTCGATGTCCAAGCGAATCAGCCCCGAGGAGTGAGTGTGACCGTGGGCAGGATCATCTCTTCCAGGGAAACGCCGCCGTGCTGGAAGCTCCCACGGTACTTGTTCTCGTATTCGTGAAAATTGGTCGGATAGACGAAATAGAAATCTTCCTTCGCGATGATGTAGTTCTTGTTCATCGCATCCGCAGGCAGCCGGTACCGGTTCGGCTCCTTCACGTGCACCGCGTGCTTGGAATCGCAGGCCAGATTGGTCCCGTACTTGAATCGAAGGTTCGTCGAGGTCTCTCTGTTCCCGTACACGAGGGCGGATCGCCGGCTCAGGACCGCTCCATGGTCGCTCGTCACGATGACGGTGCAATCCTGCTTCGACATCCACTTCAGCGCGTCGAATAGCGAGGAGTGGAGGAACCAGGAGCGCATCACCGATCGGAACGCCGACTCATCGGGAGCCAGCTCGCGAAGGAGATCGGATTCCGATCGTCCGTGGGTCAGCATGTCGAGGAAATTGAATACGAGCGCGACGAGCGGAATATTCTGGAACGTGACGACGTTGCGCCTCACGTTGTTCGCCTCTTCGGCGTTGTAGATCTTGATGTACTTGGGCGGAGAGCCGAGCTCGATCCCGAGCTTCTTCAGCTGGAGCTCGAGAAGCTGCTTCTCGAAGCGGTTCTTGCTCCGCTCGTCGCCCGGGCCCTCGTGCCAGTACTCGGGATGCTGCTTCTGGATCTGGTCGGGAAAGAGGCCCGCGAAGATCGCGTTCCGGGAGTAGGGCGTCGCCGTCGGCAGGATCGAGACATGGTAGTCCACGGCGACCTCGAAGAGCTCCCGCACCAGAGGCTCCACCGTCAGCCACTGATCCAGGCGCATGCAGTCCACGAGGATGAAGTAGACCCGGCGCTTCTCGCGAAGGAGCGGGGCCACCCAGCGGGACAGGACGTCGACGGAGAGAGGCGGTCTTCCGTCCGCGCCGGACGACGCCGCGACCCAGGACGCATAGCTCGACTCCAC
>Ga0075423_10001932_pt1 | contig 18633 bp, 22 predicted proteins | sample SoiMethybrSBSTD2_FD_80114 | JGI IMG/M metagenome (GOLD analysis project Ga0075423, IMG submission 80114) | Bulk soil microbial communities from a Populus tree surrounding site in Tennessee, USA - Soil MetaG P. TD hybrid SBSTD2 | ecosystem: Environmental > Terrestrial > Soil > Tree plantation...
CAGTAAGTGTTCTGTTACTGCTACCGCAGCACATCTTTCGATTTGAGGTTAGCTTCGAGTTCCCCGGTTGTCAAACGAGTATTTTGAGATTGTCAGCGAGCGATTTTCGGGAATTTGGGCGAGATGAGTGTTACCGTTAACCAACTCAATCTTGACAGTATAACCACCGCTTCCTATCATCCTGCCCTGCTTTGTAGCCCAGTCGAGTCGAGCTCCCAGCCGACGGAAAAGAGAGGCTCCAGGTCGTGATTAAGTTAGACATCATCAATCGCGTTGCCGATAAGACAGGTGTTCCGAAGATGAAGGCCGAACAGGCTGTTGAGGCCCTCTTCCACTCCATGAAGGAAGCGCTGACCAGGGGCGAGAGGATTGAATTGCGAGGCTTCGGAGTTTTCGTCGTCAAGCCAAGAAAACGTGGGGTCGGCCGTAATCCAAGGACTGGCGAAGAGGTCGCCATCCCTTCAGGTAAGACAATTCGGTTCAAACCCGGCAAAGAACTTCAAGCGCACGAGAATGGCGAAGAAACGGTCTGATAAACATTCTGCGTCGTAAACTTTTAAAGGCTAGAGAAGGAATGGCGAAAGCATCCAACCTCTAGCCTTTAGCATTCTAAATATCGTTTTATGGACGAATCCATCCGAGAAATTGCACCGCGCTTCGAAGATCTTCATCGGCAGTCGAGTGTACCGTCAGTGCATGAGTGGCGGTTACACGGGCTCTTGTTTGCTCTAACAATCTGCACCACTGTTATCGCCGGCGTTTCTTTTGTAGCCGACATAAATAACGCCGCCGAGCCTGCGCTCAGAACTCCACTGGATTACATACTCTATTTACCGCTTTCGTACATTTACTCCGTCGGCGCTTTACTAAAGCTTGTTCTGCTTAACCCGCAATTGCTCGTCAACGGCTTCGCTTTTTCTGCATCATTGCTGGCGATACTGTTTTCACATGAGATGGGTCACTATCTGGCCTGTCGCTACTATGGCGTTGATGCGACACTTCCTTACTTCCTTCCTGCACCACCGTTTTTCATCGCTGGCACATTTGGCGCATTCATCAAGATCAGGTCGCAGATTCCAACGCGTCGCGCGTTGTTCGACATTGGACTGGCTGGGCCCCTGGCTGGTTTTATCGTCGCAATTCCAATCTCGTTAATCGGTCTTGCAACCATAGGCCCTCCCCTACACCAAGCGTCGTCATCAGGGATCTATTTCAATGATCCACTCCTGTTTCGACTACTGGCCCGGTTGCTGGGCGTGAGACTGGAAACGACTTCACCAATCAATCCCTACTACATGGCAGCCTGGATCGGTCTGCTGGTGACGAGTCTGAATCTAATGCCGGTAGGTCAATTGGACGGTGGACATGGAACCTTCGCTGTGTTTGGAGAACGAGCACACAAGACGATCGGCCGCATTGCATTTATTGCAACTGGCCTACTGGCAGGTCTCGGATTTTGGTTCCACGGCAGTCCCAGCGGATTTCTGTACACCGTGCTGTTGGGAATCATGTTGAGGGTGAAACATCCGCAACCGCCGGTGAAGGAGCCGCTCGGAATGAAACGAGTTTTGATTGGGATTGTGACGTTGATCGTCTTCGCACTTTGCTTCTGGCCGTTCCCGATTACGATTAAATGAAGCTACTAGGTACTCGGCGCGTTTAGCGTAAACGAATCTAAGAACCTCCGCGCCCACTTCTCATAACTACCTTCAACCAAAGGTACCTCGTTCTTACCGTAGCTTGCAGTAATCATGTAAAGACGCTGACCAACCACAATATTTCGACCCATCAGGAGAAAGCCATGATTCGTTCCGTATTCGACAATGTAGGAACGACCTGGATAACCACTCAAAGTTATCTCTTTGTCCTCCAATAACCTTCCGTTGATCCCTTTCACACCTGCATCGCGGACAGTGTTCAAAAAAGCCGTCAGCCGATCACTGCCCTGAAGCATCAAAAGATAGTCAGCATAACTCACACTATATTCAGCATTGGCGAAGTAATAGAACACGTGTAGTTGAACGGGCCCTTCAGGAGTTTGAGCAGTTTTTTGCTGGTAAGTTAGTTCACCGGGCGAGACCACAGAAAATTTCCCCGTCGTTGACGTGAACAACTTCCAATTCTTCTCAACAGCTTGTGGCTCTACCTGCGCTACTAGCTCCACAGGTTTTGGCTTGCGGGATTTGCTCTTTTGGCCTAACAACGGTGCGCTGCAAAGAAGAATGGCCACACCGCTAATGAGAAATGAAGAAGAAGTCCAGGATATTGCCGGCATTTGGGATTTGCTAGGCGGATTGGGCGCTTGGAAGTAGTCCTTTTATCTCCCTCACAACCCTTGCAACTTCATCCTGATTAGCCACGGCAATCATGAAGAACTTGTATCCCTGATGGAAGCAGATAACTCCATTCGCAAACAACCACACGCCATCAAGAAATGGATTGCCACCGAGTAGCCAACTGATCGGCGCACCGGTAATCGCACCAGGCTGGAAGATCTGCGCCCACATCGCGGCGCCTGCTGCACAACTAAAAGCACCCAGGAGAGGAGCACCTACATACTTCGCAATATTTCGCTCGAACTCTATACGTTGTTGTTCTGCTTCCGTTAACTCACCACGACCGATCAGTTCTTCCTGCTTCTTAAGGTAGTTATCAAACTTCTCGCTTGCTTTCCTTAATCCATACACAGGTAAAGCCGAGTGTGTTAACCAATGAGGATGAGATCCCAACAGCACTGCATCCAGTCCGGGAAATGCCGCGCCTGCTCTTACTCCAAGCACCAATGAAACGGAGACGATTGCAGCTTTGCCAGGATTCTCTTTAATCCAATCCTTCGCCTTCAAGACACCGGAGGTAGCAGCACTCGAGGCGCGCGCGAAGCTTGCTCCGGTGCCGTAGATCTGAGAGGCGCGATCATAGTAGTTCCTGGCGTCTCCGAGAACTTCACCGGCTTTCTTTCCAGCATCGCCCGCCACATCACGAAACGCCTCGCCGGCTTTCTTTACTCCGCTGGCAGCTCGGCGGGCAGCGTCACCCACCTCTTCATCTTCGGTAAGACGCTGGGCCTCGGTGCGTAACCGCTCAGCGCCGTTCGCCATAGTCTCCGCACCACGCCGCGCTGCATCACCGGCGACTCTTGCACCTTCTCCGACCAAATCCGAGATGGCAAACTTCTCATCCAGCTCGCGGGCTTTACGCTTTGCCGCTTGTTGCCATTCATCTAACTTGTCTTTGTAATCAGCCATCGCAAACCTCAGGTACCTGCTCCAGTTCTCTCGCTTTGTACGTCTCCAGCTACTGCCGAGTTCGATTTCATCGAAGTCGGGCCTACGACCTGATCGCGGCCAGTACCTTTGGCCTGATAAAGCAGGTTGTCCGCTGCCTTGAGAATATCAGTTGAGGTTCGCGCGCTGGAAGGGCATTCTGCAACCCCGAAGCTAGCGGTCACAAAATCTACGGGCGGAATCGACAGTTCTCGAACCGCGAGTCTTAACCGTTCAGCGACCTCCAAACCAGGATGGAGTTCAGTTTCGACCAGGAGAACAGCAAACTCATCTCCGCCGATGCGAGCAGCCAGGTCTATGCCGCGTGTACCCTCACGCAGCACCTTAGCAATCCGGCGAATAGCCTCATCTCCGACATCGTGCCCGAAGGTATCGTTCAAACGTTTGAAATTATCAATGTCAACCATGAGCAAACTAAAAGGATGCTCGAGCCGAATAGCACGATTAACCTCGCGCTCCAGCGCTCGTTCAAACCTGCGTCGATTGGCGAGACCAGTAAGATGATCCGTAAAAGCAGCTTCCTCACAAACGTCCAGGTAAGCCTTGAACTCCAGCAGTGTTCTGGTTCGCGCTAACAAAAGATCAAGGTCAGTAGGATCAGTTATATACCCCAAGGCTCCCACTTCCGATGCCCGCCGAAGATCTTCAACCCGCCTGCCTGCAGCCGTCTGCATTATGACGGGAATGAACTTCGTGCGTGGGTTGGCTCTGATTCGTTGGGCCAACTCATAGCCGTTCATACGCGGCATCATTACGTCAGTGATCACGAGATCCGGTTGATACGACTCAATCGCCGCCAGCGCTTCATCACCATCGGTTGCAGTAGTGACGCGATACCCAGCAAGCTTCAAAGCCGACTCAAGTAGAAGTAGTTTATCGGGGTTATCGTCAACGACGAGGATGTTTGATTCTGGCTCCATAAACGTATAGAAACTTGGACCGTTATTGTTCTTGCCCCTTTTAGGCCTTCATGCTACAGTCTCGGGCCATTCGGTTAATTCGTTTCGTGCCGGCACTCGCCCAAGCATTGAGTCAAGTTCCAAATCGCCGAAAATAGCAGACCTTTTTCGAGTCACGGTTTCCTTACAATTCAAGCAGCTAGACCCGTTAAGGACCACCTTGGATTTGCGCAGTCACGCTGAGTAACCGATTTTACAGTTACAACTCCATCAGCAGAGAGACAAGCAGATGAAAGTCGGGCAAGATCAAAAGCGCGCACGCGACCTGACTCCCAGTGACCGTGTTCACATAATCCGTCAACTCGAATTCGGTTCATCACTAACTGACAGCCTCGTTTCCGATTTAGCAAACAGCTCCGTAATTCTGGACTTTCGCCGGCGCAGGTTTGTATACCGTGCCGGTGAACCAGCCGACTGTCTTTACGCAATTATTCATGGCCGAATTAAGCTTTGTCGCATAGAAAGTGAAACTGGGAGAGAAGCTGTTATCGACATACTTCCAGAGGGCTCGCTATTTGGGGAATCGGCTCTCTATTCTGTCGCGGGGCAGCGAGCAAATTCGGCAGTCGCTTATGAAAACTCCCGACTTTTGCGAATTCACGTCGCGGATTTCAAACGGGGGATGGCTGAGGATGACAGACTTCATGATTACACTTTCCGTTTGATCGGTCAACGCCTTGAACATGCGGAACGTCGCCTCGCCGACTTCGCGCTTAATGCGATTCCGGCCCGACTCGACAGGTTGCTTGCAGACTTTTCCGACCGCTACGGCGTGTCTGAACCGGAAGGCGTGCTCATAGATATTCCCCTGCCTCATCGCGAAATTGCCTCAATTGTTGGCTCAACACGCGAAAGTGTCACCGTTCGCTTGAACGCTATGCGCCGCGAAGGTACGATCAAATTCGTCAAGAGACGAATTCTGATCAAGCGGCCTGCCTCTCTTGTTTAGGCGTGTCCACTAGCATTCAAGTTGATGAAATGTCCTACCTGCGGTAAACCAGTCGAGTGGAAAGAAAACCCGTTTCGCCCGTTTTGCTCAGAGCGTTGCCAGCTCGTTGATCTGGGACGTTGGGTAGAAGGCGAATATCGTGTTCCAGGTGAACCGTTACCAGATGAACATGTGGAAAAAATCGGATCTGGTTCCGACGTAGACGGAAGTAAAGATGAGTAACCGTCTATCGATTTGGCGATCAGTGTCACTGACAATTGCGGGTCTGGTTCTGATACCGATCTGCGCGTGCAATAGCAATGAACGCGGAAGCAACTCGAACGCTCCGGTGATATCGCAACCACCGCAAACTGCCTTGCCGATGCCACCCCTCAACGGAAAGTCTATCGAGAACATGGGCTGGGTTCTCGCAGATGGAAAGCACACTGCTTTCGGTGAGTTCAAAGGAAAGGTACTGATATTAGACTTCTATGCCACGTGGTGTGGACCGTGCCGAGATAGTATTCCCCACCTGGTCGGTCTGCAGCAACGTTATCAGGATGAACTCAGAATCATTGGGTTGAACGTCGGCGGAGAAGACGATCTGGAACGCGTTCCCGCATTTGCGCAACGATACAAGATTCAATATCCGCTAGCGGAACCGGATGAAGATCTGATTGAGTTGCTGCTCGCTGACAGTCAGGCAATTCCACAGACGTTTGTGTTCGATCGCCACGGTATGTTGATGAAGCGCTTCATCGGTTTTGACTATGAGACCGGAGCTGAAATAGATCAGGCTGTCGAATCAGCACTACAGTCGAGCGCCGATTAAATTGGCTATCCCCGGAGCCTACGAAATGATTCGAGAGAAACTAATCGAAAAACGAGTTGGGGCCGCAGGAAAGTTTCGCTGGCGAAGCGAAGAGATTTCTCGCATTGAAGGCCTTAGCGATGCTGTGTTCGGCTTCGCGATCACTCTCCTCGTGGTGTCGTTGGAGGTACCGAAAACTTTCAATGAGCTGGCGCATGCGATGAGTGGATTCGGCGCATTTGCGATCAGCTTCGCGTTGCTGTTTCTTGTCTGGTACAACCAACACAAGTTTTTCCGACGGTATGGACTTCAGGACACGGTGACGATCATTCTTAACGCGGTCTTACTGTTCGTGGTTTTGTTTTACGTTTATCCGTTGAAGTTTCTGTTCACGTTTCTCGTAAGCAAGTTTACCGGCGGACATGGTGAGGTCCGGCTTGCAAACGGTAACATCGAATCAATGCTGGAGAGCGAAACTCAGATGGGCACGCTGATGTTAGTCTTCGGCGTTGGCTATCTCGCAATTTTTGTGGTGTTCGTGCTGCTGCACATGCATGCCTATCGTCGCCGCGAACAGCTTGAACTAAATAAATTAGAGCGCTTTGACACGATCAGCAGCATTCAGGAAAGCGGACTTAATTGTCTCATCGCTCTCGTTTCAATCTCGCTCGTTTGGTTTGGGGGGTATCGTCTCGCTGGGCTGGCTGGTCTTGCGTACATGCTGACGGGCCTTGTGATGGCAATACATGGCTTCATCATGGGTTCGCGCAGAAAACGACTGGAGAAAGAGTTTTGAAATTTCAGATTTAAGATTTCAGATTTAAGATTGGCCGCAGTTCGTCAAATCGGTCCTATAGCAACTAGCACAATCTAAAATCTTAAATCTGAAATCCGTTTGGGGATCATCTTGAGAAAAGCAAAAATTCTTATCACGCTTGGGCCTTCATCACGTCGTCCTGAAGTAATCGAACAACTCCTTGCGGCTGGTGCGAACGGTGTTCGCATCAACATGTCGCACGGCACACATGAAGAGAAGACTGAAGATATTGCAGTTGCCCGGGCGACGGCAAAAAAAATGGGGCGATCCTTGGCGGTTTTGGTCGATCTGTCGGGCCCCAAAATTCGTACGGGCGAACTCAAGAACGATGAAACCGTAAGACTTGAACAAGGTTCACTGTTCACCATAACCACGGAAAAGATCGAAGGAGATGCTGAACGAGTTTCGACGAACTACCCTGACCTTCCAAGGGTTGTGCAGCCAGGTACACGTTTGCTGCTGGATGACGGAGCCATTGCGCTGATCGTCGAGCGAACAACGGAAACGGAGGTTATCTGTCGAGTAATTGATGGTGGAACATTAGATGAACGCAAGGGAATCAACCTACCTGGTGTCGCTCTCCCGATTGAATCGTTGACTGAAAAGGACATCGTCGATCTCAAATGGGCCGTCCAACAGGCCGCGGACTACATCGCACTTTCCTTTGTTCGTCGAGCCAGTGATTGCGAGCGAGCGAAGCGACTAATCATGGAAGCAGGTGGGTACGCTCCACTAATTGCGAAGATCGAAAAGTCAGAGGCAATCGAGAATCTCGATGAAATCATTGCTGCGGCGGATGGTGTGATGGTCGCTCGCGGAGATCTGGGCGTCGAGACAAGCGTAGAGTTGGTACCGGTCTATCAAAAAACTATCATCGAGAAATCTGTGAAGGCAGGAAAGATGGTGATCACTGCTACGCAGATGTTGCAATCAATGGTCAGCAATCCACGACCGACACGAGCGGAAGCCTCCGACGTTGCGAATGCAGTTTGGGATGGAACTGACTGCGTGATGCTATCCAATGAAACAGCAACGGGAGCGTATCCGATTGCTGCTGTCGCGACGATGTCCAGAGTTATTGAGTCGGCTGAAACCGGACGGACCCCACCCGATCATCTAAGGGAATGGGCGGGCAAACAGTCTGGAAGGGTGAGTCGAGCACTCTGCGAAGCCGCGGTGTTTGCGGCCGAAGAAATGGGAACACTCGTGACCGCTGTGTTTACGGCATCGGGACTCATGGCCAGACGATTGTCGGCTTTGCGCCCGGACCAGCGAATCATCGCTCTGACGCACAGACCTGAAGTGATCTGTGAGTTGTCGTTGATCTGGGGAGTGGAACCACTCCTCATAAGAAAAGCACACTCAACAGAGGAAATGTTGAAAGCCGGTGAGGACACATTGCTCGAAGCTCGAGTCGTAAGACCGGGTGAGACGATTGTGATAATGGCCGGCAGACTCTCCGGATTAGGCCTATCGAGCTCCGTATCAATATCCAAAGTTGCCGGAGACTTGGGTCCGCATTTAAGTGAACTTCCCAGTTAACATGCCAGCCGGTGAGCTGTTTGATCTCGTCAGACCGGCTGCTGTCGTCCTCGCTACACTGTTATCAACCTGGATCCTGGCTTCAGCTCGCCGAAGATTTTCACTCCATTACGCGTTTCTCTGGGCGGGGCTTGTAATGTTCCTTCCGCTTGTCGTCATTCCGATTTATCTGGCGATTCTTCTCGTTTGGCATTTCCCAAAAGTCGAGCATGTGAAACACCGATTCACTGTGCCGGCAGTTTACTTAGCAATGTTGCTTGGAATCTTTGCTGTCTATCAATACAGAGATAGGCATTCAGTTGATTCGCATCTTGCGCAGGCCTCGTTTGCAAAAGTTAGTTCCGACCAGGTTACCGCGATCAAGGAATATCGAGCGGCGTTAAAGCTTGAAGACAATGCTCACACTCACAAGCTGCTGGCTGTGTCCTTAATGGAAGCAGGTTACGAAAACGAGGCGATTGAGGAATTTCGTATAGCTGAAGCTGGAGGCGAAACGGATGATTCGATTCATCTGCATCTTGGGCATTTGCTCGATAAGTTGAATCGCAAAGACGAGGCTCTTGTTGAGTATCAGAGGTTTGTGATGAGTAAGACCTGTTTCGAAGTGGATGAGCGTTGTGATTCAGCGCGAGAGATGTTGAAAGTCAGAACCGAAACGCGGTAGCGTCGGGTCCGTAACAAATCAGATCCTGTGTTGGAGACCCGACGCTACCGCGTTTCGGTTCTGACTTGTCAATCGGCAATAACCTCACTCTGCCTTCAACATATCATCAACACGTTCCCGGCTCTTCTGCTCCTTCGCCATCTGCTCAGGAGTCTTCTGGGGATCGCGCCAGTTGTCGAGGATACCCACCTGGTGGACACATTGAAGCGTGCAGGTGGGTGCACACCATTTTTCGGTGCTGTATTCACGATCGAAATCTTCCATAGTGTACTGTTCGAGAGGAATGCCAGGATAACCTCGCTGCTGCGAACACCAGTGGACTAAGCCGTCTTCACACACATACAAATATCGCGCACCTGCTCGACATCGCCACTGGTAAGGTTTGCCCTCAGCAATACTGTCCTGGAACCAGTTCAAGCGAGCGTGGTCCTTGTTCCCCAGTTTCTTGACCTGCTGAAAGATATTCTTCTCTTTTGCAGAGAGTGGCTTGAGTGTTCCATCGCTGTCATGAATCACACCTACGGTTGTTGAAAAGCCCAATTCAACTGCCCGCTTAGCTACAGTCAACGCGTCGTCCGGGTTCTTGATGCCTCCGCCGATTACTGAGTTAATGTTGACGTGAAAATCCGCGTACTCTGATAAGTAACGCAGCTTTTTATCGAGCACACGCAGACTCTTGCGCGAAACTTCATCAGGCTCGACGTTATCGATGCTTATTTGAAGATATTCAAGACCGGCTTTGTTAAGCCGTTTGATTCGCTCAGGTGTGAAGTAATAACCATTCGAGATCAGACCGGCTATCATTCCGCGCGTGCGAATGTGATGAATGATCTGATCCAACTCCGGGTGCATCATCGGCTCGCCACCGGAAATCGTAACGATCGAAGTGCCCAGACTTGCGAGCTTGTCGAGACGCGCTTTGATGATCTCAAGATCGATCGGTTTCGACGTGTGGTCGTACTCATTGCAATAACCGCACGCCAAATTGCAGCGGCGCATTGGAATAAGATGGGCCAGAACCGGATGACGGCTCGACAGAAGCGCGCGACTAATAAAGCTCGCCTCGCGCATTTTTAGTTTTAAGAAAGTGGTCTTTCTCATTCTCGAGGCTATCAGCTTACGATCGATGGACCGTCGTGACGCGAAGGATATGCGACGACTTAGGACAACGCAAGTCGATAAAAAACCGACGGTCTAAAAATTTGACGTTCTTCTCTCCGTAATGTCTGCGATCTGATGATGCGTCTCGGCGGTGCGTTTCGCGATGATTCGTGCTGATTCGTGGATCGTCTCTGTCGAGGTTCAACAAAAGCACGATCCACTAATTGCCACGAATCAGCACGAATCATCACGAAGCAGATAGATGCTTGCACTAACACCGAGATCTCGACTTGGCACACTATGTAAAACGGAAGGGCTCTGCTTGGTTACAAACAGAGCCCTTCCAGGCAATTAGTTATCCCACTCCGTTAACTCTTAATGACTTTTACGTCCGAATCAAGCGCAATCTTGAAGTCATCAGACGACAGTTTAATGTTCTTCTCCAGTCCAGAGAGTCGCATCGTTGTTGAATCGTCGTTCTTCTCTACAATCTTGCTTTGCACGGGCATTCCAGCCGCATCAATCCAAACTTCAGCGTATTTGTAACTCGCATTACCCTTTGGAATCAGCGTCAAGTGAATCGTGCTAATACCTCCCCAGATTGTTTCTTCGCGAACATCCTGCAACGGCTGGAAGCGAGCTTCCAATTGCTGACGCGACATGTACATCATGTCCAAAATGCCATTTGCCGGTCTCGGACCTTTTGTTGAGCTGCCTGTATAGGCTGTCTTCAAACGAGGCCGAAAGAGAACATATTTTCCGTTCTGCACGGCAATGATTTCATGCTGAGGACTCGTCCATTCAATTCGAACTGACGCATTGCGCCCTGCACCCGGAAGATAAGAAACCGTACCGGTTGTGCGATCATTCGTGCCGATCTGGGAATTGTATTTTTCCATCGTAAGACCAGCTCTCAGCGACTTCAGACTTGTTCTGTTCTTTTCCAACCGATTCAGGACTGAACTCACCAGTCCGGCGCTCTGGCCATTTGCTGTAGTCGGGGTAACGGCGATGAATGCGGATAGGATTAGACTTGCTATCCCACCAAGGGGAACCAATCTCTTCATAAATACTCCTTTAAACTTGTCTCCTTTCCCGAGGCTCGCGAAAAACCGTGCAATTATAGGGAAAGGTCATCGTATGTCAACCTCGAAGCTGACCAACCTGCCGTCGTTAGCGAGCACTTTTCGAACAGCCACTATTTCGAACTGGTCGCGCCCTGTCATCAATTGGACTTGTCGTTCAATTCGACCCTTATCTTGTTCATTGCCAACGACTTCAGCCGACACTAAGACCGTTTTTACGATTGGGTTTGGATGCTCTCGTGCCTGCGACCGTTCGCTACCCGAAAACCAGCTTTTAGGTGTCAGAAATATAAAGATCAAAATCACAACACAGAGGACGTCCCATTGCCATGTGTTACGTGCGTAGTTCCAAAAGAAGATCTTTTTTAGCGTGGTCAGCAGGCCTAGCACATCCTCAAGCTTGCAAGTAATCAGCCACGATGACCGCGGCTGGAAGGTAGGTAGATTCTAGCTGGCAGCTAGTGCGTCTGTAAACGATTATCAGAAGCGTACCGTTGGCTGGTGTTCAACGATGTGGCCATCCCGCATTTGGATTATGCGCCGGCACATGGCAGCAGCCTCCGGGTTGTGAGTGATCATGATGATCGTTTGATGGAATCGGTAATTCAACTCCTGAAACATGTTGAGCACTAGCGCAGAGTTTTCCGAGTCGAGATTTCCGGTGGGTTCGTCAGCGAGCACAATTGCTGGTTGAGTAACAACAGCACGAGCCAAAGCAACACGCTGTTGTTCACCACCCGACAATTCAAGGGGCTTGTGATGTAGTTTGTCTTCGAGACCTAGGAGCCTTAAGACGTCCCGGCGTCTTGCTGGGTCGCCTCCACCGTTGCCGTGAATTCGCTCCGCTAGTCGGAGATTTCCTTCAGCAGTTAACGTCGGGAATAGGTTAAATCGCTGGAAGACAAAGCCAATTTTCTTACGGCGCACCTCGGTTCGTTTCGCGTCAGATGCTGCCGTGATGTCTTCACCGTCAATAACAATGCGACCGCTGGTCGGCGTCAACAAGCCCCCAAGCAAATGGAGCATGGTGGATTTGCCACAGCCTGAAGGACCCATGATTGCGACAAACTCACCTTCCTGCACTTCGAGAGACACACCTCTCAAGGCGTGCACATCAACCTTACCGATTCGATAAACCTTCTTGAGATTTTCAGCTTGCAGAATTGTTCGCATCGAAAACGTCGCGTCCGTTGCTATTCCATTCGGCACGCTTGGGATATGTCTAACTGCGCAGGATCATAAACATGAGTGCCAGAATCAAGCGACAGATGTTAATACATCTTCGCCATCGATATCTACCAAGCGCGAAGAACTAGTGATTTGGCGTGGGCTTCGTTGACTTCTCAGTATCAAGATCCACCTCCGGCAATCCCGCCTTGTTTTGCAAAACAAAGGCCTGAGACGGCCAGTCCTTATTTAAGTCGACTGATGCTGGATCTTGATAGGTAAGACTGATCTTGTATTGATCCTGCGGACGGGTGAGTTCGATTCTACCCGGTAACGACACGGTCTCGCCGCTACCGATTGGTTTTTCATCGAAGTACGAGACGTCTGTAATGATCTGACCTTGAGGGTCAAAAGTCTGAAGCCGACCCAGTCGAATCCTATCAACCCGGTCGAACCAGAAACGTCGTATTACGTGCGTCTCACCATTCGTTGGTTGAGACAGTTCTTCGAGGAGATAGTAGCCGCGCATTACACGCGAACCTTTCTTGCCGGGTCGTGTGTCAGGCTCTTCCTGAAAGAAGTCACTCAGGGAATAGATAAAGCCAGCACTCAGATCGATTGGGTGAATCATGAAAGCGTCGGTCAGATGCTGCGGACGCAGATTTGATAGAGCACTGACAGTTTGCTTTTCACCTTTTTGTTTGTTGTTGTTTGAAGGTGTGCTGTCGCCGTTACGTTCGAGTCGAGAGTAAACTGCGTTATTAGTGCCTTTCACAAAACGTTTGTATTTTTCATCACCCTGCAGGATAGCCACAGCAAAGTGCTCACCGTCAGAAGCCATTTGAGCAATGTCCACGATCGTAAACTGAAGCGCCAGATAAATTTTTCCGGGTCTTTGTAGAGTCAGGTTTCCATCTACCTGCCGGTATTTTTCAGCAATACCAAACGAAGCAAAGGAAGTGTCTTCAAACTGAATGTCCAGTTTTCCGTGAATGGACTTCACCGCCGCCAGGCGATTTACTTCACGAACCAGCTGATCTCGAGTCGCATTTACTCGAGGAAGCAGTGGGGGGATTTGAACTTTTTTGTGAGTGCCGAAGAGACCGCAGCTTGTCGAGCTACTCAGGATCAACAGTACAAGGATCAATAGCAGACATCGGGAAGAAGCAACTCTGGCGTTGAGATACTTGAGCATTAACTAAGCCTTAGGGCGCAAATAATACGTCAAACGCCAATGAATCGCTAAAGTGGCATTCAAGCTAACAAACAAGACTTTTTGTTGTCAACGAAGTGGTATTCGAAGACTAGTCAAGTTCCAGCGGAGGCTTGTCAAACTTCTTCCGTAACCGATCGATAGTCTTCACAATCTCCTGCCTACTTAACAACTTCCGTTCCAAGTGTCGCTTTCCCGGAAAGTCTACCAGCACAACTCCCAGCAGAATGGTAAGCAGCCCCTGGCCAGGAACACCTGGAATCGAAAGGATAATTCCTATCAGGATAAGTATGGCGCCAAGGATGTTCTTGCCAATCATCCTGGCTGCGTGTAGTGCGGGGTTAGGCCCAACCCAGAATTGAGTTTTTTGATTTTTCTTAAAATAGTCAGCGGGAATCTTGATGAGGATAAAGGAAACCAGCGCGATGTTGGCGAGAAAGGTCCCCAGAAAAATCAGGACACCGACAAGTACTTTGCCCCACGTCAAATCCGAAAAGAGATCCATCATTGGCGCGAGACCTGCAGAAGTTCCCTTCTAGCATTCAGGAGTGAAAGAACGAGGTCGTCCGTGATTTCTTTGGCCGGACCTGCTAAGTGAAAATCCGGTTGTTCTGCAATCTCCCAAAACTCGTCGAGGCCGCGTGCACCCGCTCTTTCAAGGGCTAACACTTCTACCAACAAGTCAATAATGTCTGCCGCTTTCACCAGCTGCGCTTCCAGACTCGATCGACTCTCGTAACCGTCATACAGATCACGATATTTATTCGCATCACTTAACGCACCGACGATGTCCCCGAACGCCGCAGTCTCTGCTTTGCGACTAACATCCGATCCAAAATACTTTTTCGCCGTTCGTGGCATATCCCCAACTCTGGTCTCAGACCAGTCATGCAACAACGCCATTCGAATCACTTTCTCTACGTTGACCGCGACTCCTTGCCTTGTTAGCTCGTCTGCGAGCAGCATCGCTGTGCATGCGACGCCAAACGAGTGTGCGGCTACGGACTCAGTCCCGTTTGGCAGCCCTCGCAAAGTCCAACCGGTGCGATCGAGGCCTTTGAGTCTTTGTAGTTCCACTAAAACAGTCAGCATCATCGAGATCTGTACATTAACACGTCCGCCAACTTTTACGTGTCTTGGTGCGGTTACAGTTCTATTGATAGGGGATGGGGCGGGAATGTAATCTGACTCCGCGGACTAGCTCAAAACTTACCTACAGGGCAAATGCTCACAGCCGCAGCCTATTTCTGCCACTCCTGATTTCTCAGCGTTTTCGCAGTATTCGCTGCAGTACTTTTCCTTGCCACTTACCTGACAGTCGCAAATCGCATGTCCGCATTTCCGTTCTTCGTCTGCCATAAACTCTTCCCCACGGTCGGGTTCGCTTGTGATATGGAATCATGCTAGAACTCGATGCGGAGGTGGTCAAGCGTTCCATTAGGGCACTTCGCGAACAACGATTGTACGTGGCTTGTCGCTGCTGCTCAGCGTGAGCGGTTTATCTAACTGCAACGGATGCTGTTCACCGTCGATTGAGATTATCAGCCGCGCATTGGTTGGAGTGGGCATTGGAACAACTCGCGGAATCAGACTGGTAGCGACTATGCGCCAACTCGCCGCCGTACAGTGTATCCGGACTCCAGGAGTGTCCGTCTCGAACGACTCATTCGGCGCTAAAACATCTGCCTTAAACACTCCCTCGCCACATCGTACGCCGCTGGCGTCGTAGAAAGTCGCAATTCCGGAAACGAAGCCGAACGCAATTGGACTGATGTTCCGCACGACAAGCCGAGTATTTGTAACTGGAGTATCCGGTGCGCCATTGAGCGACGTAGTCAACAGTTTAGCTTCCAACACCTGGGCGCCCGTCGCATCAAGAGCGATGGCCGGTTCGCCAGTCGCTACTCGTTTTTCATTTGCAGTACTGTTCTCTTGAGCGTTAACGACGGCGCCGAGAAGAAGAATAAGCATCAGAGAAAGTTTCCTCATCGTGATCTCCTTTTTGAATATGCACGCAAAGCATCAGTCGCTGGTCTTTGCGTACAATAGCTGATCTATGGTCTTTCCATCCTTGGTCACGCTCTTTATTAATCTACCCTCAAACGAATAGCCAGATTTTTCAAGTACCCGAGCGGACGCCGCATTCCAGTCGAACACATGAGCGTAGAGCCGGCAGAGGTCAAAAGAAGCAAAAGCATATTCCGTCACCGTTATTAACGCCTGCGTTGCAATACCCTGCCCCCAAAACTCTTCGCCCAGCCAGTATCCGATTTCAGCCGAGCGATAACAAACGTCCGCTTGAACTGAAAAGCCAATGCCACCAACTGCCTCGCCATTTACGTCTATAGCAAAGTTAGTCGCCGGTGTTAGTTCGACAACACAATCGAGCCAGCGCGTCGCATCAGCCTTCGTGTATGGGAAAGGGAATCGGTCCCGAAGATTTATCCAGACCTTTCGGTTGTTGGCATGACGCACCAGCGAATCGTGGTCCTGCCACTTCCAATTCCTCACAACACATGATGCTGAAACCAGTTCCATTTCTCACTCACGAGGTCAATCTTGGCAAGACACTTGCGCCACGAGGCATGATGAATCCATTTCGATAGTCACCTACGCGCTTCAGCGCCTGTTCGAGAGTCTTTGCCGCGTCCATTTTCATGCGATGAACATCAGCGTGGTTCAGGCTGGAAATAAGTTGAAGATGAAAACGCTCGGCCTTGGTTAGAAGCGACCATGCAGTCTGACCGTTGACCTCATACTGATCAACTAGCCGCCTTTCAAGTGCCGCAGAGTCTGTACTGTCGAACCATTTCAAAAAGTCAGAGCGCCCAAAACCATCGCGACACTCTGCGATCAGGATAATCGACCCTCCTTCTTTGCACGCGTACGAAGCCATCTCCAATGCTTTATGAGCTTGAATCAGATTGATGTCATGCGGAAGTCCTCCGCAACTCGCGATGACAAGATCTCGCTTATCCTGAATTGCAACTGAGTGTTCTTTCAAATACGCCTCACAGGCAACTCGATGCGCAAGTCTCCAGTCTCCACAGTGAACCTTCACAACTCTTTTCAGTCGATCAACTACCGTGTAGATGCCGAATGCCGGGCGAATAATTTCTGCGACGCGTTCGCATTCTTCGTGAACTGCATTCCCGTCCAGGAGACCTACACCAACTCCGGCTCTCCGTCCACCGCGTTGAAAATCGAGCGCAAGCATGTGCGTGCTCTCAATAGTTTCAGCCGAGGCCAGTCCCGGGCAGATTGATTTACGTCCTCCAGTGAAGCCCGCAAAGTAGTGAAAGTTAATTCCTCCTAAAAGAATTGTCTTCGAAAACTCTGTTAGCGCGCGGTTTAGTTCAATTGGAGTGCCTCTCTCCGTTGTTCCTAATGAAACGAACGCGTCGCGGTTGTAGGCATCATGATCAAGCGTACGAACACGTTGAACTATAAATTGAGTAAGTAACTCGACTCTCTCTTCGGGTGTGACGGGGCGATGAATCCCAGTGGCGAAAATTATCCCGATGTTGGTTGGGGAAACACCTGATTGAATTAGCCTTCGCACAACCAGGTTCACGATTTGAGCACTACCGGTTGCTCGCGTGGCATCGGAAACGACGATCAGCACCGAGTCGTTTGTGTTTACCAACTCATCCAGGGCAGGCGACTCGAGGGGTGCATCTAGAGCATTGCCGATTTCAATGTCACTTAATGGCGGTTCGTTTTGAGGCTCAGTCGACAGAACAGTGAGGCGGTCATCGAATGTGAGATTAATTGATTCTTCACCATATCGAAGGTCAATTTCATTCATGCGGAATTACAGGCCAAAGTCCACCATGGCCTTTTCGATTACATGCAGTGAGGCGAAATCTGACTGATCTGCCGTTCGCGCTTCGGCCAACCATTTCTTAAGCTTCCGAGCTTCTTCCATCGAAGCAATACGGCACGCACCCGTTAAAGCCAGTGTAACGAGCGCATCCGGTGCACCGTGCGTAACGAGGGCGGCCTGCAAAGCCGCCTGCTCTCTGAGGTCCAGGGTTATCAGAAGGTTGAGTTCCATTGTGATCAGGATCTGAGTCCTATTAATTTCTCTCGGATTTGAAACAGGCCGTGCCGTTGTTGCAGAAATGAAAGGTTTCGTCTTCGAAATCGGGTGTTTCCATTTGAATCGTCAGATGATCAACTCCGAAGCGGTCATGGAGTTTTGTACGCAGCTCCTTAAGAAGATCCGGCTGAGAAATACTTTCTCCGTGGATTACATGCGCGCTTAAAGCTTCCCTGCCTGAGGTTATTGTCCACACGTGAAGATCGTGAACATCGTTCACTCCTGAAGTTTTCAATATCGCGTCCTCCACCGCCGCAAGGTTGATGTGAGCCGGCGTACCTTCAAGTAAAACATTCGTCGAATCGCGAATCAGTCGGATGGAGCCCCAAATAATAAGCACACTGATTAACGCGCTGAACAACGGATCGGCTGCATACCAACCAAATAACATCATGCAGGCGCCAGCCAGAATTGCCGCAACCGAACCCAAAGCATCACCAATCACGTGCAACCAGACGCCGCGTAAATTCAGGTCGATCTCGTCGCGTGCGTGAAGAATCCAGGCCGAAAGGAGATTGACGCCGAGTCCGCCAGTCGCAACTATTATCATCGGACCACTGCGAACAAACGGAGGCGCCAACCACCTTTGATACGCACCGTAAAAAATCAACAACGCAATCACGACAAGCGCCACGCCGTTTACCAACGCGGCGATAATCTCCAGGCGATAATAGCCAAAGGTCTTTTTCGAAGTCGCAGGTCTTGACGAAAACCAGACTGCCGTCAACGCCAGAATCAACGCCGCGGTATCGGTAAACATGTGCCCCGCATCAGCAAGCAATGCGAGCGATCCGGTCCACCATCCTACGATCACTTCCAACAGCATGTAGATCGCGGTGAGTATCAAGACCAGCGTGAGTCGACGCCAGCTATCTGCCGAACGACCGTGCCTGTGATCATGCTCCTCGCGTCGCATAGTGACCGCGACGACTTCCCCAGATGCCATAAAATCAAATCTGA
>Ga0075423_10001935_pt1 | contig 18613 bp, 16 predicted proteins | sample SoiMethybrSBSTD2_FD_80114 | JGI IMG/M metagenome (GOLD analysis project Ga0075423, IMG submission 80114) | Bulk soil microbial communities from a Populus tree surrounding site in Tennessee, USA - Soil MetaG P. TD hybrid SBSTD2 | ecosystem: Environmental > Terrestrial > Soil > Tree plantation...
CTCGTGCTGGTCTGTCGTCCGAGCAAAGGTGACCACTACGACGTGGTTCCGTTCCTGCGGTGAGCGTCAACCTCCCGCTGAGAGCGATGTACACTGGGCGCCGGCCATGACTCTTCAACATGACGGAATCGACCTCGAGGACGTCTGGCAAGCGATCGAGGTCTGCTACGAGAAGAGCTGGAGTGCCCCGTCGAGGCCCCCCATCTTCAGATAGTCTGGCGCATCGCGGTCCGGGCCGGGAGCGTCATGCCGCGCTCCTCAGCCATCCGCGCGAGCTCCTGGGGCAGCGCGAACCGCACGTCTTCCTCGACCACGTGAACTTCGCGCACGGCAACACCTTGCCCGCGCAAGGCTTCGACCGTCTGCGTGACCAGGATCTCCGGCGTCGAGGCGCCGGCGGTGATGCCGACTCGCCGGGCGGTCGCGAGCCACTCTGGACGAATGTCCCCCACGTCGTTGATGAGATGCGCGTGAGTACCGGCCGTGCGCGCGACTTCCACGAGACGGATCGCGTTGGAGCTGTTGGCAGAGCCGATCACCAGCAAGAGGTCGACGTCGTTCGCGAGCCGCTTGACCGCCGCCTGACGGTTCTGGGTCGCGTAGCAGATGTCGTTGCGCGACGGCCCGACGATCTTCGGGAACCGCCGCCGCAGGGCCTCGATGACGTCGCGCGTGTCGTCGACCGACAGCGTCGTCTGGGTCAGGTACGCCACTTTCTCGGGATTGGGCACCTCGAGTGTCGCGACCTTGTCCACGGCGGCGATGACGAAGATGCGGTCGGGCGCCTCGCCGAGCGTGCCGATGACCTCGTCGTGGTCCTCGTGGCCGATCAGCACGATCGAGTAGTCCTCACGAGCGTAGCGGATCGCCTCCAGGTGCACCTTGGTCACGAGCGGACACGTCGCGTCGATCACGCGCAGACCGCGCCGCGCGCCCTCCTCGCGCACCTCCGGCGAGATGCCGTGGGCGCTGAAGATCACGGTCGCGTCGTCCGGAACCTCGTCGAGCTCGTCGACGAAGATCGCGCCCTGCTGACGGAGCGTCTCGACGACGAGGCGATTGTGCACGATCTCGCGGCGGACATAGACGGGCGGCTTGCACACCGACAGGGCCAGCTCGACGATGTCGATCGCGCGCTCGACGCCCGCGCAGAAGCCGCGCGGACCGGCCAGGAGGATCTCGGAGATAGGGGCTTTCATGGCGCTCCTAGTATGACATCTCAGGTTCGGATCAGCACCTTCAAGGCCTCGCCCTTCGCCATGAGCGCGAGGGCCTGCCCGACTTCCTCGAGCGGCATGCGATGCGAGATCAAGCTGTCCGGCACCAGCGCGCCGGACGCCAGAGTCTCCACCGCCCGGCGGATCATCTCGGGCGTGTGATGGAAGGCGCCGAGCAAGCTCAGCTCCTCGTAGTGCGTCCGCCGCGTGTCCAGTCGGATCGAGGTGCCCGGTGCGCAGCCGCCGAAGAACAGCACGCTGCCACCGCGTCCCACGGTGTCGACCGCCAGCTCCCAGACCTCGGGTCGCCCGGTCGCATCGACCGTGACCTCGGCGCCCCGGCCTGCCGTCGCATCGCGGACCGCCTCGACGACGTTGCCGGCCGTCGCGTCGAGCCATCGGGCGAAGCCAAGGGTCTTCAAGCGATCGAACCGCCAGCCGGCCTTGCCGATCATGACGACTCGCGCCTTCCGCGAGGCGGCCACCATGCCGAGCAAGCACCCGAGCGGCCCGTGACCGAACACGACCACTGTCTGTCCGGCTTCCACACGAGCCCGCTCGATGGCGAGGAGCGCGCACGCCAGCGGCTCGGTGAACGCGGCGCGCTCGGCCGGGAGCGACGACGCCAACGGCACGACGTTACTCGCGACCAGCCGCGGTGGCAGCGCGATGAACTCGCCGTATGCGCCGTTGACGAACAAGAGGTCCTCGCAGAGATTCGGCCGGGCGGCGAGGCACGACGGACAGATCCCGCACGGCGCCGAGTTCGCGGCGACCACGCGGTCCCCTTCGTGGAATCGCGCGACGCCTGATCCGACCGACGCGACCGTGCCGGCGAACTCGTGGCCGAACACGGTCGGCACCTTCGGAATCATCACCGGGTGTCCGCGGCGCAGGGTCTTCACGTCGGTGCCGCACGTGAGTGCCGCGTCGATGCGCATGACGAGCTCGCCCGGCGCCGGAGTCGGCACCGGCAGGTCCTCTCGGCGCAGATCGCCGGGGCCGTGGAAGACCATCGCCCTCACGGCGTCACGTACACTTTCAGTGCCTCGCGCCGGCGCATGAGATCGACGCCGGCCGCCAGGCTCGCCAGCGGCACACGATGGGTGATCAGGCGCTCCACCTCGACGCCTCCGCCGGCGATCAGACGAAACGCCTCCGCCAGATCGGACGGCGACGACGAGTAGGTCGCGGTGATCGTCAGCTCGCGGTGATAGAGCGTCTCGAGCGGCAGCGGCAAGGTGTCGCCGCCGCCACCCGCGAAGTAGTGGACGCTTCCCCCGTCGCGCGCGACCATCGCCGCCCAGGGGAGCACCGCCGCGCCGCCGCCGGTCAGGACGACATGGTCGGCGCCGCGGCCCTCGGAAGGCTTTCGCTGCGCCTGCGCCGCGACCTCCAGGGTCCCCGCCGCGTCGGCGCCGAGCCCGCGCGCGAAGTCCGCGCGATCGGGCAGCGCGTCCGCGCCGACGACCGCGGCGCCCGCTCGCTTGAAGAGCTGGACGAAGAGGCAGCCGATCGATCCAAGCCCCACGACGACGACGGTGTCGCCCGGCTGGACGCGAGCGCGCCGCACCGCACGAAGGCAGCACGCCAGCGGCTCGACGAACGAGGCGGCCTCGTCGCTCACGTGCGGCGGCACACGGAAGGTCGCGTGCCGGACATTGGGCGCCGGGACACGGACGTACTCGGCGAAACCCCCTGGATCGAGGTTCGAAGCCTTGAACTCGGCGCACATCGATTCGCTGCCGCGGCGACAGTAGTGACACTCGCCGCACGGCACGTGGTGCGCCGCTACGACGCGATCGCCCACCGCGTACGCCGACACGCCGCTACCGACCGAGACGACCTCACCGACCACCTCGTGGCCGAAGACCGCCGGAATCCTGGTCGCGGGATCGACGATCTTGGCGATGTCCGAGCCACAGAGGCCGCAGCCCTTGAGGCGCAGCAGGAGCTCGCCGGCGCCGATCGATGGCCTGGGCCACTCTTCGGCGACGAGTCGGCCGTCGCCGCGGTAGACCGCGGCCTTCACGCCGCGCGCCCGCCGGGAGAGCCGGCGGAGCCAAACCGTGCCGCCGCCCAGCAGCGAAAGGCGAGCGCGACCTTCCGAGCCGTGGGCACCGTGATCCGCCCGCCGAACACCTGGAAGCGCTGCGCCTCGATCTCCTCCAGCAGCGCGAAATAGATCCGCCCCATGATCTCGGCCGGCACCAGGGAGCGCGCGTCGACCGACGGAAAATTCTCCCGCGCCGCCCGGTAGAACTGCCGCGCCCGCTCCGCCTGATGGCGCATCAGCTGCACGAACTGTTCGGTGTACCGTCCAGCCTGCAGATCCTCGACGCTCACGCCGAATTTCCGCAGATCCTCTTGCGGCAGGTAGACCCGCCCGCCGCGCGCGTCGGCGCCGACGTCGCGAATGATGTTCGTCAGCTGCAGCGCCGTGCCCAGGTCGATCGCGTACTGGCGCGCGCGCGGATCGGTGTAGCCGAAGATCTCGATGCAGCAGAGGCCAACGGCCGAGGCCACCCGATAGCAATACGGATACAGGTCTTCGGCGGTCTCGTAGCGTGCACGGTCGAGATCCATCGCGACCCCGTCGATGATCGCCAGGAGCGCGTCGCGCGGGATCGCGAAGGCGCGCACCGCCTGCGCCAGCTGTGCCGCGATCGGATGGGTCGGGGTCGCGCCGGGCTCGTAACAGAGCGCCACGTCGCGGCGCCAGCCGTCGAGCGCGCGCCGCTGCTCCGCGCGATCGGTGCCGCGCTCATCATCCAGATCCGCGATGTCGTCCACGGTCCGGCAAAAGGCGTACACGGCGTACAGCGCGTCGCGGCGGGGCTTGGGCAGCGCGAGAAACGCGTAGTAGAAGTTCGAGCGACTCTTCCGCGTCAGGCGGGCCGCGAGATGTCCGATCACGCGGTCTTCCGCACCCGCGCGGCATAGCCGTGTGCGATGAACCACTCGGCGGCCTCGGCGAGCGCCGTCCGCACGTCGGTCTGCGGCAGGGAGAGCTCGCGCACGGCCTTGGCCGGGCTGAAGAACATGCGCTTGCGGGCCATGCGGACCGCGGTCAGCGACGCCCGCGGCGGCGAGCCGGTGATCCGCGCCGCGACTTCCATGCAGCCGGCGGCGAGCCAGGCCACCGCGTACGGGATGCGAGCGCGCGGCGCGCGGCTGCCGGCGATCTCGGCGAGCAGGGCCCCGATCTCGTCGAGACTGAGATTGGCGTTGCCGAGGATGTACTTTTCGCCGATCTGGCCGCGCTCGGCGGCCAGCAGGTGGCCGCGCGCGACGTCGCGGACGTGGACGATGTTGAGCCCCGTGTCGAGCGTCGCGAACATCCGACCCTTGAGGAAGTCGACGACCATCTGGCCGGTCGGGGTCGGCTTCACGTCCCACGGACCGATCGGCGTCGAGGGATTCACGATCACGACCGGCAGCCCCTTGAGCGCGAAGCCGAGCGCCACCTGCTCGGCCAGGAATTTGGACGCCTTGTACGGGCCGACCATGTCGGCGAGGGTCACGGGGGTCGTCTCCGTCCCGGGCGTCCCGTCCTTGGGAATGCCGAGCGCGCCGACGCTCGAGGTGTACACGACGCGCTTCACGCCGGCGTCGGCGGCGGCCTGGAGCACCGCGCGCGTCCCCTCGACGTTGGCGCGGTAGATTTCTTCGGGTCGGGGCGCCCAGAGCCGGTAGTCGGCCGCGACGTGAAACACCATTCGCGCGCCCTGCACGGCCCGACGAACCGAGGCGGGATCGACGAGGTCGCCCTCAGCGATCTCCACCCCGAGCCCCTCGATCGCGCGGCGGTCGCCGTTCGGCCGCGCGAGCACGCGCACCGTCGCGCCCTCGCGCAGGAGCTCGCGCGCCACGTTGGCGCCGACGAACCCGGTCGCACCGGTCACGAGGGCGTCTGTCGAGCTCATGCGCGGGCTCTCGCGACGCGGCCCAGGGCGGCGGCGACGGACTTCAGGGCGGCATTCGTGCCGGTCATCAGCATCATGGCCTCGGGGATCGCGCGCGGGCGCGACAGCACCACGCGGACCGCACGCGCGGTCCGGACTCGGCCGTCGGGCTCCACGACGGCGGCCAGATCGGGCGAGACGCCGCGGCTCGCGCGGTCCGACACGCCGCGGACGACCGCGGCACGAAGCCCGCGCTTGGCGGCCCATTCGAGGATCGGGGCCGATTCCATGTCGCAGGCGAGGGCGCCCGTCTCGACCCAAAGCCGCGCCTTCTGCTCGGGCGTCGCCACGATCTCGTCGACGGTCACGAGCGTCCCGGCGCGCCGCAACTCCGGTAAGACGACGGTGGCCAGACGCCGGGTGGCGGCGACCACCGACTCGGGCACGACCAGGTCGCCCTCGGCAAGATCCGGCGAGAGCGCGCCGCACACACCGGCCGAGATCACGAGCGAAGGCGACTCGACTTCGGCGCAGCGCGCCTCGAGGTAGGTAGCGCGGGGACCGGCGCAGACCAGATCGAGCGCCCCTCCGCGGTAGTGTGGCCAGTCCCGGCCGGTGACACGAGCGAGACCCAGGTGGCGAGCGAGACCGCGCGCCTCGAGATCGACGGCGGTGACTACGAGAACGCGGGTCACACGCCTCTGGCGGGCGCTGAGCCGGAGCCCTTCTCGGGACGTTCCCCGGATTTGGCCGCTTCCTTCGCGCGCAGCCACGCCGCGTACGAGTTGCCGGCCGCCGTGTCGCGGCCGCTGAACCGGATCGTGCGAATGTCGCGATACGCGATCGTGCGCGGCCCCTCGCCGCTGAGCTCGAACATCTGGACGAACGGTACGGGCGCGTCGGCGTTGCGGTTGAACAGATAGCCTTCCGTCTCGGAGCCGTCGGTCCGGACCACGGTGACGTTGCCGCGATAGTCGAATGCCTTGTCGATCACTTCTTGCAGCGACAGACCCGGCCCGATCTCGGGGATCCAGCCTTCGAGCGTGACGTCCGTCATGGCGTCTCCGTGCTCAATACCGGCCGGTCACGGTGGCCGCGACCGTGTCGCGGAAGCCGCGCAACGAGCCGAACGTGTGGTTCACGGCGGTCGGCTCGTAGCCGCAGTGCACCATGCAGTCACGGCACTTCTCGTTGCCGCTCCGCTTTCCGTAGTTCTCCCAGCGGGTAGTCTCGAGCAGCTCCTTGAACGTGGCCGCGTAGCCTTCCTGAAGGAGATAACAGGGACGCTGCCAGCCGAAGACGTTGTAGGTCGGGTTCCCCCACGGCGTGCACTCGAATTCCTGCTTGCCCATCAGGAACTGCAGGAACAGCGGCGACTGATTGAACCGCCACCGGCGCTTCGGGTTCGAGAGGATCCGCGAGAAGAGATCGTGGGCGCGCTGGGTACGCAGGAAGTGCTCCTGGTCGGGCGCCTTCGAATAGCTATAGCCCGGCGAGATCATCATGCCCTCGACGCCGAGGTCCATCATCTCGTCGAAGAACTCGCGCATCCGCAGCGGGCTCGCGCCGTCGAAGAGGGTCGAGTTGGTGGTGACGCGGAACCCGCGACGCAGAGCTTCCTTGATCCCCTCCACCGCCTGGACGTAGACGCCGTCGCGACACACCGCCTCGTCGTGCTCCTCGCGCTGGCCGTCGAGGTGCACGCTGAAGGAAAAGTACTTCGACGGCGTGAAGAGGCCCGCCTCGAGCTTTTCCTTCAGGAGGATGGCGTTGGTGCAGAGGTAGACGTACTTGCGGCGCGCGATCAGCGCCTTGACCAGGGGCCCGATGTCCGGGTACATGAGCGGCTCGCCGCCGGGTATCGACACGACCGGCGTGCCGCACTCGTCGACCGCGGCGATGCACTGCTCGACCGTCAGATTTTTCTTCAAGATCTGGGCCGGGTACTGGATCTTGCCGCAGCCGGCGCACGCCAGGTTGCAGCGGAACAGGGGCTCGAGCATGAGCACGAGCGGATAGCGTTTGCGGCCGGCGAGCTTCTGGCGAATGACATAAGACGCGACAGCCCACATTTGTGAAACGGGCAAGCTCATAGGCGCTGAATCCCTTGGCTCTGCGGGCTTACTTGAAGGCCCGGCTTCCGGTGAATGGACCAGATAGACACGGCGACTACGAGGTGAATCGTCGCACCGATCACCGCCAGCAGCAACTCACCGATCTGAACCGTCATGGTGAGGTTAAATCCAAGCACGGCGTAGTATAACGCGACTCCGGGCCATACTCGTCGTCCCGAAACATTCTTGGTCCGGGCCAGGAACAGGCCGACCCCCGTCGCGCCCACGATGACCCACCCCACGAAGTTCGAGATCGGTACACCGAAGTAGACTCCGGCCTTGGCGTAGGCAAAGAGCGACCCGAGGAACCAGCGGTCGCCCCGTACCGCGAGCGGATCGATGACGATGTCGAGCGCCATCATGAGCAGGCCCGCGGTCAAGGCTATCGACCAGCGCGGCGCGCCGCGCCTGGCGAGCGTGATGCGAGCCAGACAGAAGGAGGCGTAGGCGAGAAAGACGAAGGACAGCGAGTCGATGAAAGGAACATCGGCGATGAAGAGCTCCTGACCCCGCGTCAGGCCCGTGTACTGATAAAACCCGAAGGGAAAACCGGTGCGTGTGGACGAGAGCTCGGCCAGCAGGGCCGCCGGCCAGACGCATGCCGTGAACCCGAGCGTGCGGCGCCAGCCGAGATCGGCTACTCCGGCCACCACGAACCCGATCAGGAACGCAAAAACATACGGGCGAAGCGCGACGGTGCCGACCAGGAGGTCCATTCGAGAGTTTCCGTAATCGAGTCAGCATGTTACCATCACGGCCGTGAGGGACCTGCAGGACGCGATTGAGCGCGCCCAGGCGCACCTGCTCGGCCAACAGGCTCCCGACGGTCACTGGGTCGGTCAGCTCGAAGCCAACACGACGATCACATCCGAGCAGCTGCTCCTGTGCCATCTCATCGACCAGGTGAACCGGGATCATCAGACGCGCGCGGTCCTCTATCTGAAGAGCCAGCAGCTTCCTGACGGCGGCTACAACCTCTTCGAGGCCGGCCCCGCCAACCTGTCCTCGACGATCAAGGCCTACTTCGCGATGAAGATGGCCGGCGTGGCGCTGAGCGACCCCGCGATGGTCGCGGCGCGCTCACTGATCCGCGAGATGGGTGGTCCGGCGAAAGCCGACGTGTTCACGAAGATCTTGCTAGCGCTCTTCGGTGAGTACGACTGGAACGGCGTGCCGACGATGCCGGTCGAGATCATGCTGCTGCCGCGACCCTTCTTCCTGTTCAACATCTACGAGATCTCGTACTGGTCGCGCACGGTCCTGGTGCCGCTGCTCGTGTTGCTGGATCGAAAGCCGGTGAAGTGGCTGCCGCCACATCTCTCGCTCGACGAGCTCTGGCCCGTCCAGCGTGAAGAGACGAGCCTGCGGTTCTCGCGCGTCCCCGAGCCCTTCAGCTGGCGCGGTCTGTTTTGGAAGAGCTTCTTCATCGCCGTCGACGACGGCCTCAAGATCTGGGAGCGCTTCTCGCCACGCCCCCTGCGCCGCCGCGCGATCGAGACGGCGCGCCTGTGGCTTGAGGAGCGTCTGGCCGTGCCGGGCGGGCTCGGCGGCATCTATCCGGCGATGGCGAACTCGATTCTAGCGATGCGGCTGCTCGGCTATCCCGACGATCACCCGCTCGTGCTGGGGCAGCTCAAGGAGATCGAGGCGCTCGCCGTCGAGAACGGCGAGATGCTCCACTACCAGCCCTGCCCCTCGCCGGTGTGGGACACCGCGCTGGCCGTCAACGCGCTGGTCGAGAGCGATCTTCCCCCCGATCACCCGACCTTACGCCGCGCCTCCGACTGGATGATCGCGCGGCAGGTCTTCGTGCCCGGCGACTGGCAGGTGAAGCGCCCGCACGTGCAGCCCGGCGGCTGGGCATTCCAGTACGACAACGACTTTTACCCGGACCTCGACGACACCGCGATGGTCGTGATGGCCCTCGAGAAAGTGCGCGGGCTCGACGCCGACCAGGCGCGGACCGCCAAGGAGCGTGGGCTCGGGTGGTTCCTCGGAATGCAGGGCGCCGACGGCGGCTGGGGTTCCTTCGACGCCGACAACAATCGGCTCTACCTGAACCACATCCCGTTCGCGGACCATGGTGCCCTGCTCGATCCGTCCACCGAGGACCTGACCGGGCGCGGGCTGGAGCTCCTGGGCACCCTGGGCTACGGGAAGGACTTCGAGCCGGCCCAGCGCGCGATCGATTTCCTGCGCCACGCTCAGCGACACGACGGCCCGTGGTACGGCCGCTGGGGCGTGAACTACATCTACGGCACGTGGTCGGTGCTGCGCGGGCTCGCCGCCATCGGCGTGGATCCGCGCCACGAGTACATCCAGCGGGCGGTGCGCTGGCTCGAGCGCCATCAGAATCGCGACGGGGGCTGGGGCGAGACCTGCGAGAGCTACGACGACTACGAGTTCGCCGGCGTGGGCGAGTCGATTCCGAGTCAGACCGCGTGGGCCCTCCTGGGCCTCTTCGCGGCCGGCCGTACGAGCGGCCCGGCTGTCGAGCGCGGGGTGAACTATCTCTTGAGAACGCAGCGTGACGACGGCTCATGGCAAGACGCGCTCTGGAACGGGACAGGCTTCCCGCGGGTCTTCTACCTGAAGTACCACCTGTACGCCCAGTATTTCCCGCTCTGGGCGCTGGGAATCTATCGCCGCGCGCATGCCTGAGCCGCCGCTCGCGCCGGCGCTGCGCCCCTTCGAGGCCGTCGGCGGCTGGACGATCGGAATCGTCGAATCCCTCGGCCGATTCGGAGCGTTCTTTGCGGAAGCGCTCGCCGCCCTCGTCACGCCGCCGTTCAAGGTCCGGGCGTTCCTCGACCGCATCAACTTCATCGGCTACCGCTCGCTCCTGATCATCTTCCTGACGGGCGCGTTCACCGGGATGGTGCTCGGGCTGCAAATCTACCTAACCCTGGTCCGATTCGGCTCGGAGGCGTTCCTCGGGCCCGCCGTCGCGCTCTCGCTCATCCGCGAGCTCGGGCCCGTGCTGGCGGCCTTGATGGTCACCGGCCGGGCGGGCTCGGCGCTGACGGCCGAGCTCGGCATCATGCGGATCACCGAGCAGATCGACGCGTTTACCGTCATGGCGCTGAGCCCCATGCGTTACCTGGTCGCGCCCTCGATCCTGGCGGGGCTGATCACCTTCCCCCTGATGACGGCGCTCTTCGACGTGGTCGGAATCTTTGGCGGCTACCTGGTCGGCGTGAAGCTCTTCGGCCTCTCGGCGGGCACGTACTTCGGCGAGATGCAGACGTTCGTCGATCTCGGCGACATCATGGTGGGCTTCTGGAAGTCGCTCTCGTTCGGGGTCATCGTGACGTGGGTGTGCACCTACAAGGGGTTCAACGTCGGCCACGGCGCCGAGGGCGTCGCGCGGGCCACGACGCAGGCCGTGGTCATGTCCTCGGTGCTCATCCTCATGTGGGACTACTTCATGGGGTCGGTTCTTCAATGACGACCGATGATTAAGGTCGAAGGGCTGACGAAGTCCTTCGGGCGTCAGGCGGTGCTGCGCGAGCTCACCCTCGAGGTCGCGACCGGCACCATCACGATCGTCATCGGGCGCAGCGGCGGTGGCAAGTCGGTGTTCCTCAAGCACCTCGTCGGGCTCATGCAGCCCGACGCCGGGCGGATCCTGGTCGACGGAGTCGACATCAGCCGGATGCGGGGGCGCGCACTCGACGAGATCCGCCGAACATACGGCGTCGTCTTCCAGGGCGGCGCGCTGTTCGACTCGATGACGTGCTACGACAACGTGGCCTTCCCTCTCCGAGAGAAGCTGCGGACCCCGCCAGAGGAGCTGACCAAGCGCGTCGAGGCGGCGCTCGGCCAGGTCGGGCTCGAGGGCGTGGGCGCCAAGTATCCGGCCGAGATCTCCGGCGGCATGCGCAAGCGGGTGGCCATCGCGCGGGCCCTGGTGACCGAGCCCGAGATCGTGTTCTTCGACGAGCCGACGACCGGGCTCGACCCGGTCCTGGTCAACACGATCCACCACCTGATCCTGAACCTGCACCGGCGGTTTCGGTTCACGGCGGTGGTGGTCAGCCACGAAATTCCCGAGATCTTCGAGATCGCCGACACCGTCGCCATGCTGCACGAGGGCCAGATCGTCGAGGTCGGGCCGCCGGCGGCGATCCAGAGCTCGACGAATCCGGTCGTCCAGCGATTCATCAAGGGCGAGCCGGACAATACTCTCTAGACGCGCCTCGGCCGGCGGGGCCCCAGCCCCGCGACGGCCTGCGGCGCGGACTGCTCGGAGGAACGCTGATGGAGCGGACGCGGGTGAACATCGCGGTAGGAATCTTCGTCATTCTGGGGATCCTGGCGCTCGGGTATCTCTCGATCAGCCTCGGTCAGATTTCGTTCCTGAGCGGCCGCGGCTACACCGTGACCGTCGATTTCCCCTCGGTGGGCGGGCTCAAGACGGGCTCGACCGTGGAGATCGCGGGCGTCGAGATCGGGAGGGTGCAGTCGATCGGCCTGGCCGACTACCAGGCCCGGGTCACCCTGCGGGTGCAGTCGGGGATCAAGCTCCAGGAGGACTCGATCGCGTCGATCAAAACGAAAGGGCTCATCGGCGAGAAATACATCCGGATCAGTCCAGGGGGCTCGGACAAGATCATCGGGCCGAACGGCAAGATCCGCGAGGTCGAAGCGCCCGTCGATTTTGAGGAGTTGCTGTCGAAGTATATCTTCGGCAAGGTATAGGCCCAGGAGGCCCTTCGATGACTTGGCTCGCCCGGGCGCTCATGCTTGCGGTGCTGTTTTCCTTCGTGCTGGCCATCCCCCAGCGGGCCTGGGCCGGCGCGCCGACCGACCAGCTGCGCGCCGAGATCGACCGAGCGGTCAAGATCCTGGAAGATCCGGAGCTCAAGAAGGATGGCCGGCAGCGCGATCGGCGCGCGGCAGTTCGCCAGGTCGCCAACGATATCTTCGACTTCTCGGAGACCGCCAAGCGCTCGCTGGCGCGGCACTGGACTCCGCGGACTCAGGCCGAAAAGGACGAGTTCGTCGGGCTCTTCACCGATCTTCTCGAGCGTTCCTATATCTCGAAGATCGAGCTCTACGGTGGTGAAAAGATTCAGTTCGTCGGCGAGACCATCGAGGGCGAAGGCGCGGTCGTCCGCACCAAGCTGGTCACCAAGCAGGGCACCGAGATCCCGATCGACTACCGCATGCTCAAGCGGGGCGACAACAAGTGGCTCGTCTATGACGTCGTCATCGAGGGCGTGAGTCTCATTTCCAACTACCGGACCCAGTTCAACAAGATCATCACGACCTCCTCCTTCCAGGAGCTCATGAAGAAGATGAAGACCAAGCAGGACGAATTCATCGGCGAGGAGAAGCCGAAGAGGACCTCACTGCGGTGAGCCGCCGGCGATCGTTGGCCGGGAAATTTTCAAGCCCGTGCTAGACTTCTAGCCGTTAACGCCCCGCTCGACTGACCACTATCTGAGGAGGACTCCGTGGGAGCCGTCAGAGTAGCCATCATCGGTGTTGGGAATTGCGCCTCCGCCCTCGTCCAGGGTGTGCACTATTACAAAAACGCCCCCGACGACAAGTTCATCCCCGGCCTGATGCACTCCCGGCTCGGGGGATATCACGTCGGCGACATTGAGTTTTCGGCGGCCTTCGACATCGACGAGCGCAAGGTCGGGCGGGATCTCAGCGAAGCGATCTTCCAGGAGCCCAACAACACCGTGAAGTTCGCGGACGTCAAGCCGCTCGGCGTGCCGGTCCAGCGCGGGATGACGCACGACGGCCTCGGGCACTATCTTTCCCAGATGATCAAGAAGGCGCCGGGGCCGACGGCCGACATCGCCGGCACCCTCCGAGACACCAACACCAACGTCGTCGTCAACTTCCTGCCGGTGGGGAGCGAGATGGCGACCAAGTGGTACGTCGAGCAGATCCTCGACGCCGGGTGCGCCTTCGTGAACTGCATCCCGGTGTTCATCGCCCGCGAAGCGTACTGGCGCCGGCGGTTCGAGGAGCGAGGCCTGCCGGTGGTCGGTGACGACGTGAAGTCCCAGGTGGGCGCGACCATCATCCACCGGGTGCTCACGAAGCTCTACAACGACCGGGGCGTCCGGCTCGACCGGACCAGCCAGCTGAATTTCGGCGGCAACACCGACTTCTACAACATGCTCGAGCGCGATCGGCTCACCTCGAAGAAGATCTCGAAGACCGACTCGGTCCGTTCGCAGCTCGGACACGAGCTACCGACCGACGCGGTCCACATCGGTCCGAGCGACTACGTGCCGTGGCTCGCGGACCGGAAGTGGGCGCACATCCGCCTCGAAGGCAGTGGCTTTGGCGATCAGCCGATCAACGTCGAGCTGAAGCTGGAGGTCTGGGACTCGCCGAACTCCGCCGGTGTCGTCATCGATGCCATTCGGTCGTGCAAGCTCGCTCTCGATCGCGGTATCAAGGGCGCCCTGTTCGCGCCGTCGGCGTACCTGATGAAGTCACCGCCCGAGCAGTGGGCCGACGACACCGCTCGGCAGCGGCTGGAGCGGTTCATCGCCGGCGACGAGTAGGTGCCGATCGCTCGGCTGATCGGTCGTCCTCTCCGCGCGCTGGCACATCTTGCCTGCGCGCGGCCCGTGACGACGCTGCTCATTGCTGTCGTCCTGGCGGGCCTGTCGGTCGTCTACGCGCTCACCTCGCTGACGTTTGCTACCTCGACGCGCTCCCTGCTGCCGCCGGGCCGGCCCTACGTCGAGCGCTACACGCAGTACGAGCGCGAGTTCGGTGATCTCGACAGCATCGCCATCGTCGTCGAAGCCCCCTCGCTGCCGGAGGCCACCCTCTACGCCAACCGCCTGGTCCGCCAGCTGAGGGCTGAAAACGTCCCGCTGAAGCGGATCGCGTACCGGATCGATCCCAAGCAGTTCGAGGGTCGCGGCCTGCTCTACCTGTCGAAGGACCGGCTCGTCAACATCCGCGACGCGATCTTCGACTACCAGGAGTTCATGGAAGCGTTCGCGGCCCGCCCAACGCTCGACCAGCTGGCCGAGGGGATGGCCACGCAGATCGCGAACGCGTTCATGGCGAACTTCATCGACCTCGGCCTGGCCGAGGGTAAGGGTGCCTCCGACCTCAAGTTCGTCCAGGACCTGGTGGAGCTGATCGGGGCGCGGCTGGAGCGTCCCGGGCCGTACAAGTCACCCTTCGGGACCTTGTTCGCGGTCCCGGGCGCGGACAACCCCGGCGCCGGCTACTTCCTGTCCGAAGACCAGAAGCTGCTCTTCATCGTGGCGGAGCCCGAGAGCCAGCGCGGGAGCTTCACGGGCGACCAGCGGGCCATCGAGGGCATCCGGGGCGTGATCGCCTCGCTCAAGCGTGAGTTCCCGGAGGTGGCGGTCGGGGTGACCGGCAAGCCGGCGCTTCAGAACGACGAGATGGTCGCGGCCTTCCGCGACAGCGAGCGCGCGACCTTGCTGGCCTTCGCGCTCACCCTCGGGCTCCTGCTGGCGGCATTCGTCCGTTTTGGCAAGCCAGTGCTGATGCTGCTGGTGCTCGCCATGAGCCTCTGCTGGTCGATCGGCGTCGCGACGCTCGTGATCGGGCACCTCTCGCTGTTCTCGGTGATGTTCATCTCGATCGTGATCGGCATCGGCATCGACTACGGAATTTACTTTCTGTTCCGCTACGAAGAGGAGCTCTTCCTCGGGCGGAACCTCAAGGAAGCGATCGAGATCACCTCCGCCCGGAGCGGCCCCGGAATGCTGCTGGGCGCGGTCACCGCGGCGGGCACCTTCTACGTCCTGTGGCTGACCGATTTCCGCGGCGTGCGCGAGCTCGGCTTCATCGCCGGCACTGCGCTCCTCCTGGCGTGGCTCGCGATGATGACCGTGTTCCCGGCGGTGCTGGTCCTGCTCGATCGCCGACACGCCGGGCGTCCGGGCGGGACGATCCCACGCGCGATCGCACTCGAGCGCATGCACGTGCCCTTCGTCGAGCGCCTGGTCTCGTATCCCAAGACCGTGCTGGTCATGGCCGCCGCCCTGACGGTGGTCTCGGCGTGGGGTTTGCGCTATATCGAGTTCGACTACAACCTGCTCAATCTCCAGGCGGTCGGCACCGAGTCCGTCGTCTGGGAGAAGCGCATTCTCGCGACAGCCGGACGCTCCGGCTTCACCGCGCTTGCGAGCGCGGACACGCTCGACGAGCTTCGCCAGAAGTACAAGGCGTTCCATGCCCTGCCGAGCGTCTCCGAAGTCGACTCGGTGCTACTCCTGATTCCCGAGGACCAGCCCGAAAAGCTCAAGATCATCAGCGACTTTGCGCCGCTGGTCGCGCCGGTCCGGATCGGCCGCGCGACGGCAGTCGACCCGGTGAAGCTCGCCGCCGCGCTCGAAACGCTCAAGCGGCGCTTCGACATCGCGGCCAACGAAGCGCCCGAGGGCGACGTCCGGCCGAAGCTCAAGCTCGTCGCCGAAGACCTCGGCCGGCTCATCCTGAAGATCCGTCAAAGCGAGCCCCAGGTGAGCGGGCCCGCGCTGACCCATCTGCAGAATCAGATCTACCGCGACTTCGTTCGGAGCTTCCAGCGCCTTCAGGACAACCTGTCGCCCAAGCCGATCGGCCTCGCCGACGTCCCCCAGGAGCTCCGCGCGAAGTTCATCAGCGACAAGGGCCGGTTCCTCTTGCAGATCAATCCAAGCGTCGACATCTGGGATCGGGCAGGCGCGGCGCGCTTCGTCGCCGACCTCCGCTCGGTCGATCCCGACGTGACCGGCACTCCCATCATCACCTACGAGGCGCTCAGCCTGATGGAGCGCGCCTACCGGCAGGGTACGGTCTACGCGATCCTGCTCGTGACCCTGGTGACCGCGCTGGTCCTGCGCCGCCTGCGCGAGACGGTGCTCGCCCTGCTGCCGCTCGGACTCGGCATGATGTGGGCGTTCGGGCTCATGTACTTCTTCGGGCTCAAGTTCAACATGGGCAACGTGTTCGGACTTCCGCTCATCCTCGGTGCCGCGGCGGAGTACGGCCTGAACATCGTCCTGCGCTTCATGGAGGGTCGCGATCACGGCGGCCCGCTGATCGCGCGCTCGACGATGATGGCGGTGCTGGTCAGCGGGCTCACGACGATCGTCGGCTTCGGCAGCTTGATGATCGCCGATCACCGCGGCATCTTCGGCCTCGGCCTGCTCCTCACGCTGGGCACGGCTACGAGCCTGATCGCCGCGCTCATCGTCCTGCCGGTCCTGTTACGAATGGTGCTGCCCGTGCGCTCCGCGCCGCCCTCGGAGCACGTCTTCGCGGCCGAAGGCCCTCCGCTCGCCGCCGCCACCCACGACCTCGACCGCTAGCGCCGCTACGCTTTGGAGACTTGAACGAGGTTGGAGTGAAACGCGGGCCCGCCGCCGAGGTCGGCGACGCGATCGCTCGTGAGGGCGTTGACCCCGAGCCCGCCCGGTGAGAAGCGATGCCACCAGATACCCTCGATCACGACGACGCCGGGACGCGTGGCATCCGTGATGCGCGCCGTGAAGCGCGCGGCGCCGCGCGGGCTCTCGACCCTGACGCTGTCGCCGTCGCAGATGCCCCGCGCAGACGCGTCGGTCGCCGCCAGCATCGCCGTCGCCGCGCCTTGACGCCGCCGGAGAAGATCGGACTGGCTGAACGACGAGTTCAGGAAGAACCGGTTGGGCGGCACGATGCATTGAAGCGGGAATCGCGCCGTCAGCTCGCGATTGTCCGGGCCTTCAGCGAGCGGGACGTAGGTTGGCAACGCGGGGAGCCCCTGACGCTCGAGCCAGGCGGAATAGAACTCTACCTTCCCTGACGGCGTCGGCGCCCCGTTGGCGAACGGCATGTAGGGCCGCGGGAGCTCCGCCCTCACCCACCCGTCCCGCACGAGCCGTTCCCAGGTGATGGAGCGCACACTGGGATCGCCCTTGGAGAGAAACTCGCGGATCAGGCCCTCGTCGCCCTTCGCGTAATGCGTCTCCGCCACGCCCATCGCGCGGGCCAGGAGCCCGATCGCCTCCCAGTTGGACTTGGCCTCGCCCTGCGGCGGCAGCACGGGTTGCGCAAGCTGGACCGTGAACTGCCCGAAGGAGCGGTAGAGGTCCAGGTGCTCCATCGAGGTCGTCGCCGGCAGCACGATATCGGCGTAGTGCGCCGTGTCGGTCATCACCTGCTCGTGGACCACGGTGAAGAGATCCTCGCGCGCGAGCCCGCGCAGCACGCGCGTCTGGTCCGGGCAGACGGCGGCCGGGTTCGAGCTATAGACGTAGAGCGAGCGTACCGGCGGCGTCATGGCCGGATCCGTCAACGCCCGGCCGAGCTGGATCATGTTGATCATCCGCGGCGCCGGCGTGGGCATTAGATCGGGCCGCTCGAGCACCGCGTAGTCGAAGCCGAACGCGCCACCACTCGACAGCAAAGCGCCACCGTGCGGATCGGCGTACGCGCCGGTCAGCGCCGGAAGGCACGCGAGCGTTCGGCACGTCATTGCGCCGTTCTCGTGGCGCGACAGACCGATGCCGATGCGGATGAAGGTCCGCGGCGAGGCGCCGTAGCGGCGCGCGAAGCGCACGATCGTCTCGGCGTCGAGCCCCACGATCGGCGCGACCGTCTCGGGCGAATACGCCCGCAGGTGCTCGGCGAACCGATCGAACCCGAGGGTTGCGCGCTCGACGTACGCGCGATCGACCCGGCCCTCGGCCACCAGGACGTGCATGACGGCCAGGGCCAGCGCGGCATCGGTGCCCGGCCGCACCATCAGGTGCTCGTCGGCCTGCTGAGCGGTCGGAGTCCGGTAGGGGTCGATCGCGACGACGTGCGCGCCGCGCGCCCGCGCCTGCTTCACGAGCGTCATCACGTTGATCGTCGAGTACGACGCGTTCACGCCCCAGAGCACGACCAGGTCCGCCCCGACCATCTGCTCGGAGTCGTTGCCGGTGACGGCCCCCACGGTCGCCCGCCAGCCCGCGTACGCCGTCGTGACGCAGATGGAGCGGTCGAGCCGGCTGGCGCCGAGCGCGTGAAAGAACGGGTGGCCCGCGTAGTACTGGACCTGGCCCATCGAGCCCGCGTACGAGAACGGCAGGATCGCCTCGGCGCCGTCGCTCGCGATGATCGCACGCCAGCGTTCAGCGATCGTCGCCACGGCCTCGTCCCACGAGATCGGAACGAGCTCGCCGGCGCCTTTGGGACCAACCCGGCGTAGCGGCGTCTGCACGCGCAGGGGCGAATGCACGCGCTCGGCGTACTCGCGCACCTTGCCGCAGATGACGCCCCGGGTAAACGGATGCTCAGGATTGCCAGTGACGGACGTGAGCCGACCCTCGTCGACCGTCACGACGAGGCTGCAGCACGAGGGGCAATCGTGAGGACAAACCGACAGCATGGCGCGCGACCAAAGGTA
>Ga0075423_10001936_pt1 | contig 18608 bp, 17 predicted proteins | sample SoiMethybrSBSTD2_FD_80114 | JGI IMG/M metagenome (GOLD analysis project Ga0075423, IMG submission 80114) | Bulk soil microbial communities from a Populus tree surrounding site in Tennessee, USA - Soil MetaG P. TD hybrid SBSTD2 | ecosystem: Environmental > Terrestrial > Soil > Tree plantation...
CGACGTAAACAGCGGGAACCGCTGGAACCCCGCGTAGCTGCCTGCGATGAATTGCGCTGTCCGATCAGCGTCTGCCAACGTGGCGTCGTTATACAACGGCGGGTCTGAAGACCCGCCGCTACTGGCAGTGTAGAGGCGGGCCTTCCGGCCCGCCTGGTCCACGCCCCCCTCCAGGATTCGCGCAAGCCGTTCGATCCCGAGCAGCGTCAGCGGAATGCCGGTCGAAAACAACGGGTCGATGAACGCCGCCGCCGACGGCAGCATCGCCCATCGCTCGCCGGCCGCTTGTGCGGCTCGATAGGCGAGCCTGGGCATCCACGCAAACGACCTGATCGGACGCGCGCCAGCGAACTGTGCCCGAATGGACGGATATCGCGCCAGCAACCGGTGCCATGCCGGCTCGCCTTCAGCCAGTTTCACATCGTCAGCAAGCCAGTCCTCGACGGCAAACCCCGCGCTGGTCACGCCGTTCGCAAATCGCAGCACCCACATCCAGCCGCCGTCGAACACGTGATGCAAGGCTGCGTCGTCGATGGGGTACGGAGTCGGGAGTCGGGACTCGGGACTCGGAACTCGGGACCCGTCGGATACGGGATCGTAGTCCTGCATCTCGTCGCAGCGTGCGACATCTGTAAAGTGCGAGAAGAGAGCCTGCGTTCGTGGATAGGCGGCGAACCCGCGATCTGCAATGCCAAGAGCTTTGCCCAGAAATCCCCGCGGCCCCGATGCGTCCACGACGAACTGCGCGCGCACGCGAAAGGTCTGCCCCTGTCGAGTTCCTTTCAGCAGTGGTTCCCCTGATGGTTGCCATTCGATGCCGTCGGGCTCGACGAGGTCGTGATAGTCGACGCCGAGCGCAATCGCCTCGTTCACCAGGAAGTGATCGACGTCACTGCGCAGCCAGTGTGTGTCGGATAGTTGGTCGCTCGGGCTGGCTGCGACAAGCAGCTGATTCGTCCGCTCCTGGTCCGCCGTGTACGAGCGCCCGGTCTCGTGCTTGAAGTAGGTAAATCCCCGCTTCAATCCGCAGACGAGATCGGGGTACGTCCGCTGCCACGTACCAAATGCAGAAAGCGGCCGGACCCGCGGCAGGTTGTAGCGATCTGCGAGCTGCTCGATCAGGATTCCGGCAAGCGGCGACGCCGACTCGCCGATTGCGAACCGCGGATGTCGTCCGCGCTCGAGCAGCATCACTCGCAGTCCCAGGCCTCTCGCGATCATCGCGAGCAGCGAACCGCCGAATCCGGACCCCACGATCGCGAGATCGAACACACCGTCGTGCACGCTTCTATCTTCTCGTGTTCGGATAGTGCTCATGCCTGATGGGGTTGACAGTACTGCGTTCGCGGCGTCGGAGCATTCTCTGACGTTGACCCACGCAGCGTCTTGGTAATACTCTTACTAGTAGGAGTACGACTTGCGAATCACCAGCAAAGGCCAGGTCACAATTCCTCTCCCGATACGACGGAAGCTCGGTCTTCTGCCTGATACCGAGGTTGAATTCGAACTGGATCGGGACGCTGTCCGGATCAAGCGCGCCGTCGCGCCGAGCGTGCGCGATCGCGGCCGCGCCCTGATCGAGCATATGCGGGGGCGTGGCACGCGCCGAATCACCACTGAAGAAATCATGAAGCTGACCCGGGGCTGAGGTGAGCGACACCCTAGTCGACAGCAACGTCATTCTCGACATCCTCACTGAGGACGATGAGTGGCTGAACTGGTCTTCGACGCAACTGGCCGAATCGGCCAACTCCGGCATGCTGGTGATCAATCCGATCATCTACGCGGAGGTGTCTGCCCGATTCGAACGGATTGAGGAACTGGACGACGCGCTGCCTGTGAACTACTACCGCCGCGTGCCGCTGCCGTTCGAAGCGGCGTTTCTGGCGGGCCAGTGTTTCATGAAATACAAGCGTCGCGGCGGCAACCGTCGCTCGCCGATGCCGGACTTCTACATCGGCGCGCATGCCGCCCTTTCCGGGCTCACCCTTCTGACTCGCGACGCGCGACGCTACCGCGACTACTTCCCCACCGTTCGCATCATCGCCCCATAGCGCAAGAGGGTTGCCTGCAGATTACCGGCGCCGGAGCGATCTGGTCGCGGTTCATCGTTCGCAGGCGTTCCGCCCGCTTACGCGAGCAGTCGCAATCGAACAAGCGCTTGATATCCCACAAATCAGCGAACACGCGCACGCCGGCACGCGACAACCCGTACTCGATCACGGCCTCGAGCGCCGGCAATCGCGGCGGCGCGAACAGATCGCCGATTGCCTCCATCGCGCCGTTGCCACCACGTGTCGGGATGACGGTGCATGCCGTCGCTCTGCAGTCCTGCGCCAGATCGATCGAGCGGCACGCCCAGTCGATCGCCTCATCTGCCGCCATGAACGGCGGACTGAGCAGCACGAACACACGCAGCGCGATGTCGTGCTCTCTGAGAAAACCGGCGGCGCGTCTGAACGCGTCAATCGTCATCTTCTTGTTCAGCCGGGCGAGCACGCCGGGATGCGCGGTCTCCAGCCCGATAGCGACTTCGAGCTGACCCGCGATCGCATCGCGAAGGCGTAGACAGCGCTCTCCGTGTACGCCGGTCAGGAACGATGGGTGTGACTCGACGATCACACGATCGAACCCGGCCACGGCCTGGACAATCTGTTCGTCATCGTCGGGAGGGATTGCGCCGGGGTCGAAGAAACTGCCTGCGTTGTACAGCTTGATCTGTCGCGCCGGTGGCAGCTCCGCGACCGCCGCCCGAATCTGATGCGCGATTGCGCCGCGAGGCACCGTCTCGTCGAGGGTGTGGACCCACAGGTCGCACATCACGCATCGGAACGGGCACTCGCGGTTGGTCAGGAAGACGACTGCCGTCGGAGCGAGCGTGCCTCGCGAATCGCGCTCTTCTTCCCACATCGATGCGTACGCGCGATACGGATCGAGCGGATGCTTGGCTGGTCGGTGCTGGAGAACAAAATCATCGCGCAGGAACAGAGGCTTCATTCCCCGATCTCCGTTCCAGCGCCTCGGCGTCCCGCAGCCTCTCCTGCCAGATGCGGCTGAAGGTGCGGCGGCACGACGCTTTGCTGACCCGCGCGCGCGGCGTGGCAGCGGCGCCGTCCTGAAAGCGGCGCTTCGGGTTGGCCGGCATGTCAATGCCGGTGACCGCCCTGATTCCAGCGCACACAACGTCGCGCTTCAGTGTCTGCAAACGCTCCGCGCGGCCATCGAGCACCTGCTCAAAGGGAATTGCGACGGCCGCCGCAATGACAGAGCGGACGGTGAATGGCGAAAACGCGTCGAAGCCGAGTGCCGCGGCAGGCGCGTAGGTGCGCACGTAGCTGCGGGACAGTCCCCCTGAATAGGCGAGGCTGTGCTTGATCGCGTCGACACCCCAGCCCTCCTGATACAGGAGCGGATTTCGGAGGACGCTCGACAGCGTGAGATCAGAGTCCTCCAGCGGATACGACTTCAGGTTCTCGTCGCCGCCGTCACCGTCGATCAGGAACTTGAGATCGCGGTATCGCTCGCGGATTCCCCGCAGCAGGCACAACGCTGTCGCGGCGCACTCCACGTCCAGTGGCTGGTAATCCTCGATGAGACGGATGGCGGCCTCGAGGTCGTAGCTGTCGGGAGCGGCATCGATGCGCTCCCAACTCGCGGCGAGACCAAGCTCGTGGGCCGCGCGCGCCGCCTGCGCCGCATCCTCGCCACCACCGAAATCGAGACTGAACGCCCTGACGCGATCGGGGTCGCGACCGAGCTCTGCGCACGCGTGCCTGGCGAGGATCAGCGTCGCCGTGCTGTCGATGCCGCCCGAGAACGCGACGGCAATCGGCTCGTCCGCAGGCACTAGGGCGATCCAGCGCTTCAACACCCCGAGCGCGCCGGCAATGTAAGCGGCGCCTGCCTCGTTTAGATCCGTTGAACCTTGTCCGACCAGCGGATCGAAGAAGCGCCGATACCGCGGCGACGGGTCGGGGCATCCCACCTGATCGAGCTCGACGATGTAGTGGGCGGGAACCATGCGGGTGTAGGCCGGCTCGAACTGCCAGGCGATGCGCTGCTCCTGACACCACGAGAAGATCTGATCCATGCGATGGGCAACGACCAGGAAGGGACCGTGATACATCTTCGCCACGAAGTAGCGAAGCGGGATCCCGATCGTCCGCGCGAGCCGTACTGTCCTGCCGTCGCGACCAACCGCTGCGAAGTGACCATCCGTTCTGGCCAGTGACTCCGCATCGCACCGGGCTGTCCATTCGGCGATCTGCGCATCGGGCGCGCCGGTCAAACCCGCGGACCGCGTCCCAACGAGATCGACAAGACGATCAACTCCTTCCAACATGCCTCAGCTCCACTTCCAACTTACTTCCCTACTTTGAACTTTAACCTTCTTACTTTCCAGGCTCGGTCCACGCGATCAGCAGCCCCGCCTCTTCCGATGAGGTCTCCTCGCCGGCCAGCGACGAGTAGCGCCCACCGAAGAACACGAGCGGAGGGCGCGGCAGCTCGCTGCGATGAAGGGAGACGACCAGTCCCACAACGATCCAATGATCGCCACCTTCGTGTACAGCGTCGACACGACAGCCGAGGGCTGCGACGGCGCCATCGAGACGCGGCCCGCCTTCCGAGCGTGTGAATGAAAACGGGGGAGGAGTCTCTCCCTTCCAGGCGCCCGAAAAGTACGACGAGAGCGGCTGCTGGTCCCGGCTCAGGATGTTGACGGAGAACTCGGTGACGTCCTGAATCAGTTGCCCCGCCCTGGTGCCCTTGCCGAGGCAGAAGAGCACGAGCGGCGGGTTGAGCGAGAGCGAGGTGAACGAGTTGGCCGTCAGCGCGCGAATCGACCCTTCGACCTCCATCGCGATGACCGTCACGCCAGTCACGAACTGGCCGACAGTCTGCCGGAATGTCCGCGGGTCGATCGACATCTCATTCGGGTCCGGCAGACGCCGGACGCTACGCCTGCGTCCCGATCTTCTTGACGATCGCGCTGACGTCGTCCGCCTTGACGAGATCGGGCGCTATCCATCCATCCAGGTTGTACTCGGCCATGCACTGTTCGGCAAAACCCTTGTAACGTTTCGTCGCGCCGGTGACATCGGCGACGAGAAGCGTTTCGAACCGGATGCTCTCGTGGTTGCCAAAGTAGTTACGTTCGTAGAGCTCGTGGCGTCCGCCGAACTCGCTCCCGGTCGCGTCCCACATCAGCTTCATCAGTTTGACGCGATCTTCCGCCGAGTAGCCGTTGGATCCACGCACGAACTGATCGAGATACGGTCGCAGCTCCGGGACCTTGAAGTCGAGGGCGCTCGACGGCAGATAGATGAGGGCGCTGGCGAGCGAGTTCTCGATGATCTCCTTGATCTTCGGGTAGGCGAGGCTTGCCATGACGCGATACGCCAGCCCGTAGTCGAGATTCGGCAGGACGTACCCTTCCGTCCACGGGGTCGTCGTCCGCGCCATCGCGTCGGTGAGCCCCCAGAACAGGTTGCGCCACGCCAGCACTTCACCGACCTGAGCCTGGACCCCGCGGAAGTCCTTGGCGCCGGTCGCCTCGACGGCTTTCAGCAGCAAGCCGGCCAGGAAGTCCATCTTGACCGCAAGGCGCGTGCAGCCCTGGAACATGAACCGCGGCAGGAATCCCGACCGTGGGAAGAAGTTGTTGACCTTCTCGATGTCGCCGTACGCGAAGACGTTCTCCCACGGCACGAGCACCTTGTCGAAGACCAGAATCGAGTCGTTCTCGTCCATCCGGCTCGAGAGCGGGTAATCGAACGGCGTCCCCATCACGGCTGCCGTCATCTCGTAGGATGGACGGCAGAACAGCTTTACGCCCTTGGCATCGGTCGGCACCATGCAGACGAAGGCGAACGGCTTGGTCTTGATGGGCAGGGCGCCGTTATTGGCGATGAAGTTGAAGTGCGTGAGCGTCGATGTGGTCGCGACCACTTTGGCGCCGCTCACGACGAGGCCCGCGTCGGTCTCTTCCTCGACGTGCATGTACACGTCTTTCACTTCGTCGAGCGGCTTGTCTCGATCGACAGGCGGGTTCACGATCGCGTGATTGACGAAGGACACCTCGTCGTTGACCTTCTTGTACCAGCGGCGCGCGTTCTCGTCGTAGGGGGCGTAATACGCAGCGTTGGCGCCGAGCGTGGCGAGGAACGCGGCCTTGTAGTCAGGGCTGCGGCCTATCCAGCCATACGTGATGCGCGCCCATTCGGCGATCGCGTCGCGCGCGGCGACGAGTTCCTCGGCGTTGCGCGAAGCCTTGTAGAACCTGTGCGTGAAACCGCCCGTCCCCGTATCGGTGGGCGTCGTCAGCACCGATTGCCTGGCGGGATCATGAAGCGCGTCATAGAGGCGGGCGATCATCCGCGCCGTGTTGCGGAACGCGGGATGGGTCGTGACGTCCTTGACGCGCTCGCCGTAGATCCAGATCTCGCGGCCGTCGCGAAGACTCTCGAGATACTCGGCGCCGGTGTACGGGCGCGTGCGCGGTGCAGTCTCAGCCGCCATGGTCAGCCCTCCAATTCCTTCGCGCGTTTTTCCCACTCCGCCATGAAGCGGAAGACGTTCTCTTTCGGCGGCTGCGGCGCGAACGTCTCCAGCCAGGTCACCGGCTGATTGCCGATGTTGGCGAACCCGTGCACGCAGCCAACGCCAGTCCAGAAGACGTCACCGGGTTTACCGATATAGGTCCTGCCGTCCATCGTACCTTCGACTTCGCCACTGAGGATGAAGTACGACTCCTCGAACGTGTGGTCATGCAGGCCGAGACGGACGCCCGGTTGATACTCGATAAACAGCAGCCGATGGTGACGTGCGCCGAACTCTTCATCGATGAGCCATTTGAGGAAGACACCCTCGAGGCCGGTCAACGATGGCGGGCGCAGCGACACTGGCGGAATCTGGCCCGCGTCGAAATGGCCGAGCAGGTTGCCTTTGAGATCCTTGAGATCCAGGTGCGGGGCGCTCGCGGGAAATGATCGATCCTTGAGGAAGAACGTATCGCGCTCGGCGCCGATCGGCTTGGGCTGGGGCGCGGCCATCTGCAGCCAGCGCACCGGCGCCGTTCCCATGGTGCGCCAGGCGTGCGGAGTCCCCACTTTGACCACCGCGTAATCACCTGTCACGAGGTGATAGCCGCTACCGTTGATCGTGACGAGAGCTTCTCCGCTCAGGAGATAGAAGCTCTCTTCGAAGGAGTGCACGTGAGGGTCGATGCGCCCTCCCGGTGCGAGCTCGTTCACGCTCAGGCCGGTGTGGACGGATCCTTCCTCGCGGGCCACCAGCGACTCATGAACATAGCCTTCGCTGTGCCCCTCGTATAAAGGATGGTGGCCAAGAGCCCCCGGGTCGAAACTGCTGAAGAAGTGCACTAGGGCGCCTCGATCGGCTTGCCGTCGGGTGTGAGCGGCATGGGCACATGGTTGGAGATTGCCGGGATCGATCTCAGGTACGCGAACATCGCTTTGAGATCGTCTTCGGGAAGCTGACCGTACCAGTTCCACGGCATCGGCGGCAGAATCGGACGGCTCTTGCCCATGTGCTTCCCTTGCTTGAGCGCCTGGACGAACATGTCCTCCGTCCAGATGCCGAGGCCGGTGTTCATGTCCGGCGTCAAATTTGCGGCAAACGACACACCCCAGTCGCCGCTCCACGCCGTCAGGTGACCGTTGATGTGGATGACATAAGGGCTGCCCTTGATTGGCTTGAATGGCGGCGGCACACCCTCGCTCTCGGGGTGACCGGACAGCATGCGATCCATGTTGGCCTCGGGACCGTTCGGGCCGATCTTCTTCGGCGTGTGGCAGTCATGGCACCCACCGCCAATGATCAGCCGATGACCGCGGTCGATCTGTGATTCGACAGGAGCCGCGGGCGCCGCTGCGGGCGCGGGCGCGCTGGCAGGTTGGCCACACCCGGCAAACGCGGCGGCCAATAGCAGGCACGCCGAACCCAGGGCAACGCGATACGGAGACAAACGCATGGGACTCAACTCCTCGATCGAAAGGTGTGCCAGCGACCTCAAAAGGCGTCGAGCAATATACACCAGACCACAGGCGCGAAGGTCCCGAGGGTGCGGCCTCGTCACCTTAACGCCATCGTCACGCTTCACACCTCGACACGACCCTGAATCCGGCGCTGACTTGGAAGTAATGACGTGTTCAGTAGGGATCTGGCGTGCTGCGCCGATACACTGAAAGAATGATTCCACGTTCGTCTCTCGTCCTCCTGCTGACATTCGTCCTTCCATACGGGGCTTCGGCGGAAACGACCCCACGCGTCCGCGTGCTCGATGCGCGCCTGAAATCGTTGTTCGATCACGGTCTCACGCAATCGCCAACGCTTCGCGCCCAGGTCGACAAAGTCGAGGCCTCATCGATTCTCGTGTTCGTCGACGGCGACATGCGGATGCCCGAGCGCCTCGGCGCGCAACTGACGTTCGTGACGAGCGTCAACGACGTTCGTTACGTGCGCGTGGACATCAACGTGATGTTGGCGCCACGTCGCCAAATCGCGCTGCTCGCACACGAGCTGCAGCACGCGCTCGAAATCGCTGACCGGCCCGAGATTCAGGATGTCGAAGCGATGGAGTTGTTCTATGAGGACGCCGGTTTCCAGTCCTTCGACGACGGCCATCATCGCGGCTTCGAGACCGAAGCCGCGCTCGAGATGCAGGAGGCCGTTGAACGGGAATTGGGCGGGCGAGCACCGCGAGCGCACGCGCCCGCGGTGTATTGAAGAGCGCTAGCTGGCCTTGTACGAGAAGGCCGCGGTCCCAGGCGACGTGCCGTCCACGGTCACGGTTTGAGTCTGGAGACCGAACTGCTCGTGCCACGTTTCGATGGTGAACGTTCCTGCGGGCAGCCCTTTGATCTCGAAGCTGCCGTCGGGCTTCGTCACGGCGAAGAACGGATGCGCGACGATGCCGCCCCAGGCCGCCATCCAGCCGTGAACATCACACTTGAACCGCACCATGACCTCGGGCTTGTCGAACATCCTCGTCGTTTCCATCCCCTTCAGCGGCTGGCCGAAATTGAACTCCGTGTTGTCCTTCGGCAGGGCATGGATGTTGTGGAGGGTCGGGTCGCTGTTGACGATTTTCACCGGCTGACCGACCTGCGCGCCAAAGACGTGCGGCACGTACTTGCAGCCTTTCTGATCGAGCTCGACCGGCGTCGACGGAGCCGGGAATTTGCGGTCTCCCAGGCCGTCCTTGACGTAGACGAAGACGTTCTGCAACCCGTTACCCGGTCCGACGACAACCACTTCTGACAAAGACTGCCCTTCCGGCATACACAGCGGATCGGACCCCATTCGGATCACTCGAGCTTCGGGCGGCGTGCCTTCGAGCTTGACGGTTCCGCTGATGGTGCTGTTCCCGATCGGCGCCGGAGGCGGCGCCGTCGCGGGCGCGGATGCGCCACCTTCTGGCTGGGATTGCGACCCGCCACCGCAGGCACTAACCGCGACTGTAAGCGTAACCAACGCGACACGGACAAGAACACGTATGAACATTCAGCTCTCCAAGGGAGGATGAAACGCGGGCTTACACTTCATCATATCGGAGCGCTGCTGTCAGATTGTGGATCGTCGACGACCGCCCAGCATCCCGTACTGGCAGTTGCCTTCGACTCGTGATCTAGTGCAATAATCGTCGGCTTGGCACCGGCCGCGACGCCGGAAACAGCCACGCATTGGCCGCCACGCGGGAACACCCCGCCGATATCGACACGCCTAAAAGGTAGAGGGCTACATGGCAACGAAGATTGTTGACACACTTCTCCCGACCACGATGGTCGGGTCGTATCCACGTCCGCATTGGTTCAGGCACCAGTTGCTCGGCCGCGACATCCGCGTGGCATTCAAGGAAGTCCAGCACGAAGAGGCGTATCACGACGCCGTCGCGACAGTCATTCGCGATCAGGAAGAGGCCGGTCTCGACATCGTGACCGACGGCAACATGTGGTACGACGACTATGTCGGCGTCATCGGCTCGTTCTGCTGGTACATGTACGAGCGCATCGGCGGCTTCGAGCCGTCGCGCGAACCGCATCCTGCCTACGTCAACAAAGACGCCAGCCAGATCCACACGATCATGGACGACTGGGGCGGCGTCATCAACAGCGGCCCTGTCACTCACGGTCCGATCCGGCTTGCCGACCTCTACAAGATTGCCAAGCAGCACGCCAAAGTGCCGGTCAAGGTCTCAGTGGGCGCCGGCCCCGCGAACCTGGCGTGGCACGTCTACTTCGATCACTACAAGAATCCCAAGGAGCTCAGCTTCGCGCTGGCACCGATTTTCAACAAGGAAATGAAAGACCTGGTAGCCGCCGGTGCCAAGTACCTGCAGTTCGAAGACCTCGGTCCCTGGCTGGGCCTTTTCACCGGCAACGTGGACGACTTCAAGTGGGTCCGCGAGGTCACCGAGATGTGCTGCGACGGCGTCGACGCCAAGATCGGCTGGCACTTCTGCTTCGGCAACGCCTGGGGTAACGACATCCTGAGCGCAAGCTACCCGCAGGGCTATCAGACCGTGCTCCCGCACCTGTTCGGCGCCGCCGGCATCGATGAGTGGGTGCTCGACTACGCAAATCGCGACATGGATGGCGTGGAGTTCCTGAAGAACCTGCCCACCAACCAGGGCGTCCAGATCGGTGTGCTCGATATCCGCACCAACGCGATCGAGAAGCCGGAGAAGATCGCCGAGCGCATCCGCAAGGTCGTCAAGCACGTGCCTGCAGACAAGGTCACGCTCAGCACCGACTGCGGCATGAAGCCGTTGGCCCGCATGGTTGCGAAGATGAAACTGAACTCCCTGGCCGAAGGCGCGGCGATCGTTCGTAAAGAGGTCGCGGGCGTCTAGAACATTTTTGATTACTGATTGAGGGCTGAAATGGCTGACAAGAAGATCATTGCAGTAGTGGGTTCGACGGGATCGCAGGGCGGCGGACTCGTGCGCGCAATCCTCGCCGATCCAAATGGTGGCTTCGGTGCGCGCGCCATCACGCGCGACACCAATAAGGACAAGGCGAAGGCGCTCGCCGCGGCTGGTGCCGAGGTCGTCAGCGCTGACCTGGACAACGTCGACAGCCTGAAGAAGGCATTCGCGGGCGCGCACGCCGTGTTCGCGGTTACCAACTTCTGGGAACACTTCTCCGGTGATAAGGAAATCCAGCAGGCCAAGAACATCGCGGAGGCCGCGAAAGCCGCCGGCGTGAAGCACGTGGTCTGGTCGACGCTCGAGGACACGCGCAAGCTGATGTCGCCTGACGACACGCGCATGCCCATCCTCCAGGGCAGGTTCCGCGTCCCACACTTCGATGCGAAGTCGGAGGCCGACGCAGCGTTTGCGGGCCTGCCCACCACCTACCTCCTGGTGTCGTTCTACTGGGACAACCTCTACATGTTCGGGCTTGCGCCGAAGAAGGACGACACGGGCGTCCATAGCTGGGCGTTCCCGATGGGCACGGCCAAGCTGGCCGGTATCGACAAGGACGACATCGGCAGAGCCGCCTATGGCATCTTCAAAGGCGGCTCACAGTACATCGGCAAGAGAATCGGCATCGCCGGCGAGCACGTGTCGTTTGACGAGATGAGCCAGAAGCTGAGCAAGGGTCTCGGAGTCGGCCCGGTCAAGTACACCGCGCTCGACGCCAATCTGTTCCGGAGCTTCGGCTTCCCCGGCGCCGACGAATACGGCAACATGTTCCAGGTCTATCGCGACTTCGAAAAAGAGGTTAACGAGATCCGCAGCGTCGAACAGACGCGCGCGCTCGTTGGTGGATCGCCGAATACCTTCGACCAGTGGCTCGCGAAGAACAAGGCAGCGGTCCTCGCAGCGGCGAACCCTGCACCCGCTACGGCGTAGTTCCTTCGACCATCACCACAAGGCGGGTCTACAAAACAAGACCCGCCCTACAATGCAGACGTAGAGACGCGCCCTACACTGCAGCGTAGGCCGGGTCCTGCTTTTTGGACCCGGCGTCTTTCGCTCCCGATTACAATTCGCCGCATGGCTTCTCATTACAGAGAACTCGCTGTGTGGTGCGGCGCCGTCGCAATGTTTAGCGTCGCCGCTTTCCCGTCAATTCCCGTCCTCAGTCAGGCCAGGCAGGCAACCGCCGACCCGTGCGCCGGCGCGCGTGATCTGCACCTCGCGAACGGCAGGTTCGCGACGATGGATGCACGCGGGTCCACGGCGACAGAGGTCACCATACAGAATGGACGGTTCACCGCCGTCGGCCCCCGCGGCAATCAGCGACTGAGTCCGTGCACGCGCGAGATCAATCTTCGCGGCCGAACGGTCGTGCCTGGCCTCATCGACAACCACAACCACATCGTCCTGCTCGGTATTCGACCCGGGTATCACACGCCGCTCGAAGGCACCGCGTCGATCGCCGAGGTGCAGGCGGTGATCAAAGCGCGCGCGAAGAACGTTCCCGCTGGTGCCTTCATCACGTCGATGGGCGGATGGAATCAGGCGCAGTTCGCGGAGAAGCGGCTCCCGACTCTGGCCGAGCTCGATGCCGCCACCTCTGATCACCCCGTGCTTGTCTACCAGTCGTTCACCGGACCGGCGGCCACAAACACGAAAGGCAAGGAATTCTTCGCGAGCAAGGGTGTTGCCGTCGGCGACACCGGCCAGATCGCCATCAACGCTCCCTCGCTCGCCGCGCTCAATGCGTTGCGTGCGGTGCAGACCTTCGACGACAAGAAACGCGGAACCCAGGATGCCATGGCGTACTCCGCCAGTGTCGGCGTCACCACAAGCGCCGACATGGGAGCGTTCAATCTGCCTGGTACGCCAGACTTGCAGGGCTCCTTCGAGGCCGACACGCTCGCGAGCGCGAACCAGTTCACGATGTACGACCCGGTGCTCGCGCTGCACCGCGAGGGCAAGATGACGACGCGGCTGCGCGTGTTCTTTTTGACGATGGATACACGACAGGACGTGCCGATCCTGTCCGAGCGCCTGCGCAACGACTTCGACGGCTTCGGCGACGACATGATGCGCATCTCCGGTATCGGCGAGTTCGCGTCGAGCTGGCCGCTCTTCGGCAACAAGCCGCCAGACAATTACCAGGCCGCACTGTCGCGGATCGCGAAAGAAGGGTGGGCGTTTCAGCAGCACAGTCTCTCGCCGGCCGAGAACGAGCTCACGGTCAGTACGTTTGAAGCCGTTAACAAGGTCACACCGATCGCCAACCTGCGATGGTCACTCGCGCACGTCGGGACGGTCGACGCGGCAACGATCAATCGGCTGAAGGCGATCGGCGCCGCCATAGCGGTGCATCCGTTTCAATTCCTCGCCGGTGGACGAGGCGGTCCTCCGCTTCGCACACTGGTCGACAGCGGCATCAAGCTTGGCGCGGGATCGGACTCGGCACAGATCTCGACGCTGAACCCGTGGCTGGTAATCTCGTACATGGTGACGGGCAAAGCGTTGGACGGATCGCTCATCAACGCCGGGCAACAACTGACCCGCATGGAGGCGCTGCGTCTCTACACCGCCGAGAACGGCTGGTTCCTCAAGGAAGAAGCGACGATCGGCACCATCGAGCCCGGCAAGCTCGCCGACGTCGTCGTGCTCAGCGACGATTATTTCGATCCGATGCGCGTCCCGGACGATGCGATCAAGAAGATCAAGGCCGTGCTGACCGTTGTCGACGGCAAGGTTGTGCACGACACGATCTCTGGTCCGTCCGGCAAATGAAGAAGAGGTCAGCGCAGAGGCACTGGAGAACATCCGATTCGATGGTCGGACTGTAAAATCGCGTCCGTTGTGACAAGACTGCCGGAACAGATCGGCTCATTTCGTGTGATCGACCTGCTCGGTGAAGGCGGGATGGGTCTCGTCTATGACGCAGTCGATACGCGTCTCGGACGACCGGTCGCGTTGAAGACCATTCACCGGGACGCGGTCGACAATTCGCTTGCACGCGACCGGTTCTGGCGGGAAGCTCGCCTGGCCGCCACCGTCAATCATCCAAATATTTGTCAGATCTACGAGGTTGGCGAGGCCGACGGGGCCCTTTTCTTCGCCATGGAGCGACTCGAGGGTGAGTCGCTCGCAGTCCGTCTCTCGCGTGGCCCACTCCCGCTGGCAGATGCCGTGCGCATTGGCAATGAAGTACTCAGCGGCCTGGAGGCGCTGCATGCCCACGGTATCGTGCATCGAGACTTGAAGCCGGCCAACGTCTTCGTGACGCGCCACGGCGTCAAACTTCTCGATTTTGGCGTAGCCCGGGCAGCCCATGACGACGTGGCCGAAACGCAGTTGTCACTGACGCTGCCCGGAACGATCGTCGGCACGCCGAAATACATGGCTCCCGAGCAAGTTCAGGGTGGGCCGGTTGACGCGCGGACCGACATCTTCGCGACCGGCGCCATTCTGTACGAGATGCTCACGGGCCACGCGCCATTTGACGCGGCGTCGCTCGTGGCGCTCGCCGATCAGATTCTTCGTGCGGATCCGCCGATGCTCGCCGGATCGCCGCAGATCGCCGCGGCCGATCGCGTGATCCACCGGGCCCTTGCCAAAGCACCAGCAGCACGATACGTGAGCGCGGCGGCGATGGCCGCCGATCTCCGGACGCTGCCGACGCTCATCGAACCGGAGCCACGGCTCGCGCGCCCGGTCGCTCGCCTGATTGTGCTGCCCTTCCGCTGGTTGCGGCCAGACGAGGAGTTCGCCTTTCTCACGTTTGGACTCGCCGACGCGCTCACGAACTCGCTGTCATCGCTGGAATCGATCGTGATGCGATCGCCGCTCGCGGCTGCCCGATTTGCCACCAGCGTGCCCGATCTCAACGCGATTGGGCGCGAGGCAGATGTCGATCTCGTGCTGAGCGGCACGATGCTGAGGGCAGGCGATCGGCTGCGGGTGAGCGCGGAGCTCGTAGAGACTCCGAGCGGCACGCTTCGATGGTCACATTCCTGTCAGGTGCAGGTCGGCGACATCTTGCAGCTCGAAGACGATCTCTCACGGCGCATCATCGAGTCGCTCTCGCTGCCATTGTCGGGAAGGGAACGATCCGCACGTACGCACGACGTGCCACGCAGCGCCAGGGCGTACGAGTTCTACCTGCGCGGAAACCAGTTGAGTCGCGAGCTTGCCACCGTTCAAGTGGCCCGGGATCTGTATCTCCAGTGCGTGCAGGAGGACCCGCACTTCGCACCCGCCTGGGGCCAACTCGGTCGTGCGTATCGCGTCATTGCCAAGTACTACGGCGAATCCAACCAAGCCAGCATGGCCCTGGCCGAATCTGCTCTCAATCGTGCGCTAGCGCTCAACCCGGACCTCGCTGCGGCTCATCGCTTCTACGCCGAGATGGAAGTCGATATGGGACGAGCGCTGAATGCGATGGTGCGACTCCTGCGACTCGCGTCTTCGCGGAGCACTGCCCCTGACCTGTTCGCGGCGCTCGTCACGCCCTGCCGTCATTGTGGTCTGCTGCAGGCCTCAGTCGAAGCGCACGAACGAGCGCGACGGCTCGACCCACATGTGCGCACCAGCGTGATGCACACATTGATCGCCGCAGGCGACTATCTACGTGCAGCAGACGAAGCTGGCTCAGACCCCGGAGGTCGATGGGTCGCCATGGCAATGGCCGGGCACCACGATGCGTTCCGACAGTGCCGCCAGGCGGCAGAAGGGATCCGTGCGGCGAACGCACAGGTCGCACAGTGGATCGATGCCTTGGGCGACGTCCTCGAAGGCCGGGGGAGCCCCGACGCCGTTTGCTCGGCGACGGCGGACGTGGTGTTCAAGCAGCTGCCAGGCGACCTCGACGGCGGGTTCTATGCGGTGGCCGGCCTGGCTCGATTCGGAGGGGAGCAGGGAGCGGACTCGGCGATGCAGAATCTCTCGAAGCTCGTGTCCTCCGGATTCTTCCCGCACGAGACGCTGAAGAAGCATCCGTGGCTGGACGGGCTGCGTCGTCGGCCCGACTTCCTCGCGGTCCTGCAGCAGGCAAGCGATCGCCACAAAGAAGCGCGGGCGGCCTTCATCCAAGCGGGAGGAGAGGCGTTGCTGGGTGCCTGGGCAGAAGGATCTGCCTGAGTGGCACGTCGTAATGAGACGTCGCGCCCCTCAGGTTTCCGCCTGACCTGCCAGCATTGCGCCCGGAGTACATCCAAACGTTTGCTTGAACGCCGCGATGTAGGCACTCACGCTCGAGTAGCCCGAGTCGAGCGCCGCGTCTGTGACCGAGCCGCCTTGCGCCAGGAGACGTACTGATTCGAGCAGCCGCGCCTTCTGCCGCCACAATCCGAACGACATCCCGGTTTCGGCGCGGAACAGGCGTTCGAGCGTTCGCGCGCTCAGCCCGGACTGCCGTGCCACGCCGTCCGTCGTGACATCGTCGGCCGGATGCGCAAGAACGTGTTGCGCCGCCGTGAGTGCGCGCTCGTCCGCCGGTAATGGCAGCAGCAGCGGCTCGACCCGCGCCGCCGCGAGTTCGTCCATCAACACAGCCATCACACGGGCCTCGACTGGCTCCCGCGAATCGAGCGCCCGCAACTCCGCGACGCGAAGAATCAGCTCCCGTAGCAGCGGACCCACCGAGATCACGCGGCAGCCCGCGACGTTGAACGCCGGCGCCGCAGCACTCACCGGGAAGTACAGCGACCGCATCGCTACGTCGCCCCACATGCGGATGGCGTGCGGGCTGCCTGCCGGGATCAGGACTGCGCGCCCCGGAGGAATCATCCACGACGTCCGATCGCCAGTCACCGTCATCGCGCCACTCGACGCGAACAGCAACTGATGCGACGCATGCCGATGAGGATGGAGTACCGACCCGTTGCTGTACGTCGTGCTGAGGGCGCGCGCCACGAGGAAGGGCTCCTGCTCCGCCGAGAGCCGCCGGCGTGGCACCACATGTTGACGGTCTGGCGACATTCATTGTCAATCTAGCGCAAGACACCGACGAATCGTCCGTCGTACAGTGCGACCCATGTCCAATGACGTCGATTTCTTTGCCATCAATGCGGACGACGTGCCCCGGGCCCGCCAGTTCTACACCACCGTATTCGGTTGGGCCTTCGAGCCCTGGGGACCGCCTGGCTTCTATCTCATTGCCACCGCTCACAATGCTGACGGTGGTCACAGCGGCGCATTGCAGGAGCGCCGCGAGCTGGTGCCTGGCCAGAAGATGACGGGCTTCGAGTGCACGATCACTGTGGATAACATCGATCAGACAATCCGCGCCATCGAAGCCAGCGGCGGCCGTCTCGCCACGCCGAAGTTCCACATCCCCACCGTGGGCACCGTGGCGTACTTCCTCGATACCGAGGGCAATGTGGCCGGCCTTCGCCAGCCCGAAAAGAGCGCGTGACTGGAACGGTCCTCCAGGTCAACGTGTCGCGGGGTGGTATTCCCAAACGGGCGATCCCGTCTGGGGAGCTGATGGCCGCAGGAGTTGCCGGCGATGCGTGGCGCTACCCTTTTCACGGCGGCGTGCGGAAGGCGATCCTCTTGATCACCATTGAAGGGATCGACGAGCTCGCCTCGCGGGGGTTTCCGATCTTTGCAGGGGCGCTGGGTGAGAACCTGACAACACGAGGTCTCGATCGGCGGGCACTGCGGCTGCGGCAGCGCCTGGCGGTGGGTAGCGCCGTAATCGAATTGACAACTATCCGCACGCCGTGCGCGACGCTCGATGTCTACGGCACCGGCATTCAGGCGGCGCTGTACGATGCGCAGGTGCATAAGGGCAACCCCGACTCGCCCCGCTGGGGCCTGAGCGGCTTCTATGCGTCGGTCGTGCAGCCGGGTACTGTTCGCCCAGGCGACGCGATCGTCCTGCCAGACTGAGTCGATAGTGCCTGGCTCACCAGCCGCGCAGCTGAATGCCATGATCGCGAGATTCGATCCCGCGATTCAGAGAGTTGTGCAGCAGGCGCGAACGAAGCTGCGCAAACGCCTGCCGGCCGCTGTCGAGCTCGTCTACGACAACTACAACGCGCTGGCGATCGGCTATGGCTCGTCGGAGAAAAGAGGCGACTGGATTGTGTCGCTGGCTGTCTATGCGCGCGGCGTCAACCTCTACTTCATTTACGGCGTCGCGCTGCCGGATCCACACGGCCTCTTGCTCGGCTCCGGCAATCAGGGGCGCTTCATCAGGTTCGAATCGGCGGCCATGCTCGACCGCTGCGAGATCGACGATCTCATCGAAGCGGCGATCACCGAGACCGATACACCACTTCCGAAGCGCGGCAAGGGCTACACGGTGATCAAATCCATCGCACCGAAGGAGCGCCGGCGCCGTCCAAGGCCCGCGCGCAAGCCGGTCTAAAAACCGGCCTCTACATCAGGTAGTGACGCGTCTTTAGGCCCGCCACTGACAACCGTCGCGGCCATTTCGCCGTCAAAATGGGCGCGAGGAGTCGCCGATGCTCGACGATGTTCGACTGGGTTGGCGAAAGTTGCGGCAGCAACCCGGGTTCACGATGGTCGCCGTATTCACGCTGGCGCTCGGGATCGGCGCCACATCGGCAGTGTTCAGCCTGGTGCAAGGAGTTCTGCTGACTCCTCCGCCCTATCGAGATCCGGACAGGCTCGCACTCATTCAACCCGCACCAACCGAAGGACGCCC
>Ga0075423_10001937_pt1 | contig 18606 bp, 16 predicted proteins | sample SoiMethybrSBSTD2_FD_80114 | JGI IMG/M metagenome (GOLD analysis project Ga0075423, IMG submission 80114) | Bulk soil microbial communities from a Populus tree surrounding site in Tennessee, USA - Soil MetaG P. TD hybrid SBSTD2 | ecosystem: Environmental > Terrestrial > Soil > Tree plantation...
ACTGGGAATTCGTGGAGCAGTTCAGCGATCCCGTTCACCAGGTGACCTGCAGTGACACCGGTGGCTACGACATCGTGCAGACGGTCGACGGGTTTGTCGGCGTCTACGGCCAGCGCGGCGCGTGTCGCGGGCCCGGCATCAACGCCGACAACGCCGATAGCGGGGTGGTGACCGAGGGACACGTGGCCGGCCGCACCATCCGGTTCAAGGCCCCGAATTGCGCGTATGACGGCCATCTGCCGGTGGAGAGCGACGACAACGTGAGCGGTCACGTCGCCTGTACCATCGGGGACGCCAACATCACGTACAACTTCACCGGCACCTGGGCGGCCGCCCGCTAGGTCCGCCGGCGCTCGAGGCGCTGGCCCGAAGGATCATCCGGTGTGAGCGCTGCCCGCGGCTGCGCGCATACTGCCGGCGCGTAGCCCGTGAGAAGCGTCGCGCATTCGCCGCCGAGTCCTACTGGGGCAGGCCCGTGCCTGGATGGGGCGATCCCGCCGCGCGGCTGCTCGTGGTGGGGCTCGCCCCGGCCGCCCACGGCGCCAACCGCACCGGCCGCATGTTCACCGGGGATTCGAGCGGCGACTGGCTGTACGAGGCTCTGCACCGCTTCGGGTTCGCCTCGCAGCCCGCGTCGCTGCACCGGGATGACGGCCTGCGGTTACGGGACTGCTGGATCACGGCCGCCACCCGCTGCGCGCCGCCCGGGAACCGTCCGCTGCCGATCGAGCTCGCCCGCTGCCGTCCCTACCTCGTGAGCGAGCTCGAGCTCCTCGTCCGATTGCGCGTCGTGCTCGTCCTGGGTCGCATCGCCCACGAGGCGTTTCTGCGCGGCGCCGGGTGGTGGGAGGTGCTCTCCACGCGCGACCGGCCATCGTTCTCTCACGGAGCAAGCGCCATCCTGCCCGACGGAAAGCGGCTGATCTCTTCGTACCACCCCAGTCGTCAGAACACGAATACCGGCAAACTGACGCGGAAGATGTGGTACGACGTGTTTCAATCGGTCCGTCAAACGCTGGAATAAGGCGTGGCTTGTTTCGGCGGCTCGAGCTGCGCCAGCTTGCGCAGGTTTCGCGCGAACCGGATCCCCAACATCACCAGCATGCCGAGGCCCGCGGCCGCACACCCCGCATCGGCGACGATCCGGACCGGCACTACCCCCTGACCGAAGAAGTCGTGGTGCAGTGCCAGCGCTCCATTGATAGTGATCAAGATGAGGCGCAGCTCCGTCGGTCCGAGCCGTCCGTAGGCCAGACGAAAGGCGCCGAACACCGTCGACTCGAGGTACACGTTGATCGACAGCACCAGGTAGACCACGACCAGGCCGAGGGCGATCCCGAGGCTCACGTACGGCGAGACGCCGAGGCCGATCCCGATCACCGCGGTGGAATAGGCATCGACCACGTGGTCCAGGTAGTAGCCGTAGCGGGGACGCTCGATGCGACGGACCCGCGCCAGCGTGCCGTCCAGGCTGTCGCCGAACCAATGGATCACGAGCATGAGACTCGCGGCCCAGAGCCAGGCGTGATGGACGCCGGACAGCGAGTAGGCGATTCCCGTCGCCGTCGCCGCCGCGACGCCCAGGGCCGTCAGCTGGTCGGAGGTCACCCAGGGGGGCAGGCGCGCCGCGATCCAACGGAGCAGGCGGCGCTCCGACTCCGCCAGGAGAAAGGTCAGCTCGCGTGTTGGATCGGCCATGGAGATAAGCTGGCGGGGGAGCCTCAAGCACTTCTCAAGCAATCGCGTGATATCTTGGAGCCATGTCATTACGAAATGGCCTTGGATGCTCGGGACGGCGGTAGTTCTGGGTCGAAGGTCACTGGCGGCGCTGAGTTGCCAGTGATGAAATCCTCGATCGCCGCGCTCGCGCTGCTCGGTCTGCACTCGCGGCCCGCTCCAACGCGACTGGTGTTCCGGATGGTGACGGCGGGAGCCGGGCACAGCTGCGGGGTTGCTGCCGACGGGAGCGCGTATTGCTGGGGCGACAACGCCTTCGGCGAGCTTGGCACGGGGCAGCGGAGGTCGAGCCTGGTGCCCGTCGCCGTGCAGGGCGGCAAACGGTTTGCGTCGGTCAGCGCGGGGGACGGATTCACCTGCGGCCTGTCGCTGTCGGGCGAAGTGGACTGTTGGGGCCGGATGGTGGGGACCGAGGCGGACAGCGGTCATGGCGGGCGCAGCGACCTGCCGCTGGCGGTCTCCGGCGACCAGCTCTTTCTGCAAATCAGTGCCGGAACCGATCACGTCTGCGGCGTGGTCATCGAGCACCACGTGTACTGCTGGGGCTCCAATTCAGACGGCCAACTCGGCACCGGCGATACGGCGGGGGCGTATCGGCCCGCCCGCATCGCTTCAGACGTCGCCTTCAGCTCGGTGAGCGCCGGTGAGTTCCACACCTGTGGCGTAGCGACCGATGGCAGCGTCTACTGCTGGGGGAACAACCGCGGCGGCCGGTTGGGCAACGGCAGTTATACGGCGAGCCGAGTGCCCGTTCAGGTTGCACGAGTCAAGGACTTCGTGGCCGTGAGCGCCGGTGGCCGTCATACGTGCGGACTCTCGGCGCCCGGCACCGTGTTCTGTTGGGGCGACAACTTCCACGGTCAGGCGGCTGGTGGGAGGACCGGAAACTCGGTGCCCATCCAGCTCCGGGCACGCTACCGCATGGAGTCGGTGACGACCGGCGATTCCCATAGCTGCGCTCTCATACTCCGTAACTTTCTTCGCCTGTGGTGCTGGGGATCGAACCAGGACAACCAGCTCGGGTTCAATACTGCGTTCGCGCCGTCACGCAGCCCGTTCGAAGGAATTCGGTTCGTGCAGGTGGACGCGGGCGATTTTCACACGTGCGGAACGACCGAAGACGGCACGGCCTGGTGCTGGGGGCGGAACAACGGCGGTCAGCTGGGCGATGGAACGGTGCGGAGCCCGGCCCGTCCGGTCCGGGTGGCGGAGCCGGACATGGCTTCGAGGTAGCGGAGGCACGAAGTCTATGCGGCACCCTGAGCCCCGTCTTGCGGTTGCTCTCACGTTGCTCGTCGCTCCCGTTGTGGCACCGGCGCAAACGCCGGTCGATTCCGGGCTGGCGCACTACATCGCGACGATCCGTGCCATCGACAATCACGCCCACCCGATGCGCCCGATCTCCCCGGGTGCCCCGGTCGACACCGAGTTCGATGCCCTGCCGCTCGACGGCATCCCGCCATTCCCCATCCCCTGGCGCCTCACGCTCGAGGCACCGGTGTGGGCCCGAGCGGCCCGCGCCCTGTACGGGTTGCGCGCGGGCGATAGCGGCGCCGCTGGCCGCATCGCGGCACGCGCGAGCCTGCTGCGCGAGCAGGGTGAGCACTTCCCGGCGTGGGTCCTCGACCGGGCCGGGATCGAGGTGATGTTCGCCAATCGCATTGCGATGGGCCCCGGCCTCGAGCCTCCCCGGTTCCGCTGGGTCCCGTTCGACGATCCCTTGCTGTTTCCGCTGGACACCCGCGTCGAGGCATCGCGCACACCCGACACGCGCTCGCTGTATCCGAAAGAGGCGGCCCTGCTGCGCCGTTACCTCGCGGATCTTGGGTTGACTGCCGTCCCGCCCGCCCTGGACCAGTACATCGCAGGGGTGGTCGTGCCCACCCTACAACACCAGCGGGAACGCGGCGCGATCGCGATCAAGTTCGAGGTGGCCTACCTGCGGTCACTCGATTTCGCCGACCCCGATTCCTCTGTCGCGCGCGCCGTCTATGCCCGATATGCCGCGGGCGGCGCCCCTACGGGGCCTGAGTACAAAGCGCTCACCGACTATCTGTTCCGGGTGGTCGCGCGCGAAGCGGGTCGCCTGGGTCTGGTCGTACATGTTCACGTGCTCGAGACGTTCGGCGGATTCTACGCGACGGAGGGAGCCACGCCCGGTCGCCTCGAGCCATTGTTCAACGACTCGACGCTTCGGCGGACCAGCTTCGTGATGATTCATGGCGGATGGCCTGCGGTGGGGGAAACGGAGGCGATGCTCGGCAAGCCCAACGTGTACACCGACCTCTCGATGATGGACCAGATGCTTGGGGCCTCAGAACTGGCCCTCGTCATTCGAGGGTGGCTGTCACGCTGGCCGGGCAAGGTGCTGTTCGGGACCGACGCGTTCGAAGGAGGGCCCGACCAGGGCTGGGAGCAGGGCGCTTACGTGGCCGCCACAACGGCACGACGCGCGCTCGGGATGGCGCTCACCGCAATGCTGCGGGACGGCGAAATCGACATGGCACGCGCACGGAAGCTCGCGCGCATGGTGTTGCGCGACAATGCCCGGGTCTTGTACCACCTCGACGTGCCGTAGCATTGGAAAAGCAGCTTCCGTGTGCACCTGCAGGGACCTCGCACCGAGACCATCCTGACGTTCGCTGAAGTCCTCTTCCCCCTGCCGCTCCTCCCTCTCAAGTGGCCTAGTCCGATTTGCCTCAATTGGCGCTGTCCAAACGAAGCGCCGAAACCCACAGTGAACCTGCGGGCAGAACTGCGCTGGGCCACTCACAGGGAGGATGTCATGCGTCACGTTTGGTCTGTCGTGCTGATCGCTGCCATCGGCGGTTGTGGCAACGAAGCCGAGGTCACGCAACCGCTTCGGGCCCAGGTTCAGGTCGACCCTTTCCACTATCAGGTCGCTACACTGACCTCGCCTGGTCCGGGACTGAGTCAGGGCGGAGCCATCAATAACCAGGGTTGGGTGGCCGGGTTCTCCGGCCAGGCCGACGGGTCCCGGCAAGCGACGCTTTGGCGAGGCGGGTCGGTCATGCCGCTCGGCACGCTGGGCGGGACCAACAGCGGCGTTCAGTGGCCGGGTCTCAACAACGTCGGCATGATCGTCGGGATCTCCCAGACCGCCACTACCGACACGCTGCATGAATTCTGGAGCTGTGAGGCGTTCATTCCCGCCAACGACCAGACGTGTCTCGGCTTCGTGTGGGAGAACGGCGTCATGAAAAGCCTCCCGACGCTCGGTGGAAACCAGGGGTTCGCCGCCGGCGTCAACAATCGCGGACAGGTAGTCGGCTGGGCCGAGACTGCGGTGGTCGATCCGACCTGCAATGCCCCTCAAGTGCTCCAGTTTCGCGCGGCGTTGTGGGAGCCCAGGACGGGAGCGACCCGGCAGCTGCCGCCGTTCGCGGGTGACTCAACCTCCGCCGCCACGGCGATCAACAACCGCGGCCAGGTCGTCGGCATTTCCGGCGAGTGTGACGTCGCCGTCGGACGCCGCAGCGCGACCCACGCGGTGATTTGGGAGAACGGAAGGGTCACCGACCTCGGCAACCTGGGCGGCGATTTCTGGCACACGCCCATGGCCATCAACGAACGGGGCGACGTGGTCGGGTTCGCCAACCCGCCCAATGGAGACCTCGACGCAGACAGCGTGCGGGCATTCCTGTGGACGAGAGCAGGTGGGATGCAGGATCTCGGCAAGTTGCCCGGCGACGATTTCAGTCAGGCGCTGGGCATCAATGGGCGCGGGCAAATCGTCGGCGTGTCCTGCGGGAGCGTGTGCCGGGCCATCCTGTGGCAGGATGGCAAGATGTACAAGCTGCAGGATCTTGTCCCCGGGTTTGCCGACCATCTCTGGTCGGCCCGGGACATCAACGATTCCGGACAAATCACTGGCAGGATGATCCAGTTGAGCACGGGCCGGCGTCTACCCTTTGTGGCGACGCCGATTCCGTAAGACAAGAAGCACGTCGCTGGGGAGTGGCTCTATGCGGCGCTCGCGAAGTGGCTATTGTGACCACACGGGCGCGCCGTACGTTGCCACAATGGAGCCACTCCCCCTGCGCCTCGCCAGGTGCACGATTCCGGGTGTCCTCATCCTTGGCATGGCGTGCGCCCACGCCCCCGCTACCTCCGACCTTCGTCACCCGCCGTCCACCAGTGGCTTCGACGCGGAAGTCCAGAGTGGCCTGACGCGGGTGCGAGAGACGACGCGGCAATACGTCAGTCTCGACTCGGCGGTCGCGGCCGGATACGCGCGGGAGGTCACGCAGTGTTACGTCGACCCGCACCATGGGGCGATGGGCTACCACCACATCAACCGTGCGCTGGTCGACGCCGAGGTCCAGGTGGATCAGCCGGAAATCCTGCTGTACGAGCGGCACCGCGATGGGGAGTACACGCTGAACGGAGTGGAATTCATCGTTCCCTACCGGCGGTGGCCACGGGACTCGGTGCCACCAACGGTGATGGGGCAGAATCTCAAGCAATCCGACCCGCTGAAGATCTGGTACCTGCACATGTGGGCGTGGCGCGAGAACTCCGCGGGCCTGTTCGCCGACTGGAATCCGGCGGTGCAGTGCCTTGCCGACTCGACGGCCCTGCCCGTCAGATGAGCGGGCGCAGCGCGGCGACTAGTTTCTGCACTCCGCCGATGATCTCCGGAGTCCGGATCCCGCCGTAGCCCAGCACCAATCCCCCGCGTTCGGGCCGCGTGACGCAGTAGCACGAGAGTGCCACCGCTTCGACGCCATGCTCCGCCGCCACGCGACTGGCCTCCTGATCGTCGACGCCAGGTGGCAGCCAGGCCACCGCGTGCAGACCCGTGTCCGGACGCGACACCGAGAGCCGTCCCGCCGCCTCGCGCTCCATTGCGGAGATCAACGCGTCGCGGCGCTCGCGGCACAATGCGCGCATCGCCCGGATGTGCCGCACGTAGTGGCCCCCCTCGAGAAAGTCGGTGAGGATGAGCTGCTCGATGGTCGGCGCGTGCTGTGCTCCGCGGCGGCGCAGGGCGAGCGCGGGATCGACCAGGGCTTCGGGCAGCACCAGATACGCCAAGCGGAGGGCGGGGAAGACCGTCTTGTTGAAGGTGCCGATGTACAGCACCCGGCCGCCGACGTCGAGTCCCTGCAAGGCGGTGAGCGGACACCCGGCGTAGCGGTATTCGCTGTCGTAGTCGTCTTCCAGAATCCAGGCATCCGAGCGGGCGGCCCAATCCAGCAGGGCGAGCCGTCGCTCGAGGCTCATGGTGACACCGGTGGGGAATTGGTGTGAGGGCGTGACGTAGACGAGACGCGCGTCGGGGGCAGTGGCGATGCCCCGCTCCACGACGAGACCTTCGCCATCGACCGGGACCGGTACGATGTGGGCACCCGCGGCGATCAACGCCGCCCGGGCTCCGGAATAGCCGGGCTCTTCGAACCACACCGCTTCGCCGGGATTCAAGACGACGCGGCAGGCCAGGTCCATCGCCTCCTGTGCCGACGAGAGGACGATCACCTGGTCCGGACTGCAGCGGACGCCGCGCGCCACCGCGTGATGCGTGACGATCGCCTGACGCAACGCCTCCGAGCCGCGGGGCGGACCGTGGCGCAGCTGATTGGTTTCGAGCTTGCGATGGCGCGCCCCGGCCAGACGGTTCCATACCGACAGGGGGAATGCGTCGACCGGGGGCAAGCCGATGCGGAACACGGAAATCGGGCCTGCGAGGTGTCGCGGACCCTTCAGCTCCTCGCCCAATCTCACGATGCGATCGGCGAGTCGTACCGGCTGGGCAAGGCGCCCGTCGGACGTCAGCGCGCTGCGACGAACCTGCAGCAGGCGGTCGGGAAACGGCTGTGCCACGTAACTTCCCGAGCCGACGACGCCGACGATGAATCCCTCCGCGACCAGCTGATCGAATGCCCCCAGCACCGTCGTCCGCGAAACTCCCAGGTAGTCGGCGAGCCAGCGGCTGGAGGGGATCTGCGCCCCGGAGGACAGCCGGCCGCCCAGGATCGCTTCCCGCATGCCCCGGTACACCTGACGGTGCAGCGGCTCCGGCGACGCATGGTCGAGGGGGATCAACAGCGTCGTTCCTCGGCCAGGTGTCCGGCGCCGCGTGCGAGCGCGAACATCGGTCACGGACGTTTTCTCACGTGTGGTGGATTTCATTCCTTACCCCGGCGAAGTCGTGATGAGCCAAACCTACAAAGCCATGCCAGTGTCGGGACCAAGCGAAGAGGAAAGTGGTATCCGTCATCCGCGCTGAAGTGGCCTTGCCACCGACCGCGACCAAACCCAACGTCGATTGGGCTCGCCGGAAACTATGCGCGCCAGAATCGGATAGATCGCACGGGGCGGGTGCTGACATGTTTCTCACAGGACTTGCCCCGTTCGGGAGATTGCCCATGAGCTCGTACCGCGTCATTGCGTTGTCACCGGACACTGCTGCTGCCGTCCGCTCGACACGGGTGTCACCCTTTGCCGCGCACCCAACTCACGTGGAGGTCGCCAGGGGATACGGCCCGTGCCGATTGTGTTTGCGAACGTTTCAGGTCGGAGTAGATCGCCGCATCCTCTTTACCTATGACCCGTTTGCCGGAGTCGAGACCCTGCCGCTACCAGGGCCGGTGTTCATCCACGAGGAGGACTGCGAGCCGTATGGGGAGAATCAAGGATTCCCCGAGGACATTCGCCGGCACACCCTGACACTCAATGCGTATGGCCGCGGGCGCTGCCTCGTGGCCGTCGAGTATGTGCGCGATGGGAAGGTAGATCCGGCGATCGCCGGTTTATTGGCGCGGCCGGACGTGGACTACATCCATGTCCGTGATACGGAAGCCGGCTGCTTCGACTGCCGGATCGAACGCTAGTGCCGTTCAACTTGTTGGGCCTAATTCCTGGTGACCGAATGAACCCCGGGGACGTAAACGGCGCACATGCGCCGAATAGTTATGAATAGTTGGAACGGCGCTAGGGAGCCGCCGGCAACGGAATCGACGATTGGATTACCGGCTGTGGTTCAGCGACACGTATGTCAAGACCGGAGATGGCTGGCGCTACGTGTTCGGGCTTCGACAATCTGCCGGTCGTCCGTCATGCGGGAGACGGCGCCGAGTCCGAGCAGCAGAACGATGACCGGCAAATGGTCGTGCATGGGGACCGCTCCATCGTGACTATTGCCGAAACAGGGCAGGGAACTTGGCGCGCAGGTGCTCCAGCTTCGGGATGTCGATGGCCACGACGTATCCACTACGGGGGTTGTTGGCGACGAAGTCCTGATGAAACGGTTCGGCAATCACGAAGCTGCGCAGCGTGACGACTTCGGTGACGATGGGTGCCGGATATGCCCTCCCGGCGCGGAGTGAATCGATGGCCGACAGCGCCAGGCTTCGTTCCTGTTCATTTCGAACGAATACGATCGAACGGTAGCGCGGACCGATATCCGGTCCCTGGCGGTCGATCTGGGTCGGGTCGTGCGCGACCAGGAAAAAGACCTGTAACAACTGCTGGTAGCTGATCTGTGTGGAGTCGTACTCCACGCGCACGGCCTCCGCAACCCCTGCGTGCCCCGGCTTGACCGAATCCGCGCGCCCGACGTCGGGCGTCGCATACCCGGACGTAACGGATTTCACTCCGCGCACATGCTCGAACACCGCCTCGACACCCCAGAAGCATCCACCCGCGAGCACGATGGTCGATTTCGGAGCTCTCGAGGAGGGGACCGTCAGGAGACCGATGATCGCCGCGATCGAAAAGACGTACGCTTTCATAATGAATAAATTGCTTTCGAACGCTGCGGAGATAAAGGCCACTTCCGGCGCGGAGCGGCAGACCACTTACCCCAGCTTGACTGGAGGCCAGGGCCCATGACGATGTCCCGTGTGCTGGAAATGCCCGCGTCGCGGGGAGAGCGGGCGTCCGCCTATTTCGGTGCGAAACTGCAGATGGAAACCGACGCCACCGACGTGTACTTCGATCTGCAGCACGCGTCGGGGGGCGGCGGGTTCACCCTGCTCGATGCGCGGAGTCCCGAATCGTTCGCGCGGGGTCATGTCCCTGGAGCCAAGAGCATGTACTACCGGGCGATCACCGCCGAGAGTACGGCGACCTGGAACAAGGATACCCCGATCATCGTGTACTCCGTCGGGCCGGCCTGCAACGGGGCGACCAAGGCGGCCGCCCGGTTGTCCACCCTGGGCTTTCTCGTCAAGGAGATGATCGGTGGCTTCGAGAGCTGGAAAGAAGAAGGCTATCCGATCGAGCGCAGCGCCGCCGCGAGCTGACGCATGCCGGTGGCGATGAGATCGGGCGGCACGCCGCCGTATCCCAGTACGAGACCGCCTCGAGGACACGGGCCGGCGTAGTAGTTCGACAGCGGGGCGACCTCGATTCCGCGTTGGGCCGCGGCCGCGCTCGCCCGGCGATCATCCAGGCCGGCCGCGAGCCAGGCGATGGCGTACAGACCGGTTTCGGGCCGGGTCATCTCGAGCAACCCGGATGCGTCGCGCTGGGCGGCGGCGATGAGCGCATCGCGGCGGTCGCGGCACACGATCCGCATGCGCCGCAGGTAGCGGGCGTAATGGCCTTCCGTCAGGAAGTCGGTGAGAATCGCCTGGTCTATGATCGGTGCGTGCTGGCCCCCCAGCGAACGCACGGCCCGCACCGCCTCCAACAAGCTCGTCGGCACCACCAGATACGCGAGGCGCAATGAAGGAAACAGCGTCTTGTTGAACGTGCCGATGTAGAGCACCCGCGACGCGACATCCAGTCCCTGCAACGCGGCCAGGGGACGTCCGGTGTAGCGATACTCGCTGTCGTAGTCGTCCTCCAGAATCCAGGCATCCGCCCGCGCGGCCCAGTGGAGCAGCGCGAGGCGTCGTTCCAGGCTCAACGTGGCGCCCGTCGGGCATTGGTGCGACGGCGTCACGTAGACGAGCGAAGCGCGCGGCTCCAGATCGACTCCGCGCTCGACCACCAATCCTTCGGCATCCACGGGGACCGGCACGATGCGCGCACCGGCGGCGACCAGCGCTCCGCGCGCGGCGGCGTAGCCGGGCTCCTCGAACCACACCGGGTCGCCGGGGTTCAGGACCACGCGGCAGGCCAGATCCATCGCTTCCTGCGCCGAGGAGAGCACGATCACCTGATCCGGCGTGCAGCGGACGCCGCGCGCGCCCGCGTGGTGCGCGGCGATCGCTTCGCGGAGCGCCGGCGAGCCGGCCGGCGTGCCGTGATACAACCGCGAGGCATCGAGGTCGCGATAGCGGTTCGTTCCCAGGCGCGACCACACCGCCATGGGGAACTGGTCGACCGGCGGTACGCCCAGCTGAAACGGATGCGGCTCGGTCGAGAAGCGGCGCGTAATGCGGGGAATCTGCCGCAGCGCCGTGACGCGCTGGGCGATCGGCGTCGCCCGGCCCGCCCCCTCCGTCGCCTGGCTCGACTGGCCCGGCGGTCGCGTGACCTGCAGCAAGTGATCGGGCAGCTGCCGGGCGACATAACTCCCCGAGCCCACGACGCCGACGATGTAGCCCTCAGCCACCAGCTGATCGAACGCCACCAGAATGGTGGAGCGCGACACGCCCAGCTGCTCGGCGAGCCAGCGCGTGGACGGAATGCGGACGCCCGCGTGCAGGCGGCCCGACAGAATCGCCTCGCGTAGCCCGCGGTATACCTGATGGTGCAGGGGCTCGACGGATCGCGCGTCGAGCGGGATCAGCAGTACCGGCATCACGCCCAGCGACTCGCGGTCCTGGCGGTGTTGCACCTTGCTCACGTGGCACTCTTGGGTTGGCCTGCAACGCCATCGTACCCCACTTCGAGTCGCGAGAGCCAGGATCCGGCAAAGTGGTCTGCTCGGTCCGACCACAAGTGGCGTGATCGTCGTACGTGCGCGACACCGCGGAAGGAACTTCATCAGCTTCAGCGTGAGTTGGTAGCCGGAGACCGTCAGAAGAAACGGTCGTGGGGCGGTAATTGTCCCGGGGTGCTGTTCCGGCCCCGGGGTACCGCCCCAGTTACTTCAACCGCTTGATACGCACTTGAAGGGTCGAGGCTAGCGTATGGCATGCCATCCACCTTCACGAAACTGCTGCGCGCTACGGCCTGGCTTACACTCGGTGGGGCCGCGTGTGTCCATCCCCGAGCCCCGGTCCCTGCTGCCCCACTCGAAATAGCCCAGGACATCCCGCCGGGCGCGCGGGCCGTAAGGATCTATTCGGATCTGCCGCCCGCGGGTTACTACCGGACGGTTTACCGAGCCCTCCAGGACCGTGGCTTCGAAGTCTACTGGTATAACGAGAATGAGCCGAAGCGCACCCTCCGGACCGAGTTCAAGGAATTCTCGATGACCACGCTTCGCCTCGACCTCGTCGTGGAGGCCGCGCCCGGCGGTAGCGTTGCCATCCTTCGAGGGCAATGGCGAGGCTCAGATTATTCCAACACCATCGAGAATATCGCGCTCGAGGCGGGTGGGTACGGTAACCTGAAGAGGAACCACGCCCGCACACATGATGCGATGTGGAAGGGGCGATCGCGGTACGCCTTCGGTGAGATGGCCGTAATCGCCAATAAGCTTCCCCATACTCGCGTGGAGTACGTGATGCGCTGAGCGTCCAAGAGGCACTAGACGCCTTCGCTTTGGCTCGGTGCGTCGAGTGCGGCGCGCACCTGTCGCAGCAGCCCCTTGGGGGAGTAGGGCTTCTCGAGAAAAGTCGCCGGCCCCAGGCCGTCCCCGTGCGCCGGCAGGGCGCTCTCGGAATAGCCCGAAGTAAACAGGATGCGGAGATCGGGCCGCGCCGCTCGCAGCCTTCGAGTCAGCTCGACGCCGCCCATTTCCGGCATCACGAGATCCGTGACGAGCAAGTCGATCTTGCCGGCAATGGTTGTTGCGGTGGTGAGCGCTTCGCGGCCGTTGCTCGCTTCGTGCACGGCGTAGCCGGCCGAGGTCAAGGCCCGACTCGCTATGCGCCGGATGGCCGGTTCATCGTCGACCACCAGGACCGTTTCGGTTCCCCGCGGCACCGGCGTGGCCGGCAGCGACGGGGCGGGATCCGCGAGCCCATCGGCTCTGGGCAGATACACCTTGAACGTGGTGCCCCAGCCGACCTCACTGTAGCACCAGATGTTCCCGCCGTGCTGCTTGACGATGCCATAGCAGGTCGCGAGGCCAAGCCCTGTTCCCTTTCCGGCTTCTTTGGTGGTGAAGAAGGGCTCGAAGAGTTGTGAGCGAACGTCCTTCGGGATCCCGACGCCGGTGTCGGTCACCGAGAGCACGACGTAGCGGCCCGGGGCGACGCCGATGTGCTCGCGGACATAGACGTCGTCGAGGTCACGATCTCCGGCTTCCACGGTGATCCGCCCGCCCGCCGGCATGGCATCGCGCGCGTTGACGACGAGGTTCACGATCACCTGCTCGATCTGCCCGGGATCTGCACGCACTCTCCCCAAGCCTTCGGTCCGCCGCACGTCGAGCGTCATATTCGCCCCCACCAGGGGACGGAGTAGACCCGCCGCTCGTTCCAGCAGCTCGTTCAGGTCCAGGATCTTGGGTTCGGTGACCTGTTTCCGCGCGAAGGCCAGGAGCTGACGCGTGAGGGCGGCGGCCCGCTGGGAAGCCGTCCGGATTTCCTGCAGATCATTCCACACCCCGGCCTCCGGCGGCGTCGCCTCGAGCGCCAGGCCGGTATACCCTTCGATCACGGTCAACAGGTTGTTGAAGTCGTGCGCCACGCCGCCGGCCAGACGGCCGACGCTTTCCATCTTCTGGGCGTGCCGGCGCTCGCCTTCGATCCGGCGCCGTTCGGTGATGTCGACGAAGGTGATGACGCGTCCGACCAGGTCGTCATGTCTGATGATCGGCTCCGCCCAGCACTCCACGGGAAACCTGGAGCCGTCAGCCCGCCGCATCCACTCCTCGATACTGTGTGCCGGGAGCCGGTCCACCCGATGTGGCCGGGAACCATCGTTCATGGGTACGTCACCCTCGGGCGGCGCGGCGTGGATCAACTCGTGCATGACGCGGCCGCGCAGCTGGTCGGCATGAGCGTATCCCAGGGCCTTCACACAGGCCGTGTTCGCGAACGTGCAGCGGCCCTGGAGATCGACGCCGTAGATCGCTTCGCCGGTCGAGTCGAGCAGGAGCCGGACGCGCTCGTCGCTCTCCCTGAGCGCCGACTCGGCCAAGGTCCGTTGAACGAAGGTGCGGCGGTACAAGAGCAGCACCACGCCGAACCCGACGGCGAGCAGCGCCGAGACCACGGTCAGCCAGAGGAGCTGACGCCAGCGCAGCTGCAGGCGCCTGGCGAGGCTCGACGAACGTTCCGTCCAGGCGTCGGTCGCTCCCTCGATGATCTCGAGACTGTTGTCTATCTCGCTGCGGTACGCCCGCTCGGCTCTGGTCAGGTCGACGCCGGCAGTCCGTGCCCGCAGGACGTCGTCGAGCAACGGTTCTAAGCGACGCACGGACGCCTCGATCCCGGCGAGGTATCCCGCCGCATCGGTGGCCAGCGCATTCCGCATCACGGAATCCACCGCGGTCCGATAGCGCTTGTAGTGAATCTCCCAAGACAGCTTCGCGGGCCGGTCCGCGAGGGGAACGACGAAATCCCGAAGCGCCACCCCGATCCGGTTGAACTCTCGCAGCAGTCCCGTCGTGGCACTCTGCTCCTCGGAGTCGTGGCCCAGCTCGATGACCAACTGTCCGGCCACGCCGATGAATGCGAGGGGCAGCAGGAGACCGACAATGAGCCACCAGACCCGCCATGTGCTGGCGGCATTCCGTGGGCGCACGACGTCGGCAGGGAGGGCAGTGTCGGTCATGGGCTCGTCGCCGAGATTGGACAAGTTCGGAAAATCGGCTACCGGCGCTCAGCGCACCGTAACGACTGTGTATCGGTGTTGAGGCGATGGGGGGGGGCGGCAATGCTAGAAACCGATTCGTGCCAGGCTCACGTCGAGGGGGTGCGGGGCGGGACCCACCACGAGCGACACGCCGCGCTTGCGATTGCTTCACCTGAGACCCCCGCTGTTCCCTGACGAATATTTCCCGAGCCGGCAACCCGGTGTCACAGTGCGTGCTTGCTCGTGGGCATCATGGAGGGCAGCTTACGGGACTCTCATCATTGAGGATGGTATTCATGCTGCAGCGAATGGGTTCGCATACGCTCGTCGCGATTGTCCTCGGACTGGGCGCATGTGCCAAACCGCAGCCGGTCGTCGATGTGAACGGCGAATGCGCCGATGCCTACCAGGGACGCGTTTGCACCTGGGCCAGGATGCAGGGACAACAAGTCGTCGAAGCGGGCGTGATGCTGCCCGTGGCCGCCATAGAGAATGCGCCGATGGGTGAAGGGCAGATGGTCTGGCCGCCCGTCCCGACCGCCGTTCTGCAGCTGCCGGAATCCGCGCATCAGGGTGGTTTCACCCAGTTCACCATGTTCTGGGATCCGATGGGTCATCCGCCGGCTACCTACATGACCCCGCACTTCGATTTCCATTTCTACACGGTCCCGGCGGCCGAGCGGTCCAGCATCGACTGCGTGGACACGTCAAAGCCGGCCGCGTTGCCGGCCGGATACTCCTTGCCGGACGAGCCCTTGCCACCGCCGATGGTCCAGCTGACCGGGGTGAGCACGCTGGTCGGCATTTGCGTCCCCCAGATGGGGATGCACAGCCTGTTGACCACGGAGTTCGAGAGCAAGACGACGTTCCGCGGCAGCATGGTGGTCGGGTATTACCATGGCAAGCCGATCTTTATCGAACCGATGCTGTCGCGCGCCATGCTGCTGGAGAAGCAGTCCTTCGATTTGCCGATCCCGTCCATTCCCGGCATGGAAGGCAATTACCCCCGACAGTTCCATGCGGTGTACGATCCACAGGCCAATACGTATCGGTTTGCGTTCTCCGACTTCCGTGCGGGTGCCTGAAGTCACTTCCGGTTCGAACCCAGGTCGCGCCGCTCCGTCGTAGGCTTCCACGGTCCGGCGCGGCCTGGGGATCTCCCGGCGCTCCTGGCCAGTAAGTTTCACAGCCCGTCCTCTAAGGGATTGCGCCCGCCGGTTTTCAAGACGAGCCCCTACTGTACTCAGCGCATACGTCACACACGTGAGCAGGGCATAAACATTTGCGGGAGGGCAGTAGGGCACGTGTGTGCAGGTGTACCGATCGTCCGGACCTAAGGTGGACCCAAACGGCTGCTCTCGGCTCCTCACGGAGTCGGAGGCGGCCGTTTGTACAACGACCACCTAACGCTGTGTTCGAGCTCTTAACCGCTGACCTTGCCCAATTCTCGCGCGCTGGCTTTTGATCTCTTTTGGCGCACCGGTTTCATTTCCCACACACAGCATCAACGCCAAGCAAAAAGTATCTTGATATCATGCCGCGCAAACTCCCGCCAACTCATCTCTACCAGTATCAACCGTTCACCGTGCAGACGCTTAGCAATCTTACCAGCGCGCAACTTTGGTTTAATGCCCCGATTCGGTTCAATGATCCGTTTGACTGCGCTCTACCCATTTTTGATCCTGCGCGTCTCACCGATGCCGACTTCCTGAAAGCCTTCAATCACTACAAAAACGCACAGCCCACGAGTCAGTACGTGCTGGACGCGATGTGTCCCGATGGTATGCCCAGTCAAGCATTTCGTGACCTGATCGTACGAAGCGCTACCGACGGCTTTGGAGAGCGTCGCAAGATCCTACTCGAACAGCGTGGCGTAGCCTGCTTTAGCGCGAAGCCTCTAGACATTACGATGTGGTCACATTACGCCGATGGTCACCGTGGATTCTGTCTCGAGTTTGACACCAGCATCAAACCATTCACGGATGCCTACTGCGTCCGTTACGCGGACGCGTTTCCTTACATCAACCCCGTGGACATTATTGTCGAGCCGACTAGCGATGATCCTGAGAATGATCTCTTTGTCGCCTCTGTGCTGACCAAAGGTGCGTGTTTCCAGTACGAGGATGAATGGCGCATCATGCACAAAGAGCCCAACAAGCTATTCAGGTATGAACGGCGGGCGCTTACAGGTATCTACTTTGGCGCCCAAATTCCACCCACGCACAGAGAGATTTTGTGTTTGGTGCTGCGAGGTACGCCCACTCAGTTGTATAGCGTCGAGCAGGATAAGAAGGGATTCGCGCTTACTGCGACGAAGGGTACGTACACCCCTAACGATTACCCGTAGAAGTCGCTCTAATCGCCAGGATGGACGATTCTACCACCTATGAGCGACGCGAGGTTGTCTCGAAGCTCGCCGCAGCGGCGCCCGGACCGATGGCTCTCGGGACTGGAACCAAAGCGGACCCAAAAGACAGCGCAGGGGCGAGCAGGGCGCGGCAGGTGGAGCAGCGAACTGGTTGCGACTTAAGCGGAGGGCAGAGGACTCGAACCTCTAAGGGCTTTCGCCCGCCAGTTTTCAAGACTGGTGCCTTACCATTCGGCCAGCCCTCCCAGTGCAGTGAATGTAATTGCTCTCCATCGTGAACGAGATCCATCGCCGATTGCGTAAGCGTTGAGAGCCAAAACGTCGGCGCGTAGTACCTATCGGAGTGCACGTGTCGGTCCACGGACTACACACGACCTGCCTGACGGTTTCGTAACCAAATCTCGCCCGAGTTTCGGAACTGCGATCGCCTGTGGGACTGTTGCGAAAGACGTACGACAACCCACGTCCTCTGGCGACAGGAGCAATCGTGTCCTCCATCCGTCGTTCTACGCGCTTCCTCAGAGTTCCCGCGCGAGCGGGTGCCTCCTTCCTGTTGCTGTTCGCGCTGTCCGGTGTTGCGCCGGCCTTCGCCCAATCGCCCACCACGGGCTCGTGGCGGGAGGAGATCCAGCGACTCAAGGACGGCGCCCGCGTGCCGCACGCGCGCCGCGCGAGCGTCACGAGGAGCGTAGCGACGATCGTCACCGAGTCGGAGCCCAACAACACCATCGCAACGGCCGACAGCGTGGCCCTCGGCGACCAGGCTTCCGGCACCGTGAACCCGGTGGGGGACGCGGACGCCTGGTTCGTGGACCTCGCGGCGGGGTTGTTCTTCAGCGTGGACGTCGACGCGGAGCAGGACGGATCGACGCTCGATGCGACACTCGAGCTGCTCGCGCCCGACGGACACTCGCTTGCCTTCAACGATGATTTCGATGGATTCGACAGCCGCATCTCCTACCGCATTCCGGCGAGCGGCCGCTACTACGTGGTGATCCGCGCGTTCGGCAACACGGGCGGCCCGACGCTCCAGTATGCGATCAATTTCGGGAAGGTCCTGTGCGACGCGGTGGGTACGGAGCAGGAGCCCAACGATGCGCCGGCGACCGCCTCGCGGGTCACGATCGGGGACTCCGCCGTGGGCGAGCTGTGCTCGGCTGACGCGAACCCTGCGGGGGATGTGGACTACTGGGCCTTTACCGGCCAGGCCGGGATGACGATCGAGCTCGACGTGGACGCCGCGGCGCACGGTCTGCTGGTCGATCCGGCGGTGGCCCTCTTCGCGAACGACGGCACCACTCGCGTCGCCTTCAACGACGACGCCGACGGCGCCGATCCTCGCCTCCAGTACTCCATCACCGCGACGGGGACGTACTTCGCCGCCGTCTCCACGCTCACGGACCCCGGCGGGAATCCATTTCCCTATACACTGCATGTTCGTACCGTGACGCCAGGGCCGGGCGACCCGATCACCGTTCGCGCGGAGCATCTCGGTCTAGCCTTAGGCCTCGCCTTCGGGAGCGCCGGGGACCTGTTCGTGAGCGACCTGGCGGGTAATCGCATCGTGCGCGTATCCGGCCAGGGAGCGGTGACGACCTTTGCAACCGGGATTCCAAACCCGACCGGGATAGCGTTCGACGCGTTCGGCGGCCTGCTGGTGGCGTCCCCGAACGGTG
>Ga0075423_10001939_pt1 | contig 18583 bp, 15 predicted proteins | sample SoiMethybrSBSTD2_FD_80114 | JGI IMG/M metagenome (GOLD analysis project Ga0075423, IMG submission 80114) | Bulk soil microbial communities from a Populus tree surrounding site in Tennessee, USA - Soil MetaG P. TD hybrid SBSTD2 | ecosystem: Environmental > Terrestrial > Soil > Tree plantation...
CTCACAATCTGTTGACGTTCAACATGTTTCTCAGCGGCACGCATGCCGCGTCGGCGACGCAACAGGCGGCGTTCTATGAACAAGCCCTCGAGCGCATACGCAGTATTCCGGACGTCGTGACGGCTGGAGCTGCGGTGACACTGCCCATTGGTGGCGACGATTTCTCTGCGTCGTACACAATCGAGGGCCGTGCGTTGGCAATCGCGGGGCATGAACCATCGGCCGGATATCAGGTGGTCACGCCCGGTTACTTTGCCGCGATGGGCATCCCCATCATCGCCGGTCGCGATTTCGATACGAGCGACGTCCGCGGCGGAGCAGCCGTGGTTCTGATTAATCACGCACTCGCTCAGCGGGAGTGGCCGGCGCAGGATCCGATCGGACAACGTATGCGTGTGAGCGAAGACACCCCATGGATGACGGTCGTTGGTGTCGTCGGCGACATCCGGCACATGGGTCCGGCTGTGCCACCGCGTGCGGAGTTCTATCAGCCGTACACCCAGCGTTCGTTTTCGTTCATGGCATTTGTGGTTCGCACCCGTCACGATCCAGCCACGTCTGTTTCGAGCATTCGCTCCGAAATCGCACGGGTGGATCCGGCACAACCGATTGCCAACGTGGCGACGATGGATGAACACATCGATCGCGCGCTGTCGCGGCCGCGGTTCATGTCGATGTTGATTGCGGTATTCGGGGCACTTGCGCTCGGGCTGTCGATCGTCGGCGTGTACGGGGTGATGGCGTATTCGGTGACGCAGCGCAGGCGCGAGATCGCGATTCGGATTGCACTCGGCGCTCGCGCCGCTACGGTCGTCGGCATGATCCTCTCGAGAACCGCGCGGCTGATCGCCGTTGGTCTTGTGATCGGCGTCGGTGCGGCAATCGCGCTCTCACGAGTCTTATCAGGTCTGCTCTTCGCCGTCGATCCGTCGGATCTCGCGACGTTTTGCATCGCGTCCCTTTTACTCAGTGCGGCCGCTCTTGCGGCCGGTGCAATTCCCGCCTTGCGAGCGACTCGGATCGACAGTATCGAAGCATTGAAGATGTAATCTGGGACAACAGGCGCGGTCTGAAGACCGCGCCCTACATTCTCGATCCGCGGCCCTACGCAGCAGCGGAACCCAGCCGCACCCGTCAAGCGTCTCAAATACCAGGCCTATCTTCGCGTCGCAGGTACGGATGTATGCTGGGGGGCGTTGCTCATGGGTTCGGATCCGGCTTACGCCACACACCGCGCGTCATGCGCGTCATTTCAATGATTAAGGTAGAGGAGCACGACGATGTCTATCCGTATTGGAGATCAGGCGCCGAATTTCAAGGCGCAGACGACCGAGGGGCCAATTGATTTTCATCAGTGGGTTGGCGACTCCTGGGCGGTATTGTTTTCACATCCCAAGGACTTCACCCCCGTGTGCACCACCGAACTCGGGTACATGGCGAAGCTGAAGCCGGAGTTCGACAAGCGGGGCGTCAAGATCATCGGCCTCAGTGTGGATCCGGTTGACAAGCACAAGCAGTGGGCGCAGGACATCAAGGAGACCCAGGGCCACGCGCCTAACTATCCGATGATCGGCGACACGGATTTGAGCATCTCGAAGGCCTACGACATGCTGCCGGCAGATCTCGAAGGGTCGTGCGAAGGCCGGACGCCCGCCGACAACCAGACGGTCCGCAATGTTTTCGTCATCGGCCCCGACAAGAAAGTGAAATTGCAGATCGCCTACCCAATGACGACCGGCCGTAACTTCGACGAGGTTCTTCGCGTCATCGACTCGCTGCAACTGACCGCCAAACACAAGGTCTCGACGCCCGTGAACTGGAAGCACGGCGACGATGTGATCATTGCCGGCTCGGTTTCGGATGACGAGGCGAAGAAGACGTATCCGAGCGGTTGGAAATCGCCGAAGCCCTACATCCGGATCGTTCCGCAACCTAAGTGAGGAGGTCGCGCGGTCTTAAGACCGCGCGCTACCTGCCCGTAGCGCCGGGGCTTCAGCCCCGGCGTCATTCCTCAATCTCCGCCAGCAGACAAATGAACTCGCCGAGGATCATCGCCGTCGCTCCCCAGACCTGGTGACCGAGAAGATCAAAGTACGGATACTCCACCGCAACTCCCTCGCGGATTCTCGTGCCTTGACGAATCCTCGATGCATCTCTGAGGTGGTCGAGCGACACTTCGATAATCTCCTCCACTTCCCCAGGCGCGGGCAGAAAGTCGGGCCGCCGATCTGTCACCCCGACGACGGGATGTAATGTGAAACCGCTGACGATGACGTGGACCGGGGTCAGCTCGCCAAGGATCCGGACCGCGGCTGGATCGACGCCGGTTTCCTCGGCGGCTTCGCGGAGGGCCGCCTCGGCGAGCGTCTCTCCCGGATCGGTCGCGCCACCCGGAAGGCTGATTTGACCCGGGTGTCTGGCGAGGCCGCTCGCGCGAACGGTCAGCGCGAGGGCCGGACCCGTCTCGTGCGGGTAGAGCAACAACAATGCTGCGGCCTGACGTGGCTGCACGGGAATCTGGCCCGCACGCCACGCGTTCCGGAGCAGTTCGGGCGCGAAGCGCATTTGCGCGTCGATTCCCGGTAGCGTCTTTGCCAGACGTGCGCGTAGCGCCGTCTCGATCTCACCCAGCGGCACAGCCGTTCCAGTATGCCTGTAGTATGAAGCGATGTCCGCATTTCCCCGGATCGACAAAACCGTAGGGTCCGAGACGCTCGAGCTGGTACGCGGCTGCACGTTCGACGACTTCATCCTCTCGCCGCAGCGCAGCGTGCTCGTGCGCCGTGATCCAACCGCGATCGATCTCTCATCCCGGCTGTCGCGCCGGATCAAGCTCAAGCGCCCGATCGTTTCAGCGAACATGGACACGGTGACGCGCGCGCCGATGGCCATCGTCCAGGCCGAGGAGGGCGGAATCGGCATCATCGATCGGGGATTCCGATCCGGCGAGATCGAGCCGCAGGTGCGTGAGGTCGAGAAGGTCAAGCGGACGCAGCACGGTGTCATCCGCAACCCGTGGAGCATTCGCGCCGATGCTTCGCTCGACGAGGCGGCTGCATTGATGGAGCGGACACGGGTCGGCACCCTCGTCGTCGTGGACGAGTCCGGCCGGCTGACCGGCCTTCTCACCGAGCGCGACATGCGTTTTGTTGCGCGTGAGGGATCGCGCGTGGCCGATCGCATGACGCCGCGCAAGCAGCTCGTCGTGCACGAGGGCCCGATCGAGCCGGATGAAGCGGAACGGCTCATGGTCGGGCGAAAGATCAAGAAGCTGCCCCTCGTCACCAAAGACGGAAGGCTCATCGGCCTGATCACCGCTCGCGATCTTGTGCGGCAGCGCCGGATGCCGTTTGCCACGCGTGACGGTCAAGGACGTTTGCGCGTCGGCGCGGCGATCGGCGCGACCGGCGATTACCTCGAACGCGCCGGCGAACTGCTTCGCGCCGACGTCGACGTCATTGTCATCGACATCGCGCACGGACACTCGATCGTCATGGAGCGGGCGATCGCGGACTTCCGAAAGCGATTTGGCGACGCTGAGATGATTGCCGGAAATGTCGCGACCAGCGACGGAGCGAGATTCCTGCTCGACCGCGGCGCCGATGGCATCAAGGTCGGCATTGGTCCGGGCGGCGGCTGCACGACCCGGGTGACAACGAGCTTCGGTGTGCCGCAGGTGCAGGCGCTCCTCGAGTGCCGGCTCGCACTCGGCGACGCCGATGTTCCGATCATTGCGGACGGAGGAGTGCGCCGCCACGGCGCGCTGATTGAAGCCCTGTTGTTTGGCGGCGATTGCACCATGCTCGGAAGCGCCTTTGCAGGGACCGAGGAAGCGCCCGGCGAGGTCGTCCACAAGTCGGTGGTGCTTCCCGAGTCGCAGCGGACGGTCAAGGTTCCGTTCAAAGTGCTTCGCGGCATGGCCTCGCTCGAAGCGATCCGCGATCGACTCGACGTCGAAGATGCCGACCAGGTAGAGCTCGAGGCCATTGGTGCCGAAGGGATGGAAATCAGCGTCCCGGCTCGCGGCTCCGCGCGCACGATCATCCGTGAAATGATCAAGCACATCTGTTCATCGATCAGCTACGGTGGGGCATCATCGCTCGCGGAACTCCGCGAGATGTTCTGGAAGGGGCCGCAAAAATACCTGATCAGGCAGTCGCATTCGGCGCGACGCGAGTCGTACGAGCGATGACCGGGTGAACTCTTCAACCGGAAGCCGCGTTAGCGGGCGAGGGCAGCGATCAAATCCAACGGCGTGTCGATGAAGGATTCGTCGCCACGAAAATCCTCCGGCGCGAATCGATAACCAAAACCATAACGGGCCAGGCAGATCTGCGCGTTCGCGTTGCGAGCGGTCGCAAGATCGACCGGCGAGTCGCCGACGAGAAGTGTGGATGCGAGCGGTGCGTCTGCCACCTGGGCGAGACGCACCAGGCCGGCAGGTGAGGGCTTTCGTCCGAAGGCCGTGTCTCCTCCAATCGTCTCCCGGAAATACTGGCGAAGCGCCAAACCCTCGAGGACCCGGTCCGTTGCGTATGCCGGCTTGTTCGTGAGAACGGCGAGCGGCATGCCCGCCGCGAGCTCCTGCAGAGTTTCGACCATTCCCGGATAGGGTCGAGTGTGATCCAGCAAGTGCGCGTCGTAGTGGCCAAGAAAGCGGTCGAGCGCCCCGGGAGTTTGCGGGTCGAGGCCGGACGCTGTCAGGGCCCGCCGTACCAGCATGGCTGCACCTTCACCGACCATTGAAACGATTTCCGGATCCGGCAGCCGGTTGACCCCCAGCTCGGTGAGCAGCGCGTTCACCGCATTTGCGAGATCGGTGCTCGAATCGACGAGTGTTCCATCGAGATCGAACACGACAAGACGAATGTCATTCATCTGGAGACGTGCGGGTGAATGCAGACGAAAACTGGTTTGCGAGCGAAGCGAGCCCGTTTGTGAGGATATCATTTGACTCGGGAGGGTCGATGTCACGGGAGGGGCGGCCGGGAGGGCGTACGGTGGCTATCGTCCTCGTCATGACCAGCGCGCTGATTGCACTCAGGGCCCAGTCGAGACGCGCCGATGCGGATTTTCTGCGGGCCGCGTACGAATCCTATCTCTCAATGCAACGTTCCTCTCCATATGCATCACTCAAGTGGCAATCGCTCGGTCCGACCAACATCAGCGGCCGCGCGACCGACATTGCCATTGCTGAGCGAGGCGGAAGCCGGCGTATCTATGCGGGGTACGCGACGAGTGGCATCTGGGCCACCGACGACCTGGGATCGACCTGGCAGCCGATCTTCGAAAATTACGCGTCGACGAGCATCGGCGATCTTGCGGTTGCCCCGTCCAATCCGGATGTGCTGTGGGTCGGTACCGGCGAAGCGAACATCTTCCGCGCGTCGATGCCCGGGGTCGGCATCTACAAATCTACTGACGCCGGCCGCACGTTTACGCACATGGGACTCGCCGACACCCACACAATCGCCCGCATCGTCGTCCATCCAACGAATCCCGATCTCGTTTACGTCGCTGCGTCTGGTCATGAATGGACCGACAACGAGACTCGAGGCGTGTTCAAGACTGTCGACGGCGGCCGCACCTGGAAGAAGGTCCTCTACCGAAGCCCGAGAACCGGCGCGATCGATCTCGCCATGGATCCGGCCAACCCGAACACGCTGTACGCGGCAATGTGGCAGCGCGTTCGCCGCAAATGGAGCGATCCCCGGGTCGAGCCGGGCTACGGCGAAAGCGGGATTTGGAAAACCACAGATGCCGGCCAGTCGTGGACGGAGATCAATTCCGGCCTTCCCGCGGCGCAGTATCGCGGTCGTATGGGCATCGACATCTCGCGTTCGAATCCGAACGTGTTGTATGCGTTCGTCGACAGCTATGAACCGGGCTCGCCTCCGCGCGAAGGAGAGCGCGACGCGTACGAACGTCCCATCCTGGAAGCGCGCATTCGCGGCGCCGAAATCTACCGGACTGACGATCGAGGGTCGGCCTGGCGCAAGGTCTCGGACACGAACGCGTTCATGACCGCGCATTCAGGAACCTACGGCTGGGTGTTTGGCCAGATTCGTATCGATCCCAAGGACGACAAGACGATCTACACGCTGGGTCTGGGACTCAATGTTTCGCATGACGGCGGTAAATCGTTTTCGCCGATTCGCGGAACTCACGGCGATCATCACGGCTTGTGGATCGATCCTGACAACCCCACCACGCTTTACAGCGCCAACGACGGCGGCGTGTATCTCTCCTCGGATGCTGGAGCGACCTGGAGATTTGCTGTCTCGGCGGGTGGTGGGCAGTTCTACAACGTCACACTCGACAACAGCACACCGGCATGGGCGTATGGATCGATTCAGGATGTTGGAAGCCGCCGGGGGAAGATCGATCTGACCAACGGGCGGGATCGTATTCCGGCCGTCGAGTGGAGCGCGGCTCCCGGCGGTGAGGGTTCCTTTCATGCGGTCGATCCGGAAAACCCGTCGATCGTTTACTCGCACACGTATTACGGCAACTTCACGCGACAGGACTTGAGCATTCCGGCGCCCGCTCGTCGAGGTGGCGCGCCGCCAGCCGACGCGAGTGCCGGGCAGGATCAGCCGTCGAACCGGCCACGGCGAACCACCCCGATTCGTCCGCGGGAAGACGACCTGCGTGCACAGTGGATGGCGCCCATTCTCGTGTCTCCTCACCGCGCCGCAACGATCTATGCCGGCTACCAGTACGTATTCCGGTCGCGCGACCGTGGCGCAAGCTGGGATCGGATCAGCGCCGATCTCACCGGCAACGATCCGGCTCGAATGCTCCGAAAGAGCTCCAGCGAAATACCCTTTCAGACGATCGTGGCGCTCGCCGAGTCGCCGCGAAAACCTGGACTGCTCTACGCAGGAACGGACGATGGTCACCTGCACGTCACGATGGATGACGGGAAACGCTGGTCGGAGATCACGGCTGCATTGCGCAGCCAGAAGTGGATCTCCCGGGTGGTTCCATCACAGCATGCCGAAGGCACGGTGTACGTGGCCCAACGCGGCCGGGAAGATGACGACTTCACCGCATACCTCTACAAGTCAATCGATTACGGCGGGACCTTCACCAGCATCGCCGGCAACATTCCAGCCGGTTCGGTAAACGTGATTCGAGAAGACCCCACCGATCCAAACACGCTGTATGTCGGCACCGACTTCGGCGCGTTTGTTTCCGTCGATGGCGGGCGTAACTGGCGGGTACTCGGTGGGAATCTCCCCTCGGTGCAGGTCTCAGATCTGCAGTATCACGCTCGCGACCGCGTCATCGTCATTTCGACCTACGGTCGCGGGATGTGGGCAACGGACGCGACCCGGATAGCGAAATAAGACGTTCGTTAGGGCGTCGGGTCGCGGCCGCCGTTATATGGCTGAGCCGATTCCCGCCTGAATTACGCCTTCAGGGTTGATGGGGTCTTTTCTCGCGCTCCGAGGCTGGGAACTCGCGAGCGTCATCTCGTTCGTTTACACCGCACTCGTGGCGGCTCTCATTCGAAAAGGGCTGCCTGGAAAGACACGCCTTCGCGCCGTTGGCGGCTGTGTGGCCGGGCTCCTGCTCACCGTGGCGTCCGCGCTGGCGCCATTCCGCCCGCTGCTGCACGCGTGGTTGCTGCCTCCGGCCTTGTTGTTACTCGGGTATTGGACGGCCGGACTGCTCTTTGTCGCGCCCATGAAGCAGATCGAGAAGGCGTTTGCCCTGGTCGATCGCCTCGTTCATGTGCGCCGCTTCGGCTCGCGCGCGCCGGTGAGCGTCGCCGAGTTCCTGGAATTCTCGTATGCGGCGGTGTTCGCGCTCATTCCAATCGCGCTGGCGCTCCACCTGACGCTGTCGGCGGACCCCGACACGGATCGATTCTGGACGGTCATCCTGGTGACCGATTTCGTCTGTTTCGCGGCGCTTCCGTGGATCCAGACGCGTCCGCCGCGCGCGCTCGAGACCGGCGAACCGTGGTCATCATCGTTCCGCAGCTTCAACCTGCGGTGGCTGCGCAGCGCCAGCATCCAGGTCAACACCTTCCCAAGTGGTCATGCGGCTGAAGCGCTGGCCGCCGCGCTCCTGGTCTCCAATCTCCGCCCCATTGTCTTCGTCTGGATGCTGTTCAACGCCGCAGCGGTATCGGCGGGTGCGGTGTTCGGCCGCTATCACTACGCGATCGATGCCTTCGCCGGGTGGCTCGTCGCCATTGCTGTCTGGTTCTTGGTCATGCACTAGAATCAAACGGTGCGCCGAAGCATCGCTGCGGCATTGATTTCGTACGGTGTCGTCCTTTCCGCCGCCACCATTCCCGCTCTCTCCGTCGCCGGCCAGGACATCGACTATCAGACGATCTACGGCCAGGGTACGACCTTCGCAGAGTTTCTCGACAAGGCGCGAGCGCATCGTGAGGAGTGGCGCGCCACCTATAACGATGCCACGGTCAGCCCGTCGCTCGTCTCGAGAATGCGCGCGCTGCCCGCAAAACGGCATCTCCTTGTCGTGGCGGAAGACTGGTGCCTGGATTCGCTCAACACGGTCCCATATATTGCGCGGCTTGTCGACGGAGGAGCCGAGCGCCTCGACATGCGGATCGTCAATCGGGAAATCGGCAAGGCGGTGATGGAAGCACACCGCACGCCTGATGGCCGCACCGCGACACCAACCATCGCGATCCTCGCCGACGACTGGCGTCTCCTTGCCGCATGGACCGAGCGGCCGTCTTCTGTTCAGGCATGGTTCCTCGAGAAACAGAAGACCACGATGCAGCAGCCTCTGCACGACGAACTGCTTGCGTGGTACGAGAAGGACTCGGGAAAGACGACCGTCCTCGAAATCGCGGACCTCTTGGAGCGCTGACATGTTGTATGCGGTCGTCCTGACGATTCACTCGTGGTTACGCTGGGGTGTGCTGCTGGCCGGTCTGGCGGCGTTCGTTCGTTCCGCAATCGGAGCATCGCGACGCGCGTCGTGGACACCGGCCGATGACCGGGCGGGTTTCTGGTTCAGCATGGTCCTTGATCTGCAGTTCCTCCTCGGCCTGGTTCTCTACATCTTCCTGAGCCCTTTCACGCATGCTGCGTTTCGTGACATCGGCGAAGCGATGCGGAATTCGGGCCTGCGCTTTTGGGCCGTCGAGCACGCGTTCGGAATGATCATCGGTGTTGCACTCGTCCACGTTGGGCGGGTTCGTGCCCGTAAAACCGACTCACTTCGACGCCATCGGGTCGTCGCGATTTTCTTTGGCCTCGCGCTGGTTGCGATTGTCGGGTCGATCCCATGGCCGGGGATGCCTGCCGGCCGTCCGTTACTCAGGTTGTCAACGGGCGGCTTCAGTACCTCCGCGTTCGCCGCTTCGTTGGCGTTGACGCCTCAATCCCGGGGCGCTCAAGGCCGGCGGCCGATGACGATCGACGATCTGCTCGCGGCCGTTCGCGTCAGTGATCCGCAGTTGTCGCCCGACGGCTCACGGGTGAGCTTTGTGCGCACGACCACAAACGTGAAATCCGGCGAGCGCAACGCCGACATCTGGATCGTGCCGGCCGACGGGTCAGGTCCATCGAAGGAACTGATTGCCGGCAGCAAGACCGACAATACTCCTCGGTTCTCACCCGATGGCCGGAATATCGCCTTCATCTCGACGCGTGACGGAGCGCCGCAGGTGTATGTCGCTGACATCAACGGAGGCAGCGTTCGTCGTATTACCAACTTATCCATGGGAGTTCAGCCGCCGCTCGTGTTTTCGAGGGATGGGTTGCGGGTCGCATTTGTTTCCGACGTCTACCCGGAGTGCTCCGACGAGGCATGCAACAAGCGGCGGAGCGAAGAGGCGGAAAAGAACCCGGTCAAGGTTCATCATCTGACGCGTCTGTTGTATCGGCATTGGGACGAATGGCGCGAGAACGTCCGTCACCACATCTTCGTGGCCGAAGTGGAGGGGCGGCAGGCAATCGATGTGACGCCTGGAGATTTCGATTCACCGCCGGGCCAGCAGGAGGACGGCGCAATTGCGTTTTCACCGGACGGGAGTGAAATTGCGTTCGCATCCAACCGGGAAGGCGGGGATCGCGAAGCGTGGACGACAAACCACGACATCTGGATCGTTCCGTCGGCGGGTGGCAGTGTAAAGAAGATCACGACCAACCCAGCCTCCGACCTGCAGCCATTGTTCTCGCCTGACGGCCACACCCTGTTCGTGCGAGCCCAACGCCGTCCTGGTTTCGAGTCCGATCGGTGGTATCTCGATGCGTACGATCGCTCGACTGGAACGAAACGGACCCTTTTCACGTCGCCCGACATTTCGCCCACCGATTACGCGCTGTCGCCGGATGGATCGACGATTTGGTTTACGGCCGCCCAACAGGGCCACGAGGAGCTGTTCAGCGTTCCAAGCGCTGGCGGTGTTCCGGTGCGAGTCGCCGGTGGCGCCGGGTCAATAAGCGCTCCACGACCCGCCGGTTCCTTCGTGGTCGTGTCCCGGTCGACGCTGAACGCTCCGCCGGAAATCTTCCGTGTCTCGGCCGACGGAAAGACGACGAACCCGCTGACGCACGAAAACGGGTCGTGGCTCCAGGACGTTGCGTTTTCAGAGCCGGAGAGTCTGACCGCAACGAGCACGACTGGTCAGCAGGTTCAGTACTGGCTGCTCAAACCACCCCAGTTCGATCCAGCGAAGAAATATCCAGTTGTGTTCCTGATTCACGGCGGGCCGCAGGGAGCCTGGGACGACGCATGGTCGACACGGTGGAATCCATCGCTCTGGGCGGCGCAGGGATGGGTGATCGCGGCGCCGAATCCGCGCGGGTCATTCGGTTTCGGTCAACAGTTCGTCGACGACATCAGCGGCGACTGGGCCGGTCGCGTGATGACGGACATCGATGCGGTCGTCAACGCCGTGGCGAAAATGCCGTTCACCGATTCACAGCGAATGGGTATCGCGGGAGCGAGCTACGGCGGCTATGCGGTGAACTGGATTCTCGGTCACACGAACCGGTTCAAGGCCGCGGTGACGCACGACGGCGTGTTCAACCTGGAGTCGATGAGCATGGCGACCGAAGAGCTCTGGTTTCCGGACTGGGAGTTCGGTGGACCGCCGTGGAGTCAAAAATCGCGCGCGCAGTTTGCGAAGTCGTCGCCGCACCTGTACGCACATAACATCCGGACGCCGACGCTCATCATCACAAACGAAGGCGACTTCCGCGTGCCGGTCGATCAGGGACTCCAGATGTTTACGGTGCTTCGCCGCAACGGAGTTCCGAGTGAAGCCCTCGTCTTTCCAGACGAGGGCCACTGGGTCTTGAAGGCACTGAATAGCCGTGCCTGGCACGAAGCCGTGTTCGGCTGGGTGAAGAAGTACTTGTCTACTTCTTCGTAATCCTTACTCCGCCGTTTGACGTCCGGACGCGAAGGGTCGGGCCGCCGCTGCCAAGATCGGTCGAGAACGATTGACCGAGCGTTCCCTGGAACGTGACCGGAAAATCGAGCCGAATGTTGCCGTTCCTCGTACCGGTCTCGAGGTGCGCGTTGTACTGGGCCGGAATGGCGAGCCGCACGCCGCCGTTTGTCGTCTGGAGGTCGAGCCCGGCGCCGTTCCACGTCGATCCCTCGAGATCGACCTCAATGCCGCCGTTCGTCGTATGGCCTTCGACGTCCCCCGCCATTCGTGAAAGCTTCACCCCACCATTCGTGGTTCGCAATTCAACGCGACTATCCACCGCGTTGACCGTGATGCCGCCATTGGTGGTGGTCAGCGTCAGCGGCGTCCGCGTCGGAACCGCCAGCCTGTAGCTCACGTGCCAGCCTTCGCGCCGGCCGAGTCCGCGAGGACCGTCCGCGTCCACGCGCACGGCTGTCGCAACCACTTGCACCCGCGATGCAATCGATTTCGCCTCTTCTTCGGTTGCCGCGGTAGCCACGACACGCGCCTGCACCACGATGTCGCCGCGGGAGGATCCTTCCACCGAGATTCCCCCGTTCGGGGAGGCATCGACCGTCAGCGTGCCTCCTGACGCAGGAACCGAGTACTCCCGGACTTCACAGAACCCAGCCCGGTCGTCCCCCCAATGTTCATCGGCGCACCAGTCATTCCCGGCTGCGCGCCGCTGAGCTGCCAGTGGTCCGCCTAGCAGTAACAACGCCGCCATCCCGACGCCTATCCCTCTGACGTATGCAGATCTCGTCATCACATTGACCTCTTCAATTCGTTCGACGGAATGCCGCCCGGTCAGTGCCTTTGACGAGGTGAACACCTGCCAGGTTGATAGGACCTCACGATTTCCTGCGTTATCATGGCCAAACACCTCGCGTGCAGCTCGAGCTCCCGTTTCTCCTTGCCCCGGCAATCGAACCGGCTCGATCCGGGTTTTCAATCGAGTTCGTCCGAATTCGGCGGGCCCGCCGCTACATCGTCCGCGTCCGTCACGACGGAAGCGTCCGGGTCACCATCCCGCGGGGAGGATCCCGCGCCGAGGGTGCCCGATTCCTTCAGCGGCAGTCGAAATGGATCGAGCAGGAGCGAGCGCGCGTGCTTGCGGCACACGTCACCCCCTCGTGGACCGACGGCGCCACCATGATGCTGCGCGGAGAGCTGGTCAACTTGCGCATGCGGCACGAGCCGCAGGGTCGGGCGACGATTCATTACGGGGACCGCACAGTGGCGCTGTCGCGACCCGACGCCGGTATCCGCGGCTGTATCGAGGCGGATCTGCGCGGGCTGGCGCGAGAGGAAATTGGCCGGCGCTTGTACGAACTTGCCGCTCAACACCAGCTCGTTGTGACCGGCTTCACGATTCGCAATCAACGTTCGCGCTGGGGGTCGTGTTCGCGTACCGGGCGAATCGCGCTGAACTATCGGCTGATTCAGATGCCTCCCGCGGTGAGCGACTACGTCGTCCTGCACGAGCTGATGCACCTGAAGGAACAGAACCATTCGCGCAGGTTCTGGCGTCTCGTCGAGAGCGCCTGCCCCGACTTTCGGCAGGCGGAAAAATGGCTGCGCCGGCATGGGCCTGGGCTGCTGTGAAACTGAAGCTTGCCGGGGTCCGGTACCCGGGATCCGGTACCCGGGATCCGGGATCCGATCATCCGGCCCCCAGGTTTTGGATTGATCGGATCACGGATCCCGAAAGCGGATCCCGACGTCAAGGGTCTAAGTGAGATTGCAGGGAACGCGCTGCTCGTTACGTCTTTGGCGTATGGATGATGCCGAGTCTCTCGTCCGGCACGCGAACAACGTCAACGTGGCCCGCCAGCTCAGGGATCGATTTCCACATCCATACAGCCGCGCGAACGCGAGTGCGTTCCTGAAAGCCGCGACGTCCGCGCCCGAAGCTTCTAACCTTGCGATTGAAATCGACAGTTATGCAATCGGCGCCATCGGGTACGTCGCAGGGATCGATGTCGAACGGTACTCGGCAGAGATCGGCTATTGGCTCGGTGAGGCTTACTGGGGAAGGGGCATTGCCACCGAGGCGTTGATCCTGATGACGACGCACGTGTTTGAATCAATGAACATGCTGCGTCTCTTCGCCGTGCCATTTGCCGATAACGCCGGCTCGATTCGCGTGCTCGAGAAGGCAGGCTATGTCCGTGAAGCGATCCTGCGATCGAGCAGCGTCAAGTACGGTCAGCCGCGCGACCAATTGATGTACGCGCGCGTGAACGAGAACTGGCGAGGTGTCACCCCGTAACCGCCTGCGCTCCGGGAAAACCTGGCGCGTGTTTGACCTGTTCCGCCTGCCAGAGATGGCGCCGGTCATGCGCCGCGATCACGAAAAGTCCCGTGGCAATGCTGAACCTGACGAGCGGCAGAAATGGATTCTTGAAGCGCGCGCGAGTGGCATCGATCCTCGCCGCATCAAGGATTAACTGACGAACGAGATCGTGGCCGGCGCGATATCCATCGAGGATGGCGCGCCGCTCTTTCGTCGGCGCCGGCCTCGATTGACGCGGCGCTTGCAACCTCCGTTTGACCGGCGGCTCCATCGACTGCACAAACTTTCCGCCGATGAAGCCCGGTTTCGCTGGTCCCTGACGGCTCGAGCCTCGAGCGCGCGCGGCCTCAATCCAGATTCGAATCGCGGTGCCATAGACAACGTTCGTGACGCCGAGATGGTCGAGACACTCGGCGATACTCCAACCTTGACCGTCCCTTGGCCGCCAGTAGAGCTGCTCATCGGTGCATGATGCGGCGATTGCCGCACCTCGCCGATCAGCTTCATCGATGTCGTCGAGGACGCGTTCGAGGTCAGGCGGGAGATTCATGACGCCTATTCTGAATCACTTTGGATCCGAGGATGCGAGGATGCGAGGATCAGGGATTCAGGATGAGTGATTCAGGATGAGTGATTCAGGATGAGTGATCAGTGATTAGTGATTCCAAGTTCCCGTCCGCGCTGAGGGCCCTTCACTCCCGCAATTATCGATTGTTCGTTGCCGGTCAACTGATCTCTCTCATCGGCACCTGGATGCAGAGCGTCGCGCAATCATGGCTGATCTACCGGCTGACCGGATCGGCAGCACTCCTCGGGCTGATCGGATTTGCCGGGCAGATCCCAATCTTTGCGCTCGCCCCGCTTGGCGGTGTCATCGCGGACCGATTGAACCGTCATCGCGTATTGATTGCGACGCAGAGCACGATGATGGTGCTGGCATTCGTGCTCGCCGTGCTGACGCTTACGGGGGTCGTTCACGAGTGGCACATCTTCTTTCTCTCGACCCTTCTCGGGATCGCAAACGCGTTCGATATCCCGGCGAGGCAGGCGTTTCTCGCCGAAACGGTCAGCCGCGAAGACATCGTCAATGCGATTGCCTTGAACTCGTCGATGCTGAACGGGGCGCGGATCGTCGGGCCCGCGATTGCCGGACTCGTGGTCGCCGCATTTGGGGAGGGCTGGTGCTTCCTGCTGAACGCGATCAGCTACATCGCGGTGATTGGTGCGCTTGCGGTGATGCGTGTTGATGCCGCCCCGCACCCCGACGCCCATGTGTCGGCCTGGGACAGCATTGTCGAAGGGTTCGCCTACTCGTGGAATGTGAAACCGGTCCGCGCGTTGCTGTTGCTGCTCGGCCTCGTCAGCGTGATGGGCATGCCGTATAGCATCCTGATGCCTGTCATTGCCTCCGGCGTCCTCGGCGGCGGCCCGAACGCTTACGGCCTCCTGATGTCGGCGTCGGGTGTTGGCGCGCTTGGCGGCGCGGCGTTGCTGACGTTCCGCCGGCATGTCCACGGTCTCGGACGATGGGTTGCAATCTCTGCGGTCAGTTTCGGGATTAGCCTGGTTGCGTTTTCATTCTCGCGGCGGCTGTGGCTATCCGCGGTTCTGCTCGTGCCCGCCGGTTTTTTCATGATGGTTGAAATGGCGGCATCGAACACGCTGATTCAGTCGATGATCCCGAATCGCTTACGCGGCCGCGTCATGTCTGTCTACTCGATGATGTTCATGGGAATGGCGCCGGTCGGCGCGCTCGTCGCGGGTGCGCTGGCGGCGCCGCTCGGCGCGCCGGCGACGGTGGCGCTCGGCGGCGCGATCTGTACCGCCGGCGGGCTTGTATTCGGCGCCGGCCTGCCGCGCCTGCGCGGACCCGCGCGCGAACTCATCGTCGCGCAACAACTGGCCGCCGGATCGCCGGCCGAGGAGGTTACGCCGTTGCAGGAATAACGACGTATAGTAATAGGTCCGTGGAATACCTCATCAAGCAGTACGGGCTCCAGCAGGGAGCGCTCGAGATTCAGTACATCGAGGAGTTCTTCCTCGATTTTCCGCGAAAGAAAACGGCCTCCGAAGTCATTCAACGGCTGTCGGATCGTGACCATCAAATTTTGATGGCGGAGGCGGCGCTGCCCGACGATCCGGGCATGATCGTGCCGGTATCGTTCAAGGTTGCGCACGAACTCCGCGCCGCCGAACGCGATCCGAAACTCGCGGATCTGGTGGCCTCGCTCGAGGACGTCGTTGAATTCGATGGCCGGCGGGTGCTGTATCACTGGATTGGTGGAACTCGCTCGGATTGGCGCGGTCAGGGGCACTTTCGCGCGCTCACCGAGGAACAGGAAGTGTGGGCGCTGGCAAACGGCTTCGACGAAATCATCGTCAAGACGAAGAACCGCTTCTATGAAATGCGCAGCACGCTCGCGCAACTGCACTTCGACGTCGTCCGCTTCGTGCAGCATCCCTTCGACTCAGGCGAATCGAAGCTGTTTCTCAGCAAGCGACTCGGGCAGCACGTCATCGATCGGCATCGGAGCCGGCGTTCAGTGGTGCGCTCCGACTGAATCACTAATCACTGATCACTGATCGCGAATCGCTAATCCGCGAATCACTAATCCGCGAATCCTTGAATCCTTGAATCCTCGAATCACGTCAGGGCAGCGAGAGCTATTCCGGCGGCGACGACCACGTTAAGCGAATCAACGTCCTGTGCGATAGGAATCCTCACCGTTGTCGTGGCTACGCTCATTGCGTCGCGAGATAACCCAGGACCTTCCGCGCCGAGCATGACAACGACTTGTCGATCTCGCGGTCGATTGCTGACGTAGTCAGATAGATTGGTTGCCGAGGCGTTCGGGGTCAACGCAATAACGTCTGCACCCGCAGCCCGGATTCCAGCGAGTGCAGCAAGCCACTCTGCCGTTTGTGCGAACGGCACTCTGAATGCCGCGCCCATGGATGTGCGGATGGCTTTCCGATAGAGCGGATCGCCGCTCGCGGCATCGAGCAGGATGGCCTCGACGCCGAACGCCGCAGCCACGCGAAACAGACCTCCGACGTTGTCTGGATTGCCCACGCCTTCCAGCGCGACCAGGCGGTGCGCCGCCTGAAAGCGGCTGGCCGAATGAATCGGTCTGGGACGTTCGCCGAGCGCAAGGCAGCCACGATGAAAATTGAACCCAGCAAGCTGGTTCATCAACTCCTGCGCACAGAGATAGATCGGACAGCGAGCAGCCTCGAGGATATCGATGAGCGCCGCCTGCGCCGCCGGTGTGATCAGGACGGAGCGGACGGCGAACGTGCCGGCTTCGAACAGTCGCCGTACCACAAGCCGCCCTTCTGCGACGAATAGCCCCTGCTCGAGGAGCCATCGCGGATCACCGACTCGGGTGTAATCCGCTACACGGCCATCGTGGAGGCTCGTTATCTCAATCACCGATGATTAGCGATTGATTCTTTTCAGAAGAGTCGTCGCGCGATCGACGTCTGCTGTGAAGGCGTTGACGGCACTCGTCACAATCGGCACGAACGAGCGCGCTTCGTCCCATTGCTTCTGTTCGATTCCTTCACGAATTCCCGGCAACGTCTTGACGCCGTAGCCGGTGTACAGCCCCGGCGCATAGACGAGATGTTTGAACCATTCGCGCTTTGGGAGGCCGGCCCCATGCCGGAACGCGCGCTCGGTGCGATACAGGGTTTCGTTGAGGCTGACGAGATCCGGCCGGATAGCCGCGGGCTCCTTCTCGATCCGATCGAGGTGTCCAAGCGCTTTCTCGTACGATTCGGCGGCCGATGCGAGCTTCGCAATGGCGGTTCGCAACGGCCCGATATCAAGCTGGCTCGAGACGCCAGGCAACCGCGCGATCTCGTCAGTGTAGTTCCCAAGCGCCGTTGCGGTGCCTTTGAATTCAAATGGCAACACGTCGGCGTCCGCCAGCCTCAGGAGGGCCGTGCCGACGACGCGAGAGAGCGCAGCGCTGTGGGTGAAATCGCCGTCGGAAAAATGCGTGAACCAGTAGTAGGAATCGTAGATCGAGTGATAAACGCCGCCGCCGCCGTCGCCGCCGAAACCAAGATCCAGCGACGCGACCTGGAGAAAATCGAGAAACGCGGTGTAGTCAGAGCCCGATCCGAGCGCGTCGATTGGAAGATCGCGGCTCGCCTTGGTCTTTGCTCGCGAACGATCGTCACCGGCCTGATCGATCAGCCGCGTCCGTTTGGCGTCGAGGACGCTGCCGCCGCTTCCGCGCGGGTCCGGAACGTCGCGCGCCACGCCGTTGATGAAGGCTTCAAGCGAATGTGAGCCGCCCATCGATAGCCAGCCTTTTCCGGTACTGTCGCTATTGATGTAGACGACGGCCTTCTGCGCGAGCTCTTCGCGATGCTTTTCAGCCCACTCGGTCGATCCGAGAAGGCCCCACTCCTCCCCATCCCACGAGGCGATAACGATGGTGCGCCGCGGTTTCCAGCCCGATTTCATGAGCTCGCCAAGCGAACGGGCGGTCTCCATCAGCGCGACATCGCCGCTCGTCGGATCCGACGCGCCATTGACCCACGCGTCGTGATGATTGCCCTCAATGATCCATTGGTCGGGAAATTCCGTGCCGTCGATGCGTGCGATCACGTTGTACAGCGGACGAACCTGCCAGTCGAACGTCAGCTTGAGGTGAACCTTGGCTGGTCCGGGACCGAGGTGGTACGTCAAGGGCAACGCGCCACGCCACGTTTCCGGCGCAACCGGTCCTTTGAGGCTCTTCAAGAGCGGTTGTGCATCCTCATACGAGATCGGAAGGACGGGAATCTTCAGCAACGTGGCCGCGGCACTTCGCTCCAGCCGCCGGCTTCCGGGTTCGGACGCCCAGCCGGGCGACAGCGGA
>Ga0075423_10001940_pt1 | contig 18580 bp, 18 predicted proteins | sample SoiMethybrSBSTD2_FD_80114 | JGI IMG/M metagenome (GOLD analysis project Ga0075423, IMG submission 80114) | Bulk soil microbial communities from a Populus tree surrounding site in Tennessee, USA - Soil MetaG P. TD hybrid SBSTD2 | ecosystem: Environmental > Terrestrial > Soil > Tree plantation...
CCTGACGCGCCCAGAGGCGTGGCACGAGCCCGAGCGCCTCGGCGATCTGGCCGTCGGGGAACTCGCGCTTCTGCTTCGTCGAGAAGCTCCCCGAAGCATAGAAGTCGTGGATCCCGAGGAGAACGGCCGCGATCGACGGCGCTCCGAGTGCGGCGAACGCGACGACGAAGCCGGCCAGGCGACGGCCGATGCGAAGGAGGTCGTGGCGTCGACCCAGCGCGTAGCCGACCACGACCACCGCGAGTAGACCGACGAAGTACGGCGAGAAGCCGAGCCGGTAGCTGGCCAGGGAGGCCGCCGCGAGGAGCGCCGCTAGTGTCGCCTCACGCCGCTGCGCGCCCGGCTCGAGCGCAAGCCGCAGCGCGACCGCCGCGCCGAAGAGAAACGCCGTGCCGGCCAACTGTTGCTGCCACGAGAAGTGGGTCGCGTACAGGAGGTTTGCATCCGCGACGACGAGGAGCGCGACAACGGCCGCCCACCGCCCGCGCCACCGGAAGCAGACGCGCGCGCAGGCGAACGCTGCCAGCGGGAGCAGCGCGAACACGACGGCGGCGAGCGCCTCGTAGACGTCCGGGGGGTCGACGCCGGTGAACCACGCGAGCTGCAGGTCGCCGAACGGAAGCGCGAACGCCCAGTGCTGCGACTGCGAACGCTCGTAGGTCAGCCGGTCCGGATGATCCGAGAACGGCTTTGCGGTCGGGTGGTTCTGGTACTGGCGGGCCTGCGACGACCAGTGGTACGGATCGGTGCTTCCGAAGAGCGTCGAGGCCTGCCAGCTCCCCCGCGCGAGCGCGGGCGCGCCGGCCAGGGCGACCGCGCAGACCGCGACGGCGAGCGGCACGGCTCCGGCCCGGAGCACGGCGATGACACGGCGGGCGAACAGCGCCGTGACGAGCGCGCCAGCGGCGGCCACGGACACCGTCAGGGGCCGTGCAGGTACGCCGAGCGGAACGACCGCGCTGGCGACGGCGACAAGCGCCGCGCCGACCAGCACGGCCAGCGCGGCCTGGGCGTCCGCCGGGAATCGCGGGCTGAACCAGGCGGCGAGGCCGGCACCGATCAGCGCGAGGTAGAGGAGCGCGCCGAGCGGGATGACGAGAAGCAGCGCGTTACTCACGCCGGACCGCTGCGCGCCGCCGGGCGAGGGCCTCGACCCCGAAGTACGCGGCGGCCGCGTACGCCCAGCCGACGAGAATGTCGGAGACGTAGTGCTCTCCCGTGTAGACGAGCGCGAAGGCCATCGCGAGCGGGTAGGCGGCGAGCAACGGGCGCCAGCGCCGGCTCACGAGCCGCCAGAAGAAGAGCGCGATCAGCATCGAGTAGGCGGCGTGCAACGACGGCATGGCGGCGACGTCGTTCGCGTAGCGCGTGCCGTGTTCCCAGATCGCCCCGAAGTGCCCGATCGGCGCTGCCTCGGACACGAACCCGACGATCCGACTCGTCGGCGCGAGGTCTCCGTTCTCGGCGGCCATCCAGGGAGGGACCGCGGGGAACAGCGTGTAGGTCGCGAGGCCGGCGACGGCGAGCACGATCACCATGGCCATGTAGCGCCGAAACAGCCGGTACGCGACCAGCCACAGGCACGCGGCGACCACGAGCGTCGCAAAGAAGTGCGTCAGGTAAACGCCCCAGGCGGCGTAGTCGATCCAGTCGATGTGGGCCGGGTTCCATAGCCGCGCCTGCAGCCACGGCGTCGGAACGGCGCCGAACAGCCACTCGTCGATCCGCAGCTGCGGCCAGATGTGCGGTGCGAACAGCCGGTCCGCGTATCCCCGCAGCAGGTCATAGCCGAACAGGACGACCGCGAACGGCAGCCAGTCCACGACCAGTCCCCGGAACCACCGGCGCATGTTCGTGAGCGACGCCGCAAGGAGGCCGAGCAGGATCCAGAAGATGAGCGCGTCGCGCGAGGTCGGCAGGCCCCGGACCGCGATCGCGACGGCGAGGACCACGACGTAGACCAGCGGGCCGAGCCACGCCGCCCGCGAACGCAGCTCCAGGCGCCGCCGCGCCCGCGCCGCCCGCGCAACGACCGTCGACGACTCCATCGCCCGGAACTCTAGAGCGAGCAGGAAAAAAGGAATGAGGTGACCCGGACCGTGGTCGATCAGCTGCCGTAGCATCGCCTCGTGAGCTGGGACGAGGGCTTCGCGCGCCGATACGACGAGTGGTCGGCCGAGATGACGGAGGACATCGCCTTCTACATCGAGCTCGCGAGCGATGCCGACGGTCCGCTCGTCGAGCTTGCGATCGGCAACGGTCGAGTCGCCATTCCCGTTGCCAAGGTGACGGGTCGGTCAGTGATCGGAGTCGATTCCTCGCCCGCGATGCTCGAACAGGCGCGAGCCCGCGCCGCCGAGGCGGGCGTCGATCTCGATCTGCGCGAAGTCGACATGCGTGAGCTGACGCTCGACGAGCCGGCGGCGCTGATCTACTGCCCCTTCCGGTCGCTCCTGCACCTGGCGACCTGGCCCGACCGGCGACGTACGTTCGAACGTGTGGCAGCATCGCTCCGTCCGGGCGGACGGTTCGCGTGGAACGCCTTCGCGTTCGATCATCAGATCGCTGCCCGGCTCCACGGTCAGCACCAGGACGAACCGGTTCCGCACACGATCCGGTACGCCGTCGGCGACAACCGGATCGACATTAGGCTCGACGACGGCGGCACGAGCTCGCTGTGGTGGACAACCAAGAACGAATGGCTCGGGCTCCTCGATGTCGCGGGGCTCGAGCTCGAGGCGCTGTTCGGTGGCTTCGACCGACAGGCGCTGGACGACGAAAGCCGCGAATACGTCTTCGTCGCCCGCCGATCCGGCCCTAGCGGCTGACCAGCTCCCTGAACGCGGGCTGGTCGCGGATCGAGTCGAGGTCGGAGTCCTCGGCGGCGAGGGTGCGAAGCTGATCCGAGCGCTCCGCGGCGAGTCGCAGGTGCCCGAGCGCATCGTCCGTCCGCCCCGCGAGGGCCTCGCAACACGCGACGTTGTAGGTCACGATGGCGTACTCGGGATGGCCTTTGATCAGCTCGCGGCCGCGGTCGGCAGCCTCGGCGTACTGGCCCGCCTCGTAGAGCGGACGGAGCGGCGCCCAGACCTCGTAGCCGTGGGGTTCATATGCCTTTCCCGGCGTCCCGCCGATCGCGACGAGCGTCGTCTGCGGCTCCTCGGCGAAGGCCGTCCGCTTGACGTCGGGTCGGACGAAGACGAACGTGCCGGCCGGGGCATCTACTCGCTCGCCGTCCAACTCGAACCTCGCGCGGCCGCGCTGGACGAGGTACAGCTCCTCCTGCGAGTCCTCTTCATGCGACTCGTCGTGCTCGTTGATGACCGGTCGCCCGCCGCACGTCCGGTCCAGGTGTTCACGCCGAAGGACGTGATGCCGAAGTGGTGCCTGACCGGCCGCGAAGGACAACGGCCGTCGCTGATCTCGTCGATCTCGTCAAGACGGGCCACTGCATAGCCACTCATGTGAAACCTCCTTGAGTCCTGAGTTCACCGACTCAAGACAAAAACATTCGGCAAATGCCTCCGAGTGTCGTTCCCGTCCTCTTCGTGACCGGCCCCATCGGGGTTGGAAAAACCGCGGTGCTCCACGCGGCTGACGCGCTGCTCATCGACGCCGGCGCCCAACACGCCACGGTCGAACTCGAGGAGATCGCGGGCTGCTGGACGGACAAAATGGAGAGCTCGCGCGCACGACTGGTGTACGCAAACCTTGCGGCGATCTGGCCGAATTTCGCCGCGCTCGGCGCATCGCGGCTTCTCCTGTCCGGTCTTCTCGAGCAGCGTTCAGAGCTGCGCCTCGTCTCGGAGGCGGTACCGGGGGCTGCGGTCACCCTCGTGCGAATGCACGCCCCGCTCTCCGTGCTGAAGCAGCGGATCCGTCATCGCGAGCCTGGGAATCCCGACCCCGAGATCGACGGAGCGCGCTGGTGGAAAGAGCGCCTGGACCAGACGCGGCCGGAGGACCACCTGGTGGAGACCGATGACCGGTCGGTCGACGACATCGCGCGCGACGTGCTCCGGCTCGCGAGCTGGCTCACCTAGGTGCGGAACCGGAATAGGGCAGGCCCTTTCGACGTTTCAAGAGGTGAAGCGCGCCTCATCTCTCCCCCGTAAGGCGCGCGGGGCCAGTACCAGCAAGGAGTTGATTCTGATTCGCACATTTGAAGACCTCATGACCACACCTGACGACGAGCGCATCGAGGACGAGGAGGCCTACGAGCTCTCGAAGGCCGAGGCTGCGGAGGTCCGCGAGGCTGCCGACTCGCTCGGGCTCTTCCTCGGCGAGATCGGTCGCTACCAGCTGCTCACGGCGGCTGAGGAGGTCGAGCTCGCGAAGCGCATCGAGCGCGGCGACGTCGAGGCGAAGAACCGCATGATCACGTCGAACCTCCGACTGGTCGTGTCGGTCGCGCGCCGGTACCAGGGTCACGGGCTGCCGCTTGGAGACCTGATCCAGGAAGGCATCATCGGCCTCGTCCGAGCCGTGGAGAAGTTCGATTGGCGCAAGGGCTTCAAGTTCTCGACCTACGCCGTCTGGTGGATTCGCCAGGCCGTGCAGCGCGCGGTGGCGAACCAGTCGCGGACGATCCGGATTCCGGTCCACGTCAACGAGCGGCGCCAGAAGCTCTCGCGGGCGAGGCGCGACCTGGTCGCGAAGTACGGTCGCGAGCCGACCGAGGAGGAGCTGGCCGAGGAGGCCGGACTGCCCCTCGATCACGTCCGCGACGCACTTGACGCAGCCCAGGCGCTCGCAATCCTCGACCAGCCAGTCGGCGACGAGGGTGGCGCGTCGCTCGGCGACCTGTACGCCGCCGAGCAGCAGGCGCCCGACGAGGAAGCCGACGAGCTCCTCCGCAAGGAGGCCGTGCGGCAGGCGGTCGCGGCGCTTCCGGACCGCCAGCGGCAGGTGATCGAGCTCCGCTTCGGGCTCGAGGACGACGGCCCGGTGTCCCTCGAGGAGATCGGCCGCCGGCTCGGGATCACGCGGGAGCGCGTCCGCCAGCTCGAGCAGGAGGCACTTACCCGCCTCGCCGACTCGAAGGACCTGGCACAGGCAGCTTAAACCGATCTCGGCCGGGGAGGGCATCGAGCCTCCCCGGCCGAACTCGGGTTCTTGAAGAACGTGGTAGGACGTGCGACGTGCGCATCCTGGTGACCGGCGGAAGTGGCACTCTCGGCCACGCCACGATCCCGCTCCTCGGTGCGAAGGGCCACGAGATCGACGCTCCCCCGCCCGCGCAGCTGGACCTGTTCGACCCGGTAGCGGTGGCGCGCGCCGTCGACGGTGCTGTGGCAATCCTGCACCTCGCAACGCATATTCCGGCGCGCGAGCAGGCCGGTGACCCGAAAGCCTGGCGACTCAACGACCGCTTGCGAGCGGAGGGCTCACGGCTCCTCGTCAACGGTGCGATCGCCGCGAAGACCGAAGTGTTCGTTCAGCCGAGCGTCACTTTCCTCTACCAGTCCCAAGGAGAGGTCGACGAGGAGACACCTCTCGGTGACGTGCCGGAGCACCTGCGCTCGGCGCTCGCGGCCGAGGAGGAGGCGGCTCGCTTCGCGGCCCCGGGTCGCCGCGGCGTCGTCCTACGCCTCGGTCTCCTAGACGGTCCCGGCACAGCCAGTGAGCTGCCGGACCCCCGCTACCGTTCCACCCTCCATGTAGCCGACGCGGGGCGCGCCCTCGTCGCGGGCCTCGCGGTTCCGAGCGGCGTCTACAACGTCTGCCGCAACGGCGAGCACGTCTCGAACGAGCGCTTCAAACGAGCCAGCGGCTGGCGACCGGAGCGGTAGAACCGACTCCGCGTCATTCGGTGGAAAGGTCTTCGCCGGCTGCCATCGGCGCATGGAGGACGTCGACGGCGCCGCCTCGGCCGTAGGCCGAGATGTGATGGCGGACCCGGGGCGACGTCCCCGGAACGAGGAGAGCATTTCGGTGCTCCTCGAGACGCCGGTCGCTTTCCGTGACGCGCGCGTGCTGGCGAAGGTGCTCGTCCCAGGAGTCGACGACGAAGTTCTCGACGAAACGGTCGGGATCGGATGAGTCCTGGTAGAGGCCCCAGCCCACCGCGCCCGTCCGGCGTCGCATCCGCTCGATCCGCTGCATCAGGACGGCGAACTCCTCCGCAGCGGCGGTCGGTACCTCGTATTCGACCGTGACGAGGACTGGTCCCTGACCCGGGTGGAGGTCGGCGACGACGGTCGGCTCCGGCCAGTGCAGTGCCGGACGAAGGTCGAGGCGCTCGCTGATCCCGAGCCGGTAACGGAAGGCGCCGGCGGCGCCCACGACGAGCGCCGCCGCCGCGGCACCGAGGGCGACTTTCGTCCCGGCCGCTCCAGCAATCACGCCCCAAAGTGCGCTACCGCCCGCCGTTCCGCCTCCGAAGAGGAGCAGGTAGACCGCGAGCCCGCGTGCGCGCACCCACCCCGGCAGCGAGTACTGCACCGACACGTTGAGGCTCGCGATCGCAAGCAGCCACCCCAGGCCGCCGACGACGAGCACCGCCGCCATCACACCCGGCGACTCGAGGAGCGCCACGGCCAGCACGACAAGGCCGAGCACCACGGACGCCACCGCGACGATCAGGTCGAGCGGCTCCCGGGCTCGGAGCCGCGGGAGCGCAGCGGCGGCCAGGACGGCACCGCCGCCGAACGCGGTCAACAGCAGGCCGTAACCCTCGGCGCCCAGCCCGAGGTGGTCGCGAGCGACGACGGGAAGGAGGGCCGTCAGCGCGCTCGCCGGGATGATGAACAGTCCGGTGCGGACGAGCACCGCGCGCAGCGAGGGGGCGTGGCGCGCATAACGAAGACCGGCGCGCACCGCTCCGACCACGTGCTCCGCGGGTAGCGGCGTCGAGCGCCGCTCCCGTTTCCACGTCAGCAGAACCGCGAGGACGCCGAGGAACGAGGCCGCGTTGACGAGGAAGACGTACTCCGGCCCGGCGGCCGCCACGATCGCCCCGCCGAGCGCGGGCCCGGCCGCGCGACCGACGTTGATGCTCATCCCCCCGAGGGCCACGGCCTGCGCGAAGTCCTCGCGCGGCACGAGCTCCGGCTGAATCGCCTGCCACGCGGGCTGGTTGAGCGCGACGCCGGTTCCGATCGCGAACGTGAGCGCGAGCAGGACGGCCGGCGTGACGAGGTCGACCGTGGCCAGCACGCCGAGCGCCGTGGCGCAGACGAGCATCCAGGTCTGTGTGACGAGCAGGAGCCGCCGCCGATCGACGATGTCCGCCAGCGCGCCGGCGGGCAGTCCGAACAGGAAGATCGGCAGCGTCGTCGCGGTTTGCACCAGCGCCACCAGCGCGGGAGATCCGGTCAGCGAACCCATCAGCCAGACGGCGCCCACGTTCTGCATCCAGGTGCCGACGTTCGACGCGAGCTGCGCTGCCCAGAGCCGCCTGAAGAGGCCATGCCTGAGCGGTGCCCATGCCGACTGCGCCTCCCGGCGCTCCTCCACCGCCTGGGCGGCGCCGCCGGTCACCGCCCGCGAGCCGCCCGATACGCCCGTGCCGACGCGACGAGCGCGTCGAAGAGCGCCGGATCCTCGGCCTCCTCGGGGTGCCACAGGACGCCCAGTGCGAACCGGCGGGTCGAGTCCTCCAGCGCCTCGACCGTGCCATCCTCGGCCCAGCCGACCGCATCGAGGCCGCGGCCAAGCCTGCCGAAGCCCTGATGATGGTGCGATTTGACCGCTACGCGGCCCGAGAGGATTTCGCCAAGGCGGCTCTCGGGCTTCACCTCCACGTCGTGCTCCGAGAAGGTTCCGCGGCGACGGCGGTGCTCATCGTGACCCACCTCGTCGGGGAGATGCTGGACGAGGTCGCCGCCCCGACCGACGTTCAGTAGCTGGCTGCCCCGACAGACCGCCAAAAGCGGCATGTCTCGGGCGAGCGCGGCGTCGAGGAGCGCAAGCTCCGCCCGGTCGCGGTCGGTGGCCGCCCCCTCGGTCGACGGGTCGGTCTCAGCGCCGTACGCAGCCGGGTCGATATCCGTGCCGCCAGAGAAGACGACGCCGTCGAGCAGGTCGAGCGTCTGCTCTGCGGAGCCGTCGTCGGGCGGCACGATCAGCGGTCGCGCCCCCGCGTTCGTCAGTGCCCGCACGTAGGACGAAGGGATGATCACCGCCGGCTCGTGCCACGGGCCCCACTCAACAACGTCAGGCGCGTAGCTCGTGACGCCGACGATCGGACGGGTTGCAGACCGCGCCACACCTGAATCTTCCACGCTCTGGCCGAGCGAATCGAATATACAGATCCGCACTATACAATATCGAGCGACGCTGTATACGAGCGTGTATCGTGCTGAAGCGTATATGGACACGAATCCGTTCACGTTCGGCGCGCTCGCCCTCGACGAGGCGTTCACCGACAGAGGGCGAGAGCTGGCCGACCTGGTCGCCGACATGCGGAACGGCCAGGACGTCGTCATCTTCGCGCCGCGCCGCTATGGAAAGTCGTCGCTCGTCCTCCGCGCCGCGCAGGACGCCATTCGTCGCCGGGTGCTCGTGGGGTACTGCGACGTGATGAAGACGCCGACGAAGGAGCGGTTCGCGGCGGCGCTCTCGCGGACGATCTACGAGGACCTCGAATCCCCGGTAGGCCACGCGCTCGACCGGGCGACGGCGCTCTTCCGAGGCCTCCGCGTCCGCCCCACGATCGAGGTCGATCCCGACGACGCCTCGCTCCGGTTCAGCTACGAGCCGGTGCCCCGTCGTGAGGACATCGACGACACGATCGAGCGGCTGCTCGAGCTACCAGGCGAGATCGCCGCGGAACGGAAGCGTCGTGTCGCACTCGTCTTCGACGAGTTCCAGGAGGTAATCCGCATCGACGAGCGGTTCCCGAACCTGATGCGTTCGGTCTTCCAGACCCAGCCGGAGGTCGCCCACGTGTATCTGGGCAGCCGTCGCCATCTGCTTGACAGGATCTTCAGCGACCGCAACGAGCCGTTCTGGCGCAGCGCCAAGCATGCCGAGCTCGGGGTGATCGCGGCCGAGCAGTTCACGCCCTTCCTCCGCGAGCGCTTCGCGGCCACGCAGCGGAGCGTCAGCGACGAGGCCCTGGATCGGCTGCTCGCGGCGACCCGCGGTCACCCCTACGCCACCCAGGAGCTCGCCTACTTCCTCTGGGAGCTCGTCCCGACCGGCAAGGAGGCGGACGTGGCCGACGTCGAGTCCGCCCTCGAGCAGGTGCTGCAGTCGGAGCACAACCACTTCGCCCGCCTCTGGGAGGAGGCGACCGAGAATCAGCGTCTCGTGCTCATCGCGCTCTCGGACGAGCCCGGCCGTCTGTACTCGGGCGACTACCGCGCCCGGCACCGCCTACCGTCGAGCACCTATATCCAGCGCGCCGTCGGTGCGCTCACCCACGAGGACCTCATCGCGCGCGGCCGCGAGGGGTACGCGATCATCGAGCCGTTTCTCCCGGACTGGGTGCGGCGTGAGCAGTCGGGAACGCAGGTAGCCGAGCGGCTCCGCGCCGCCCGCCGGCGGTGAGCTCTAGGACTGGCGCTCGACGCTGACGACCTTTCCGCTCGACGCGTCGACGCGAACCTCGCGGTTGCCAACATCCACCTCGTAGAAGACCTTGCCGGCGTCGGATTCGAGGTCGATCTGGCCGACCTTCCCCGAGGCCGCGGTTCGCGCAGCCGCCACCGCTTGGGCGAGCTTGACCTTCGCCTGCGGGACCAGCTCCTTGCCGTCGTCCAGCGCTCCCGGCTTCTCGGAGTCGGACCCGTCGCCGTGGCCTCCGCCCGCGAACGCGAACGCCGCGCCGCCCGCGGCGAGCGCCACGGCGGCGACCGCGACGGAGATGAGGATGACCAGCCGTTTGCTCAACTCGTGCTCCTTTCGCCATTGATCCGCGCGCACGGTAGGGAGCCGAGGTGAAACCGCCATGAGAGCGCAGACTGTCGTTCTCATTCTCTTCTCATCCGGGGAGCGCCAAGATGAGAACAGTGCGCGTCTTGATCGTCGAGGATCACCCGAAGATGGCAGGCCTCGTCCGGCGTGGTCTGCGCGAGGACGGACATGCCGCCGACGTGGCGGGTCGCGGCGAGGAGGCACTCTGGATGGCGCAGGCGCACCCCTACGACGCCATCGTGCTCGACGTGATGCTGCCGGGGTTGAGCGGCTTCGAGACGTGCCGCCGGCTTCGCAACGCAGGCGTCTGGGCTCCGGTGCTGATGCTGACGGCGCGCGACGAAGTCGAGGATCGCGTCGCCGGTCTCGACGCCGGCGCCGACGACTACCTCGCGAAGCCGTTCTCGTTCGCCGAGCTGCTCGCCCGGCTACGCGCGCTCACGCGCCGCGGCGGCGTCGAGCGACCGACGGAGCTCGTCGTGGGCGACCTCCGCCTCGACCCCGGCTCTCGACGCGCGTGGCGCGCAGACACGGAGATCGGGCTCTCGCCGAAAGAGTTCGCGCTGCTCGAGACGTTCATGCGGCGGCCCGGTCAGGTCCTGTCGAGGCTCCAGCTGCTGGAGCACGCGTGGGACTTCGCCTACGAGAACCGCTCGAACGTCGTCGACGTCTACGTGCGCTACCTCCGGGAGAAGGTCGACCGGCCGTTCGACCGCGACTCGATCGAGACCGTCCGCGGCGTCGGCTACCGCCTTCGCGACGGAACCGAGGGATGAACCGCATTCCGATCAGGCTGAGGCTGACGCTCGTGTTCACGATCGCGATGGCCGTCGTGCTTGCCGGCGCTTGCTGGTTCGTCTACGCGCGACTTGCTTCCGACCTCAGCAGCTCGCTCGACCAGGAGCTGCGCTCCCGAGCGCAGGACGTCTCGGCGCTCGTGCGGCGAACGGGGACGCTGCCCGGCTCGAACGGCGACCTGATCGAGTCCGGCGAGACGTTCGCCGAGCTGGTCGCTGGAAACGGCCGGGTTCTGGCGTCGACGGCGCCGATCGGGCACGTCCGGCTGCTCACCGGCTCGGAGCTCCGTCGTGCGCAGGAAGAAGACACGTTCGTCGACCGCGATGCCGTTCCCGGGCTCGACGAGCCCGCCCGGCTGCTCGCGCTGGCGCTCGGATCCGGGACGCATCCACGCGTCCTCGTGGTCGGCGCCACCCGGGAGAACCGCGCCGAGACGCTCTCCAGCCTGCGTACCGCCTTCCTGATCGGCGGCCCGATCGCGCTCCTGCTCACCGCCCTCGGCGGTTACGCGCTCGCCGGGGCGGCCCTGGCCCCGATCGAGGCGATGCGCCGGCGGGCCGCGGACATCTCGGCATCGTCGCTCGACGAGCGCCTGCCTCTCCCCGGTGCGAAGGACGAGGTGTACCGGCTCGGCGTCACGCTCAACGAGATGCTGGGCCGCCTCGAGGAGACGCTCGCCCGCGAGCGGCGCTTCGTCGCCGACGCCAGCCACGAGCTCAGGAGCCCGCTCGCGCTCCTGAAGACCGAGCTCGAGCTGGCCCTGCGAGGCCGCCGGTCACCCGGCGAACTCGAGGCCTCGCTCCGTTCGGCGTCCGCCGAGACCGACCGGCTCGCGCAGCTCGCCGACGATCTGCTCGTGCTCGCTCGTGCCGACCAGGGTCGGCTGCCCTTGCGACGGGAGCCCGTGCCGGCGCGCGAGCTGCTGACGCGGGTAGCCGCGAGGTTCGGAGCGCGCGGGCGCGCGGCGGGGCGATCGATCGAGGTCGTCGCCGGCGAGGGGCTCGTGGCGTCTGCGGACGGGCTCCGGCTCGAGCAGGCGATGGGCAACCTCGTCGAGAACGCCTTTCGCCATGGGACCGGACCGATTCGCCTGGCGGCCGCGGAGCGAAACGGCGCCGTCGAGTTCCACGTCACCGACGAGGGAGCCGGGTTCCCGCCGGAGTTTCTGCCCAGGGCGTTCGACCGGTTCACCCGAGCCGACGAGGCGCGCTCGGGCGACGGCGCCGGGCTCGGGCTGACGATCGCCGAGGTGATCGCAACCGCCCACGGAGGATCGATCGGAGCAGCGAACCGCGACGGCGGCGGCGCGGACGTGTGGCTCTCGATCCCAAGGGCGCCCTAAGAATTCGAATCAGAGTGATGCTTCATGCCTCATTCTGATTCGAGTTCTAAGGCGGAACGAGCTGGACGTACGAGGCGAGCCCGCCGTCCGTCACTACGTGGACCGCGAAGCCAGGTGGCTCGTCCGTGAAGGCGATTCGGTCCGCGGTGAGGTCCAGTTGCGCCTGGACGTAGGTGCTCGGGACGGCGAGCACCGGTCGACCGCCAAGCCCGGCTGCGATGGTGCGGTGGAGGTGGCCGGCGACGACCCGCTCGACCTGGGGATGCCGAGACACGATCTCGCCGAGTGCGATCCGGTTGGAGGCAGGCAGGCCGAGCTCGTCCCATGCCGCGTTGCCGGTCAGGAGCGGTGGATGGTGCAGCGCGACGAGCGTCGGCCGGTCGGGCGCGCCGGTGAGCTCGGCGTCGAGCCACGCGAGTCGGTCGCGATCGAGCTCACCGGCGTCCTCCCCCGGTCGCGTGCTATCGAGGGCGACGAGCCGCAGCGGTCCCACGTCGGCCGTGTACTGAACCGGGGTCCTCGCCTGCCCCGGGAGGTCGAAGCTCGTGCGCAGCGTGTCCCGCCGGTCGTGGTTGCCGGGCAGGGGATAGACGGGTGCGTCGAGTCGCGCGACGAGGCTCCGGACCGCCGCGTATTCGTCGGCGCTCGCGTTTTCGGAGAGGTCGCCCGAGATCAGCACGGCGTCGGGTCGATCGAGCGACCTCCTGGCTGACTCGACGGCCGCCTCCAGGCGTGCGGCAGGATCGCCGCCGGCCCAGGTCGCACCGATGTGCGAATCGCTGAGCTGAAGGACGACGAACGGCCTGGCCACTCGCACACTATGCTCGCGTCGTGGTCTCCGGCGCTCACCTGCTTGCCTTCGCCCTCGCGGCGTTCGTCCTGATCGCGGTTCCGGGCCCGAGCGTTCTGTTCATCATCAGCCGGGGCGTCGCGCTCGGCCGGCGCGCGGCGCTCGCGACCGTCATCGGCAACGCTGCAGGCGTCTATGTGCAGGTGGCCGCCGTCGCACTCGGGATCGGCGTCGTCGTCGAGCGCTCAACCGCGGTCTTCACGATCGTCAAGCTCGTCGGTGCTGCGTACCTGGTGTTCCTCGGGGTGCGGATGTTCCGGGAGCGGAAGTCGCTTGCCTCCGTGCTTGACGCGACGGTCATTCCGAAGAGCACGCGGCGGATCCTGCGCGAGGGCTTCGTCGTCGGCCTGACGAACCCGAAGGCGATCGTCTTCTTCGCGGCCGTGCTGCCGCAGTTCGCGGATCCCTCGCGCGGCCACGTCCCGCTTCAGCTGCTCACGCTCGGCCTCGTTTTCGTGGCGATCGCACTTGTCTCCGACGGCGTCTGGGGCGTCGCGGCGGGGACGGCCCGAACGTGGCTTCGCTCGTCACCGGGCCGCCTGCAGGCCGTCGGTGGGGCCGGCGGGCTGATCATCGTCGGCCTTGGGATCAGCCTCGCGCTGACAGGCCGCAAGGACTAGCGCGAGTCCGAAGACTCGCGCCAGTCCGCGGAGACTCACCTATCGTCGAAGAAGATCGCCGGGCCGGAAACCCGATCGCGCGAGCAGCGCTCTGCGTGCGGGCGCCGGCAACAGCTGCCCGCGTGCCGCAGCAGCGACGCTCGGACCCGCAGCGCTGTGCGAAGTCGCCGTGAACGCCACGGCCGAGCCGTTCGGCGTGATCGCCTGGCCCGTGATCTCGCCGAAGTCGTTGATGTCGTTCGCGGCGAAGAGCTCGTGCGGAGACGCCGGTGCGACGAGCGTGTTGAGGTCCGTCATCACGCCGTTCTGCCACAGGAACGCCCGGCAGGTCGCAAAGCCGGCGGTGCACGACGTGCCGACGATCTGGCGCTGGGCGTTGATACCGAGTGCCTGGCTATAGACGTCTCCCGGCAGGGTGCCGAGTGGGCGGATCCCGCCGCGCTGCGTCCAGAGGAAGGCCTGGGCATCGAAGGCGCCGCCCGCGGCGGCGGACACGTTCGAGAACCCGACCACATCACCGGCCTGGTTGATCGCCATCGGCGTGTTCCACGCCACGCCGCCGAGATTGCCGATGTCCTTCCCGATGCCGTGATCCCAGAGCACCGCGTGGATCGCGCTGAACCTGCCGACCGCCTGGTCGCACAGGCCGGAGATACCGACGACCTGTCCGCGGTCGTTGACCGCTGTAGCGGCCGAGACCGTGTCACCGGCAAGCGGCGGGAGCTCGTGGATCTGGGCAAGCCCGGGTCCCCAGACGACCGCACGAAACTGGAGCACCTGGTGCCGTCCGACGCACGTCGGGTCATGCACCGTGTTCTCCGCCCAGCCAACCGTCTGGCCGGCGTCGTTAGTGCCCGTCGCGAAGCCGTTGTTGCCGCCGAGGGTCGGCAGGGCCCGCATCGAGCCCGCCGCCCACACGAAGCCGAGGCAGGTGTGTCCGGTCACGGCTGGGAAGAAGGCCGAGCAGCTCCAGCGCTCACCGAGCGGATCGACCGCACCCGTCTCGGCGACGCCCGAGACCATCCCCCTGACGTTTTTCACCGGCCAGAGAACGGCGCTGTTCGCCCCTCCGAGCGTGCCCAGGTCCTGCAGGGCGCCGTTGCGCCAGAGCGCGGCGTGCTGGCTCTGGTCACCGGGCAGATTCGAGAAGCCCGCTACCCAGGCTCGGTCGTTGATGCTGCTGCCCGCGCTCGACGTGCCACCGAGCGAGGCGAGATTCGTCACCTCGTAACTGCGCAGACCACCCGCTCCTGCGGCGACGCCGGAGCCTCCGTACGCGGAACCGATCGCGAGCACTGCGACGATGGCCACGCATGCCACTCCACGTTTCATCGCTACCTCCCTGTTGACGAAAACGATGGGCCGCTGCAGCGCTCGAGGTATCGCTCAGTGCTGTGCCCGCCGCTCGCCAAATCCGGACGAGCGTCCAGAGGAGTCAGGCGACGCGGGCCAGCTGCGCCGGCTCGGCGAGCAAGAGGTGGGCAGCCGCAAGGGCGCGCGAGGGGCGCCACCGCTCCGCGAGCTCGACCAGCTCCGTCGCGGTCATGCCGCTGGTGGCGGTCTCGTCGACCGGAAACGCGTCCGGCTCGCCGAGCCGGAAGGCGATCGCCTGCGCCGTCGACGGCTCGATGCCCGTGGCGGACGTAAGGCGCGCGACGAGCTCGTCGAGGCCCACGCTGCCGTCGAGGCGCACGGCGCCGTCGACGTACGCTCGTGCGAACGCACGGATCGTATGCCCGGAGCGCTCGCTCAGGCCGATACGCGAGAGATCGGCGTCAGCCAGCACGGCGGCGGACGGAAACAGATGCGTGAGCCCGAGTTGACGAAGTCCCGGAGCGGGCTTCCCCTGGTACTCGACGAGCCGCTGCGTCAACGTCCGCGCGGCGGCGACCGGCGCCCGCTCGGCAACGATCGCGCGGACGCCCGCTTCGAACGGATCCCAGCTCCCGGGCGGGCGGATGCCGGGCCGCGCACGGAGTAGGGGGCCAAGCGTCCGATCGCTGGACAGTCGAGCTGCCGGTTCCTCGAGGTCGAGGTCGAGGTTCGCGATCCGCCGGGCGCGGGTGACGGCGTGGACGAGCTCCTCCCAGTGCGGGAGGTGGGCGACGAGGATCAGGTAGTCGACACCTCCCGGGCCGAGCTCCACGACCCCGACATCGCCACCGATCGAGACGGTCCGGCGGTACGTCGTCTCGGAGACCGACTCGACGCCGCGAATCGCCTGCCGCTCGAGGTAGTTCACGATCGCTCCCCAGTCGAGCGCGCCGCGGAACGCGAGCCGTAGCGGGAGCCCGCCGTCGGCCACGAGGCGATCGGCCTTCCGACGGCGCGCCCGCAGCTCGCGTGGCGACGCCCGGAAGATCTCCCGGCAGGCTCGGTTGAACTGACGGAGGCTGCCGAACCCGGCCGCGAGCGAGATCTCGATGATCGAGAGGTCGGTGTCATCGAGGAGCCGGCGCGCGAAGTGGGCGCGCGCCGACCGAGCCAGGCCGTCGGGAGTAACGCCGAGATGCTCGGTGAAGAGGCGGCGCAGATGCCGCGCCGAGACGCCCAGCCGGGCGCCGAGCTGCTCCTCGGTGGCGCCGTCGAGGGCGCCGTCGAGAATCAGCCTGACGGCGCGGCAGACGAGCTCCGGTCGTGTCCATGCGACCGACTGCGGCCACCGGTACGGCCGACACTGGAAGCATGCGCGGAACCCCGCCGCCTCCGCGGCGGCCGCGAGCGCATACCGCCGAACGTTGTCCGAGCGCGGCCGGCCGCCGCAGCCCGGGCGGCAGTAGATCCCGGTGGTGACGACGGCGGCGAACGAGTCCACGCGCGGAGATATAGCGCTCGCCGACCCGGACGACTAGCCGTATTCGGACATGTCAGCGGCGGCGACGCTCAGCGCGGCAGCGTCTGCACGTCGTTGAGGAGCAGTTCGCGGTCGTCGTCCTCGGCGATGCGCTCGGCCGCCTCGACCGCGAGCGCGCGATACTGGCCGGCTTCCTGGGCGTCACCAGCGATCCCGTGCGCCCGCGCCAGCGCCTCGTACGCGTAGGCGAGGTCGAAGTCGCCGATGCCGTGCTCCTCGCAGATCGCCAGGCACCGCCGCGCGTGGTAGAGCGCAGGGCCAGCGCGGCCGGCGGTGGCATAGGCGCGCGAGATCTGCCACTCGCCGCGCGCACCGTGAACGGCCTCGCCGATGTCCTCCCAGAAGAATCGGGACGCATGCGCCGCATCGATCATGCGATCGGTCTCGCGCTCCGTCCGATCCGCCCTCTCGAGCAGCGTCCACGTGAAATTGAAGAGATCCACCGCCAGCTGCCGCTGAGCGCCGGGCTCGAGCGAGACGGATGTCGGTCGCCTGGGCATTGACCGCCGTATTCTGGCGGACGCGTGCCGCATGTGACTGCCGCGCGAGCGAGAGGCTAGCCGGTGTTGCGCAGCCCGGCTGCGATTCCCGCGATCGTGCGCAGCAGCGGCCGGCGCACGCGCTCGCGCTCCCCGTCGTCGGCCGCCGGGTCGCGGTAGCGCTGCAGCATCTCGACCTGGATCGCGTTCAGCGGGTCGACGTAGGGATTGCGGAGCCGGACCGACTCCTGGACGACGGGCTGGCGATCGAGCAGCTCACGCGATTCGACGACCTCCAGCACCGCGGCACGCGTGCGCGAGTACTCCTCGGCGATGGGCGCGAACAGCCGCTGGTCGTCGACGAGCGCGAGATAGCCGCGGGCGATCTCGAGGCTCGCCTTGGCGAGCGTCATCTCCAGGTTGTCGACGAGCGTGCGAAAGAACTGCCATTCGCGGTAGAGGCGGCGTAAATCCTCGACGTCTGCGCCGGCGAAGGCAGTTCCGACGCCGTACCACGCGGGAAGCAGGCAGCGATTCTGCGTCCAGGCGAACACCCACGGGATCGCCCGCAGCGCCGGCAGGTAGTCCTCGTCGCCCGGCCGACGGGCGGGACGCGAGCCGATCTCGAACAGCCCGAGCTCGTCGACCGGCGTGAACTGGCGGAAGAACGCGACGAAGCCCTCGTCCTCCCACACCAGCGCGCGGTACGTCCGGTGCGCCACGGAGGAGAGCTCGGCCATCAGCGCCCGCGCACCTTCAGGGGCGTTCGCGCCGACAGCCCGCGGGAACGCCGAGAGCAGTGCAGCCGACAGCGCCGCCTCGAGGTTCCGGTGAGCGAGCGGCGGCAGGCCGTACTTGAAGGAGATCGTCTCACCCTGCTCCGTCAGCTTCAGCCGACCTGGTGGAAACCCCGGTGGTTGCGCGAGAATCGCTGCGTGGGTCGGTCCGCCGCCGCGGCCGGCCGAGCCGCCGCGGCCGTGGAAGACCGTCAGCTCGACGTCGTAGATCCGGGCGGTCTCGGCGAGGAGCTCCTGCGCGACGAAGATCTCCCACTGGGCGGTGAGGTAGCCCCCATCCTTGCCGGAGTCGGAGTAGCCGACCATGACCTCGAGCCTGCCGTCGGCGCCGAGCTGTCGCTGCTCCAGCAGCGAAGCGACTATTTCGGGTGAGGCGCGCAGGTCGGCGATCGTCTCGAACAGCGGCGCGACGCGAAGACGCGCACCTGCGCGATCCGCGAAGGCCGCCGCGCGCCTTACGTCGTCGACGGATTCCGTGCCCGAGAGCACGAGCGTGTCGAGCGCCTCGGTCCCGTACACATCCTGGGCCGCGCTGATCCCGTCGAAGAACGTCCCCAGCGCCTCGGTCGGCTCGTGCAGATCGCGCGCATGGACACGGACGTCCAGCTTCGCGAGATGGAAACCGAAGAGCTCGACGCGGCGGCGGAGTGCGGCAAGCCGTCCGTCGGCCAGCCGGCCGCCGAGGTTCGCGCGCAGGCTACGGGCGAGCACGTCGAGATCGGCCCTCAGGTCGCCTGCGGCGCGGTAGCGTCCGGCGTCGAGCCGGTGCCAGATGAACGAGAGCTTGCGCCGGTAGGGCTCGTCCACGTTCTGGTCGCCGATCGACGCCGCGTAGTCCGGCAGCTCGCGCTCGTCGCACGCAATCGACTCGATTAACTCTCGCGAGACAGGCACGACCTGGCTCGACACGCCGAGCGCGGCCGCCACCTCGCGCACCTCGCTGCGGTAGCGGAGAAGCAGCAGCGCGCGGGCGCGCGCC
>Ga0075423_10001941_pt1 | contig 18572 bp, 16 predicted proteins | sample SoiMethybrSBSTD2_FD_80114 | JGI IMG/M metagenome (GOLD analysis project Ga0075423, IMG submission 80114) | Bulk soil microbial communities from a Populus tree surrounding site in Tennessee, USA - Soil MetaG P. TD hybrid SBSTD2 | ecosystem: Environmental > Terrestrial > Soil > Tree plantation...
ATAATTTTATACCACCGCTAACAGGTTCTCTCTCAATCTTCTAATATTGACAATCAGCTACAAAATAACAATCTTCTACCCTTTGAATTTTCGCTTCCAGTACAATTGTCCTATGACATATAATTCCGATCAATTCTAAATCCAACGATAATAAGCCTAACCCAGTTGACTTCGAATACTGGGTAAAAAAAGCTGAAGAGTGTCTTAAAAGCTGGATGTAGAATACATGAAATCTGCAAAAGCAAGAGAAGATATTGTTGTTATCAGCGAACAACCTTACCACCCATATAGTTCGACAAACTATTAAATATGTTAAATCATTTAAACAAAATTATGATGACAAATTGGGATTACTAACAAAGAATGGCTATAACCCGCGTTTTCTTATACGCGAAAGGCGTACAGTTGAGTCACCTTGCATAAGGATTGTGCCAAAAGAGAGGATGAGTCGCTAGGCGACTGTTATAGCGGGCTAGGGATAAACAAGTCTTATGATTTTTTAGTATGCTGTTGCTGCTGCGCTAGCTGCGCTTGCGCTACTGCTACTTGAGCTGCTGCTTGCACTACTACCGAATCCATGATGATGAGGTGTTAACTTGCCATGTCCGCTTGACCCTGTCGTTGTAGTAGTTCCTGTCCCAACACCACGAGATGAATGGAACTCCTTGCTGTAACACGCGTTCACGTCTTGAAGGGTAAGCTGGTGTGTCGAGTTTGCTACGTGCGTAGTGCAGTTAAAGAATCGGGTCAATGCGTGAGCTGGTTGCATTGTTGCTGCTATGGTTGAGGATACTGTCAGCATTCCTATTGATGCTACAATTGCAAATATTGATGCTACTGTTTTATTGATCATCAATTTGATTAAACGCCTCCTACTGTATTAGTTGTTGTAGCAGTATTGAACGTCTTTGTGTAACAATTGATGACTTCTGTCCTTGATGGTTCTGGCTTGCTGCCGCCTGTGTGTCCTGTTTTCTTTATGCAGCTATAGAATGATTGGATCGATTTATCAAGCGCTTTATTCCCAGTTTGTATTGGTACAAGTGGGACTGCGCCTGCGCCAGTTTTTTTTGCATGTGCTGGTGGTATTAACATGTTAGAAACGCTGGTTGTTGTTCCAACCGCCAATGTTAGAATGGCGATGCCAACTACCAGTAATATTGTCTTGTTCATATCGTTTATTCATTGGTTTAAGTGTTCCATGTTATAAAACTGATAGGCAAGTTGTATAGTATGTCTTTTTAGCTAATTTACTACTGTTTTTTCATCGAGTAAAAATCTCTAGTGTAATAGCTCCTGTTTATATTTTCTATAGAAGTGATCCTAAGAAAACATAGTACAATGACTATACTAAGTCAAATATATCTTATTATAGTAATACTATCAATACGGCTATCCTTATAATTCCAATAATATTAATAATATTGCTAACTACCATGGTGGTTGCATCAGTCATTGGAATATTTGCTGCGGTATATTTACAGCAGGCAAGCGCTGCGTCGGAAAAGCCTGCTAATCACGATAAGATGATGACTTGTGATAACCAAAAACATTCGAATGCTTTTAGAGATTGCACAAAAAAGGATGAGGCACCTTTCATTCTACCTTTCCCTTAAAATATATGTAAAGATGGGTTTACAACTTACTTCTCTCATATATTATTACGACGAACCATCTTGGTGAAAAACCAGCAAAGTTCGATTTATGTTTCGAACGGTTAGAACACCCGCCACATAGGAGCAGTGTTGAAAACAAATCCATCCCATCCCTCAAAGATAAGAATATTGGTTTTGGTTATGATTATTTTTTTAACCTGGATAAAACAATGCCTTTCATTGTCTCTTTGCATAGGCTGGAAATTAAGAAAGAATCGTTATGGCTAAGGACTACGAAGCTTGATATTTGATTATGCCCTATTTGAATACATAAAAGAAGGAGAAAATGAATGGAAAATCCTCCGCTGTGGATTTGGGGTTTTATTATAGGCGTAATAATAGCTGGTAAGTTTGTCTATAGATGGCAAGCAACAAAGCATCTTGCTAAAAAATCTGAAGAAGGAAAAAGCAAGTCTGATGATAAAACAAATGACATTGGCCATGATTTTTATGATAATATGAACAAGAGTAATAATACCAGAAATGTTAGAGCTCATAAATATAGTCCTAGATATTATTACAAGGATTACTTTGCAACAAAGAAGAAAAACAAATAATCCCAATCTGTATCGCTATATATCGCTCTTGAAATGGTTCAAAAATGATTTTACTTTAATTTATTCGATTCACCCAAGTCACCTCTTCTTCACTCACTTAGGAATCTAAGTACATTCAATTAAATATACTTTGGTAATTATTAACTGTTGTCTCCCAAAGCCTACTCGCACTTTTTCAATTTCAGATAATCCTTGTAATTTGTCAATCTCAGCTCTCCAATATCAATCATCATCATCGGTAGTCATTTTGATAATATTATATCACCTAAATTTACATCAAGTCGTAACTATATTTATAAAAGAACATAGGTCTCAACAGGTTCATTGATATCTTTTCCAACGCAATATGTCTTATTTTGTTTTCAAGCTCAGCAGTGATTTCAAGATAAATAAGCAAACAAACAAGCAGCTGCCCGCTGATAAAATGATTAGTACTAGTGTAATTATAATGATATGTCGATTCTCAATTTCTGCGCATATTCATTCTGCATCCTTTATCAACCTTTGAACAGCTTCTTAAGTTTTTTAATATTGTTAATTAATTATAGACAAGTTAACAGAACAGTCTATTGTCTAAACACCACTATTTCTCCGCTCTTACTCCTTCATCTGTTATCATCACATCACCCTTTTTTGAGCTGACCCTGTTGTACATCATTCTTTTCCCATCTGGTAAAATGATATAATTTTGGGTTGCAATCAATTTAAATTCCTTGAAACAAAATACGCCGCTTACTAGAACTGTCTTCTTATCCAAAACTCTCGATTGTATTATATTTTCCCCTTCCTTATTGTTTATCAAAACATGATTTCGCTGATTGTATTTTTGAATCAGTTCCTTTCCATGAAGACCTGTACATATATTTTTTTCTACTTTGACTATTACATTTTCACCAGTTGAGTCAAGTATTTCTGCAGTCAAATAGGGTCCGTTTTCATCTTCACCCAGGTAAAATAGAATTTTGTCGTTAATTTTAACTGATTGTGGACTGTCGTAGATAAAATTATTTCCAAACAAGAGAGTATATGACATGTATTTATAGGTATTATTTTGACTCTATAATTATTATTTAGGTTACGATAACGTATGCAGCAGCAACAATCTGCCAATACTTGTCAAAACCATTTGTGGATGAGGTGTGGAGAGATATTGCAATATAGGATACAGAAAGCAATAATCAGAGATCAAGTTACCCAAAGACAGATAATAGAATGAGATCAGATGATGTTGAGAAGCTGAAATTTATATAATTTGTAGACCATTTTGTTTACATGGCATGAAATGGATTTGCTAAAATACACCAAGAAAAGGTGGCAATACTAACGGGTCTCTCTACTGGCACAGGATTTGAGACATCACTTGCATTAGCGAGAAACAGGTTCGTGATATGCGTCTGTGATCTTGACATGCTAAGTAGAAGTGACGGATTAATTGGTGCAATTACTAATGGTATCTTTGCAGAATATATCGAAGTACCTGAAAGGAACGTTTTCAAGATACCATATTATATAGACTCGGACTTGGCTGCAAGCTTAGCTTGTTTAACAACACCATCCCATGCTTTAAAGGAGGCATCACTCAAAGTAAATGGGTAGTTATAAAAAGTATGGTAATACTCTTCTCTTTATAATCTAAGATTAGATATATGTAGTATTTTGTAAGTAATTTGGAAAATCCAATTGAGAAAATCAATTATTGTAACTGGAGCTTCTAGTGGTATTGGGAGAGCTACTGTTGTCAAATTAGTAGAATCTGGGTATCAGGTTTTTGGATTAGCACGAAGCTATGAAAAGCTTGTTGTTGTTCTTTCACCTGAATTACTATCCAGAGAGAATAGAAAAGATCTTTATGTCCCAATAGAATTTGACATTACCAAACCAAAAACATTTGACGACGTTCTTAACGACATTATTTCCAAGGTTAAAGGAAATACAATCTATGGTCTTGTAAATAACGCTGGCTATGTAGAACCTGGGGCAATTGAAGATATAACCATGGATAACCTAAGAAGCCAGTTTGAAACAAATTTCTTTGGTCTTGTGGGATTCACAAAGAAATTCTTACCATTAGTGATGCGAAGAAGTGAGGAAGGAAGAATGGAAGGAAGAATTGTAAATGTAAGCTCACTTGCTGGATTGATATCACTTCCTCTGATTGGAGCTTATTCAGCAACAAAACATGCGTTGGAAGCAATATCCGAAGCTCTTGGAATGGAACTTTGGAATACAAACATCAGAATCATAACTATTAATCCGGGAGTTATTGAAACGAACATCTATGATGTTCTGAAAGCAAAGATAGATGACATAATTAACGACAACGATAATCACTCAAGATTTATTGGATCTTATAGTAAATATTTTAACAAAAGGAATTACGCTGGCTTAAGATCAAGTGCAGTTGCAGATGTTATATGCAATGCTATATCGTCACCAAATCCAAAACAAAGATATATCATAGGTTCTACCAAAGAAAAACTAGCAGTTAGATTAAGATTCCTTATTCCTGATATAATATTCTATTCATTAGTCGCTAAGCAAATACAGAAATAGATTCTGAGAATGAACAAACGTCTATTATGCTATGTTAAGAAGATAATGACAGAAAATACATTCTCCAGCTGCAACATTATCTGATAAAAATAAGGTTGGTTAATTATTTGCCAACTTTTTAAAGGAACCATCCTCAGATGTAATGACACCTGTTTCTACCAATGGTCTTTCTCCTAATGCCTTTTCTATTGCTTTATAGCTTAATTGAATGGCTTGCTCCATGCTCATGCCTATACTATATTCTCTTTGAATTACATCAAGAGCAATATCTGAATACTGCCCTATTGCAAATCCTGCCCCTTTAAAGAAGGTTCCACTCGGATCTACCTGATATAGCTGAACTCCTGTTTGATCTGTCCCAGCGATTATTACAGAGGCTGCTTGCGGTCTGACTGCATAAATTGTATAGTTGTGCAAATAAGAACCCAGATGTTTAGCGAGAGAACTGATGTCTATTGGACTCTCATAGGTAAGCCTATGTTTCTGTGCCGCCAGCCTTATCTCATCAATTAATTGCAATATATCACCTATGTATCCTGAGCCAGTGGCACCTACATGTCCGTCAATTGTAAATATCTTTTCAGCAGGCTCCACTAAGGGTTTGGTAGGTTTGATGTGACTAGATATTAATGCGAACTTAGGCGTTTTGATTCCAATTGTAGTTGAACCTCTGTTAACAGCTTCTAATGCACTATCTACTAATACCAGCCTACCCTCAGGACCATAATAGTAGGGATATCTATTATTACCTATGCCTGCACCAGTCATTTCTGACATTTCTAACGAGTCACCTCCTCTCTAACCATCACTAAGTTTGGAATCATCAACACATCAATACCATTTCCTGAACCAGGGTCTCGTTCCATTGCTGCTGACACCGCTCTATTGGCAATTTCTTTTGCCTGTTCGTTAGTTATATCCTTGTTATATACACTTTCGAGAACACCATACGCTATCGGAGAACCTGAACCAGAGGATGCAAAGTCTTCACTAGTTATTGCTCCGCTCATATCTGCTGCAAATATATGTCCGCCTTCCTGGTCTACGCCTGCCACTATTAATTCTACGAAATACGGTTGATAATTCTTGAGTCCAGAATATGCAAGATTTGCAATGAGCCTAGCTGATTCTTTTACTGTGAGTTGAAATCCTCTGCGTAGCTCCATTAACCTCCTCTCAGCTTTTGCAACTTTAATCATATATTCTGCATCTGATAGCTGTCCCGCTATTGCTACCGCTAAAGTGTCATCTATTTTTGCTATTTTTTGTGTTATTTTTGAACCTATGAAAAAACCTTTGCTAGCTCTTTTATCCGATCCAAGTACAACACCTTCCTTTGTTTTGATACCAACTATTGTTGTCATTGTCTATTTTTTCCTCTACTGTAATACCCTATAGAACGATGGAGCATTAATTGACTAAGACTTGTAGAAGTATGTCACATACATAAATCGATACATCTTATATCGAATATGGATGACAGAACAACAAACGAGAAAGAACGAAATTGATTGAACGTTATAATAGCTTCTTCTTTTGAATTAAGCATTTAGGTTATACACAGAACTATATACATTGCATATACGCATATCAATTAAGACAAAATAATAGTGTGATTAAGGTGCCGATAATTAACCAGAATAAGAAGCCTTCAAGGTGTCATCCTCAACAACCAAACAATTCTCCCTTTTATTTTGATGTTAGTCCTTACACTGTTATTATAGTTCTTCATATTCTTATTTTAATGCTACCTACTAATTGTAACATTAATTGAAACAGCAGCAGATCGCGTCAATAACAATAACAATAATAATAATAATAATAATAATAATTATACCAAAAGAGAAAGGAAGGTTTTAGAGCTATGCAACCAAGACAAATGGACTCGTGAAATTGCAATGCACTAAATCTATACATACCGCTGAATATAGAAAAAGGAATGGCAGCTGACAATATGCGAAGGTCTGTTAATATGGGCAAAAATGATCCAGAAATCATTGATCATAAAAAAAGCAATATCAAAATATGGATTGGCCAATTAAATAATCAAATCACGCATTTGAATAGAATTGTCTATGACGAAAGACAGATGTATGTTCGATTGAAAGTCAACAAAAAATTTAAAACTCAATCCATCAGTTGAATCTAATGTTAACTTACATTTGTCGCTGCCGCCCGCTAGGACGTGCCAAAAGTTGTATTTGGCAGTCAAATCGTCTTCCATATCTGTTAATGGTCATTATTATTTTCTCATTAATGCTCCTCTTTCGTATGTTTGATGACATTTGTGAGGGATCAGTTATCTTCCTTCCATCAATCGCTTCTACAATATCCCCTTTTCTTAAATCAGCGTAATCTGCTGGACTTTGTGATTCTACTTGTGCAATAAGCACACCGTCATTTGTTGGCAATCTATAGTACTGTGCTAATTGCCTTGTTATCTTTATAGTTGCAATTCCAATCCATGGCCTGTTTGTGATTCGTCCGCTTTCCATCAAATCTTTAACTATTATTCTGGCGGTATTTACAGGAACTGCAAATCCAATACCCTGTGCATAAGGCATCTTGGCAGTATTGATTCCTATCACTTCTCCATTTGTATTTACCAGAGGTCCACCAGAATTACCAGGATTTATAGCAGCATCGGTTTGAATTAATTCAAGCGCTCCACTTTCAAACTGTAAACTTCGATTTAATGCACTGACAATTCCGGCAGTTACAGTTGGCCCACCAGTCAAACCAAATGGATTGCCAATCGCTATTACTATCTCTCCTATTTTCAACTGATCTGAATCTCCTAATCGTGCGAATGGAAGTGCTTCTTTTGAGTCTACTCTTACTACTGCTAAATCTGTAACTTCATCAGTGCCTACTACTACCCCGTTGAATACGTTGCCATCTTTTAATGTAATCCTTAACTTCTGTGCATCATCAACAACATGATTATTGGTGAGTATGAATCCTTTACCGTCTACTATTACGCCAGAGCCTACACCCTCAACTGGAAATACTCTAAATAGCTGGTCCTGTACCATTCTTACGCTAGCAATATTTACCACACATTTGCTTACTTTTTCAACCGCATCCACAATTAAATTCTCATTGGCAGGAAAAATCATATTCTCCTCCTATAAATGCCAAAACCTGATCTCTGGCACTTATAATATGCAACTCCTTTTTTCGCTCATTTTCTATTTTTCATCACACTATGGATATAGTCGGAATTTGACTATTTGTTGACTATGAATGAATAAACCTAGTCACGGCTTGCATCATGTGTCCATCGTCATTGTCATCATCCGAAGGAAACAGATTCATCTGCCACGTTACCCGTCTTCCAAATAAATACCTCAAGTTCCAATAAAGACTGATAACAGGATAACTGTCAAAATAGTATGGTCATTAGATAACAAGAATAGTGTACCTCTACTAGTATGGGGCCAGTATGGCTAAGAACTAGAGTGTTTAGCCATTGTTGTACTCTTGCGCCTCGCCATGCAGCGCTGTAAAGAAACAAAGAAAGTGAATAAACATAATGAATTTCCTTGAGTTATTTGGAATAAGAAGAAAAACGCCTGCATCAGCAGAGAAATCTAGGCCCGACCAAAATATGAAATGTTGTTGCTATTTAAACTGGTTATGAACAGGAGGAAACATCAGGAAATTTGAGTATGTTATAGAATATTATGTTGTCAACTTTGGGGATTATATGAATTATAAGTTCATTGCAACATTGATATTAGTTATATTAAGGTCATTGTTAGTAGTCAACCCTGGAGGTTCCAAGTGCATTTACATCATTGATTTTGAATATGACTGAATTTCAGTTGCAATAATGTGTTTACATTTCAAGGTCTTAAATTTAAAATCAGGACATGAACACGTTTTCATTTCTTTATTCACTTGATAAAATCTGTCTTTATCTTTACTGCTCCTTACTTGAAATAACTTTTGATTATGATCTGAGCCTTCTTCTTCTACTATTATCACAGGTTCATATGAATTCAATTCCAATATATTATATGCTCTCTTACTACGCAGATTTTCTTCTGGATCTCCATTTGGTGTTGCGGGTCTTCTCTCACCCATTTCTGCCGCTTTCTTTACTATTTCCAAAGTGTTATCGTCTTTGGTATCAGAGACGTATACGACATAGATCAGAGCCTTCTTCTTTCCTTCGTATTTCCTTACTATTCTCCCTATTCTCTGAATTACCTGGTTCATATTCGAGGTAGTTGCTAAAATTATTTCTACTCCTACTTCTGGGACATCATATCCTATCTCCAATGTGTGAACTGACAATAAAATGTAAAAGTCTTTACCCCATTCTGATAGTATTTTCTGTCTATGTGCTGAACTAATAGTGCTATCTATGACAATCGATGCTACTTGCTCAGATTCCAATTTAGATTTAAGCTTATTGATTGAGTCAAGAGTTTCACTGAAAACCATAACCCTCTCATTTGAGTGCTTTTTGACTATCAAATCTACTACTGCAGATATCTTGTTATCTGCACAAGCAAGCAAAGTCTTTCTCTTTCTTATGTTTGAAAACCATGCTTTTGCCATCCCTGCAACAAATCCTCCTTTTTTTAGGAGTAGAGTCATAGAATTAGCATCATATCTCTTAAAACGTGTAGAGATACTCCTGACCTTGGTCGAGCAGCTTTCATATAGTTTTTGCTCCTTTTCCGTAAGGCTTACTTTTATAGGAATGACGGCTGGTCTTGTTAGTCTGCCATCTTCTACAGCCTCTTTCAACATGTATTTTTTAATAGGCGGTAAAATTGTGAGAACAGTATTGTATTTAGATTCCTTTTCATTTATTGTTGCAGTCATGCCCAAGAGAGCTTTGGTTGGATCTTCAATGGCTACGTCAAATATCTTACTTAGTACCTTGGCAGTATCGCTTACCAAATGTACTTCATCAAAAACCACCATTTTGGATCTATGAATAAGCTGTGGGTTATAGATTACACTTTGGTAGGTACTAATTGTTATCTCTTTGTTGATTTCCTTTCGCTCTCCGAAATATACTCCTATTTTTTCTCTAGATATTCCATAATCAATTAGTCTTTTGAGATTTTGATTAATTAGAACTATGCGTGGAACCAAGAACAGAATATTAAATGACTGAGAAGATAATGATGAGGCCCCTTTTACGTCCGATTTGTTGAAAGTAAGGATAGCAGCAGCTCTTCTTGCACATTCAAATGCTATTTCAGTTTTACCAGTACCGCTGCTATATATGATTGAACTGCGCATTCCACTTGAAATCCATGCATCAACTGCCTGAAGCTGATGTCCCCTTAGATGAAAAGGATACTTTAGGCTAGATATAGCGGCTGCTGGTGCCGGTACTGAAATTAACAATAACACCTCCATTTATTGCAAAAAGAGATCCCGGGTATGGAAATCCCGATAGAGCATAAAGTAATCTGGGATAGTGATGCAGTCATAATTTTCATTTGTTTTGTAGTGAGTAAGTGAATGCATAACCGACATAATAAGAAAGAGCACTAAAGTAGAAGGGGGAGGGGAGGGTTCATGTATAATATTTTTTCATGTACCGTTATACAATAGGAGTATGACCTTCAGATCTGATGGATGCGTTTATTTTTTCCAGTATCATCCCTGTCTAATTGGCCATTCCAGACCATGTTGTATGTGGATAGAAATACAAACTCCGTTTATGGGCTCTGTTAACTTAGTTTCTAGACTCCCAATTATACTGCTAATGTGCCTAAGAAGATTATGACTGTCAATATTAATTAGCAACGGAAGAGTGAGTGAGTAAGTGAGTGAGTTACTCTGCCAAAAGAAGTAAGGAAAAACTGAAAAATGGAGATTACTTATAATATTTATTAATTAAATGGATATCTCAATAATAGACGTTTGATGTAGAGGAGGAAGCAATAACCAGATGGAGTAAAAGAGGCTAAAATCTCCGTTAAGATAACAGGCTAACAGCGGAGATTTCTTTATTATCTCATAAAATGCTTATTCAGAGGTGAATTTTTACTCAAAAATCTTACCTGAGATTTTTGGTTGAAAAAGGAGAGTGTCTATCTACTATAAGCTACTATACCTAAAAAACTTAATAAGATATTTCTAAAAATTCCATTAAAAATTAGAATTTTGCAAATGTTTATTAGTAAACATTCAATATCCAGAATCGTAAAGAAGATTGGAGGCAAACACTCATAGGACACCAAGAATCCTGATGTTCAGTTGGGAATTTCCACCCAGAATAGTTGGAGGACTCTCAACCCATGTCTATCACCTTTCAAGATCACTATATCGGAAGGGTGCTGACATCCAACTAATTACGTGCGATTTTCCTAATGTTTCTCTCCAAGAGATTAACGGCGGGGTTCGTGTATCACGGGTCAATAGTACAAGCATCCAAGAGAGAGACTTTCTGCTCTGGATCTATCATATGAATTCGCTTATGATCGATCGATCGATCGAAATCCTCAAGAATGAAACATTCAATGTAATTCATGCACATGATTGGATGGTTGGACGGGCAGCTCTTGAGATTAAGGGCTTATATAATTTACCACTTGTAACAACCATTCACGCTACAGAAATCGGTCGCAACCGTGGCAGCAGTTTTCACAACGATTTCCAGAAAGCCATACACCGCATGGAAGATCTTTTGATACGTAATAGTGATGGACTGATTTGTTGTAGCAGCTATATGCAAAAGCATGTAGAGTCAAACTTCAATATATCTGCTAATCAAATTGACGTTATCCATAATGGCGTAGACACGTTAAGTTTCAATCATACCCCTGACATTCGTAAAGCCATGTCCAAAATAAGTCAACGTTATCGCATACCAAACGGAAAGATTTTACTGTACGCAGGCAGATTGGTTCTAGAGAAAGGACCTGACATATTGATAGATGCCTTTGAAGTACTTCATCATGAGAACCCTGAGCTGAGTTTAATCATCGTAGGTGAAGGTCCATTGAAACAAAGTCTAATGAATAAAGTTATTAGACTCGGACTGCAAAACCGCATTCACTTTATGGGTTTCGTGGATCAAGAAACTCTAGTTGCAATATATAGGTCGGCTGATGTCTTCGTCATTCCTTCTCTCTATGAGCCCTTCGGCATAGTGGCTCTGGAGGCGATGGCTAGTGGCGTACCTGTAGTAAGTTCAGATGTAGGGGGCTTGTCTGAAATTGTGGAAAATGCTGTAACTGGACTGAAAGTTCCCCCCGGTGATCCCCAGTTGCTGGCTAGCGCCATACGACAAGTCTTGGGAGTCCCTTCTCTGTGTGAGTTCCTGAAGATAAATGGCTATGAATATGCTCTGAAGAGATATGACTGGGACCTTGTAGCTGAGAAGACGCTACAGACCTATATGCGATCGATGACCCAGAAGCGAATTTCAGGTATGGCTTCCGGGGAAAAAGAGCAGATTCCTTCAGTTGGGACGGCTGCTGCTGATGAGGACTTTTTTTTGACCGACTACAGATTGTTACGTCTTCTTCTCACCCTGGGTATTACAAAAGAGGAGAGCTCTAAGACTGCTAAGCAGATCTCAGCCCTTTTAAGACAATCAGAATCTCTTATAAAGATCGTTATCGGAAGACTCGCTTCACTAGGCTACATCTCGGCTTTAATCGTCCCAAGCAGAATCAACGACGATTTCGCAATTGATATCCGGTATCATCTCACAGAAAGCGGCATCGTTAGTGCCTGCTCGGATTTCTCGTGACTCTCCGATGAACATGGGACAAAGACCAGATGTCTCCGTAGCATTCATTCATCATGCAAATCAATTGCTAATTACTGATGGTTATCAGAACCGTGAAGGTATTTCTGCTATCGCGGGATCAAAGAATTCAACAACTGGTCTCTTACGTATATTGGAGCTGCATAGACGCTATCAAATTCCTCTTAACTTGCATATAAGCGGAACATTGATGGAATCATTGAAGTGGCATATTCCTGACTTCTTTTCCGAGTTAAAAGCCTTGGCAAATTCTGATCTTTTGGAATTACTAGGCAGCAGTTACGGTCAGAATATGATGAAGTTTTTCTCTGAAGAACATAACTTTAGACAGCTAAATGAAGAACTTCTTCTCTATGAAAATTTCCTAGGATGGGAATCAAAAAAAATTAAAGTATTTTGGGTACCAGAGAGACTGTGGGATACAAAAATCCTTGCTCCCGTTCTGACAAACGCTAGACTAAGAAACGGAGGATACGAATATGTTATCCTTGACGATAGGCTGCTCTATTCAGACAAATCAAACCCAAGTCCGCGGCGCTTATATGATAAGACTAAAGCATGGGATCCAAAAAATTTCAGCATGTATGGTATAGAAGAAGGATATGGACTTTGTATGCTCCCAATTGCTTATAATCTTAGGCAGAATATTCCCCCTCGTAAGAAACAGGACTTTGAGAGTATAAAGTCACAATTATACTGGCTTTTAGATGTCAATTTAACTTATAAGACTCCGCTTATTGCTATCTACGCTGACGATATGGAAAAGGCCGCTGGCGTGGGTTGGGATTCAAATGGTCCTGCCCAATATGAAAGTGTGCTTAAATGGATAAATGAAAATCCAAATATTCGTTCAGTAAAGCTTAGCAAATGGACCTCCATGCATAGACCTTTGTGTCAGAAGCACATTGAAAGAGGTACGTACGTAGAACTAATGAACGAGTTTGAAGCTAGTGAAACCTATGATAACTGGTACTATGATCCCAGGTATCATCCCTATCGACAACAATATGCATGGGCTGAGAGCCGAGTACAAGAATTGACTTCATACGGAGCTGATCCCGCTCTTGCCGATCTTGCCTGGAAAGTTCTCTTAGCTACATCATGGCAAACTGCATGGCATACGCCAAAAACAGGAGCTCACGGAGATTTGAACTCGGAAGATGGTCCTAGCCCTTGGATCAGAGCTACTGCCAATCATTGCCGCCTTGCTGCTATAATGGCAGAGGCAGCATATTGGATGAAGCATAAAGATCGTTATGCTCACGCTTATCACCAGGATATAGACGGAGATGACAATACTGAACTTGTTATCAAAAATAATGCTCTGTTTGCCGTCTTTTCTCCCAAAGCAGGCGGCCGCTTAGTGTATTTATTTAGTATTGGTGGCTCTTCTGGAAGGCTTGTTGTTGGCAATCCCATAGATGACTGGAACCTGCTGGAGGGTCTGCATGAATATATGGATTCGCCGCCCAACCATCCGGGAGCCTTTTCAGATGTGGGATATGAACATGATAACTATGACGCTATGATAGAATGCTCGGAGGGAAGCGAAATAAGCGTAAGGTTACGAAATATACAGAAGGGCAGCTCGGCATTTGGAACAGAAAAAAGTATTACTTTAAAAGAGGATCAGAATGTAATTCATGCAGAATACCGCCTATCTGACTATTTGGTAAAAAGATTTTCAACCCAGATCGGTCTTTCTCCAGACTATCTTCGACTACTCAGACATGGTCATTCAGGGTTAAAGGAGTATTCCCCATCCGCAAATATACGTGGATGGTCTAACAACGGTGTGATTGTTTGGGTCAAGTTTGGTAACGAAGATTCTGTGTTTTGGGATAATCCTCCACATTCAATATTTGGTCATGGTTACATTCTTAGCCTTACAAGTCACAGCAACCGGTTTAAAGTTTGGTTAGGAGTTGACTTGGATAATTGTTGACCAATTCAGCAGAATCGCTCATGAAGATCAGGGATGAACAGTTCATCAAACAACTTTTGTCTGAGAAACTTGCAGATGAATATGGTAAAGACAAATTAAAATATTGTGCTCATAAGGTACTAAAAACTCATCTGAGGAAGACAATAATCCAATATACTATCAAGTTAGATAGCTTAACTAAAACTTACATAGGAATACACCGGGAATCAGATAAACGATTTGAACACGTATTTTCGTTATTGCATCTTCTGCGATCCTCCGGATTTAATGAAGAGAGTGATCTAAGAGTCCCAAGACCTATTCTTCACCTGCCCTCATTATCGCTTTTGCTAATGGAGGAAGCAGAAGGTAGATTGCTAGGAACATTATTTGCAGAGAAAGACGCTAATCTGGAGGTACATATAGAAGGAGCGGCCAATTGGCTGGCGAAATTACATGACAGCAAAGTTACCACTACTAGAATCCGCTCTTTTGACGATGAGATCGCAATGACAATGAAGTTCAAGAAATCACTTCTCATTCTCTTTCCAAATTTTTCAAAGAGAATAGAAACAATTTCAGAAAAAATAATCAATACGCAAATGAGGGAGAAAGGTACACGGAAGAGGAAGAACGACCGGTGTGACAACTATGTTTGTCTTATTCACGGCGACTATCATCCAAAGAATATCTTTGCCACAGCTGGTAGGACAACAACCGTAATAGACTTTGAAGAGAGTCGGATGGGAGATCCTGCTTTTGATTTAGGCTACTTTATAGCTCAAATGAAGATGTCTCATGGGTTTGAGCGTTCAATATTAGACGCTGCGGATATATTTCTTCACAAGTATATTAAAAAATCATGCTGTTCAGACGATGATATTAGGAAACGACAAATGATTTATGAAGCTCAAACGTATTTGCAAAGAATTTATCATACATATTGGCTGTTGAAGCTGAAGCCTGACACTGACCTTGTAAGTAGGTGGCTGACAGAAAGTGAAGCATGTTTGGAAAGAGCTGACGAGCGAGCTTCAATATCATGAAAATTTGGGATGAGATTTTTGCACGACAAACCCAGGTATGGAGTGAGAGCGATCATGAAATATCTCATCTTATTGAGAAATTGTTCAGATACAATATCAAAAGCAATTATGAACTAGACCGTAAGGGTGGAAGACAAACAATATATTTATCTAAAAAAGACACATGGGATTTCGTTGCTACTGACGACGTACCGTCTAGGTCAACCCTGCGAAAGACAGAACTCAAAATTATTGATGGTCATGACTTAAGAGGGTCGATTCATTCAGACATTACTGAACAACCACTTAGGGATTGCTTTTTTGACGCAGTATTAGCGTTGGGAGTCCTACTTTATAATACTAGGCCCAACATCCAAAGATCCATCATAGACATTAACCGCATAATGAAGAAAGGAGGAATTTTCTTTTGTACTTTTCAATCAACTGACAAGGATTTGTCATATGATGAGAATTATTATATACCTCGTCATATTGATGGAGAGGGAACGCCTGTCCTCGCTAGAACAGATAATATGGCAATAGAAAAAACATATCATGCTTTCTCCAAAAATGAAGTTATAGACCTGCTAAAAGGTTTTAAGATCATCGAATTGGAACTTGGGCAATATAAAAATCATACACCGCAGAAGCAGAAACACAAAATATGGTTAGTCTTGGCACAAAAAGTGCAGGATAGTTACTACGGTTATGACGGAGGCAAACAAATTGAACTGAAAAACCCGCCTTCAGTAAATACGATAAATCCTATTGATGACTATTTCTTAAAAGAGTCATTTGTTAGGAATTTTCTCCAGTTGAATATTCTTCCTATAATCAATCTATCTGATTTTGAGATTTTAAATTGCAAAATAAACCCTTTTAAATTAAGTAGAAAGGGAGGGATAGCAGCCATTGAATTCAAATTGCAATTAGGTAACAAAAACAATCCTCATCAGATAATATCAAAGAGTATCGTGGGCAAATGGAGAAATGACGGACGAGGCAAAGAAATCTTTGATCTTTTACAAGCATTATGGAATGATAAAGGATTTAACGGAAGAAGAAATGATGACAGCAGTCCTGGTGATAATAGTGATATTCACTTTGATGACCACCTCAAAATACAAGAGCCAATAGCATACTTTCCTGATTACAATCTTATGATTACATCTAAAGTCAATGGTACCGAGTTGGAAAAGATACTCCAGAGTGCGGATAGGAAGGTTGAACACAGCATACTTGAAACCTATGTCATACAAGCCGCCAAATGGTTGGCCAAACTCCACAGCATCAAGTTAAGTCATGGAAGAAGGACATTTCTGATGCATGACGAAGAAAAAAAGCTGAGTGATTGGCTTGAACATTTGAGTTGGCTCTATCCAGACTTTGGTAAAACAATAAGTCATATACTACACTTCATACTTAAAGGCGAAAAAGATCTTGATCCGGAATGCTTTGTACCTATCCATGGCGACTTTCATACCCTGAATATATTTATATCTGAACCTGATCTCACAGTGATAGATTTTGAACAAAGCTGTATGTTTGATCCAGCCAAGGATTTAGGTTATTTTACTTCATATCTTACCATGAGAAAGAAAAAATATCAATTATCATTTGACATAGAGAATTTGCAGAAATGCTTCATTGACAAGTATACTTCCGAAATATCAGTTTCAGACAGACAAGAACTCTTGAAAAGGATATGTATATACGAAGCTAGAAGCTATATTCAGCATCTGCATTTCAGGTATTGGACCTTGAACAAAAAGCTTGATGAAATTGATTTTGAATACTGGGTAAAAAAGGCTGAGGAATGCCTCCAAGCCGAGGTGTAAAGTCAATGAAATACTTGCAAGAGTCATATTACTCCTCCTCTTCCACCGCCATAAAACATCCCTCCCCAAATAAAAAAACTAGTCACAGGACCAAGAGCCCTCTTTTTAGACTTTTTTTATATCAGAAGCATCATTGGCCGGATGCTTTGGCAGTGGCACTTACTACTGGCGCCGCTAGTGGTTTCAACCTACTTCAACCATGGGTACTGGGATTTTTTATCGTTGGTGAAGTCATTACTAAAAAGAATCTGGACTTTCTTCCCTGGGCCATTGCATTGCTGGTAATCGCATATGGAGGTAAGGAATTAACAGGCTACTTACAAGCATATTTTATACAGACCTTAAGTTCAAAGACAATGCACAAGATTCGATACGATCTATTCCAGCATTTGGAGCGTCTGCCGGTAACATTTTTTGACAACAGCCGTACCGGCGAGCTAGTATCACGTATAATCAGCGACACAGATGAGGTAGATAAAGTGATGACAACTGGTATAAGCAACAACGCAACAGATCTAACAACAACTGTTGGCATATTTATTCTCCTATTCTATGTCAATATAAATTTGGCATTATACGTAATACCTGTAGCGGCAGCTCTTGTATTGACTGTATTATTGTTTAGAAAAACTCTCAAGCGTTACTCACGGCGCATAAGACAGGCTGTAGGCGATATGGCTGCAAAAGGAAATGAAGTAATTACTAATATCCGGATTGTGAAGAGTTTTTCGATGGAGCGATTAGAGGCAGAGCGTTTTTTTAATAAATCTTTAGGTATAGCTGAAGCCAAAATTAACTTGGTCAAGAAATCTGGACTTTATTCGTCAACAGTGGATATGCTGGCTGGTTTAGCTGTCGTTGTAGTAGTTTTTTTTGCTGCACCCCAAGTTGTACATGGAAGCCTTACGTTAGGCGCTTTGGTCGCCTTCCTTGGTTTGATAGATAAATTGTTCAAGCCTGTCACAAGTTTAAGTAAAGCTAACGTTGACTTTCAAAAGGCAATTGTGGCAGGTGAAAGAATCTTTGAAATTATTGATACAGAACCAGAGGATTCGGAAACATATGATGGTGCAATAGAGACTTCTCCACCTGATATTAAAGGGGAGATCAAATTCGATAAAGTGTCCTTTGGTTATGGTCCTGACATGAAAGTCTTTGAAAACTTTAGTTTGGTAATACAAGCTGGAGAGACATTGGCTATAGTAGGCAAAAGCGGAGCTGGGAAATCCACGCTTGTTAACCTCCTTTTGCGCTTTTATAAGCCTGCCTC
>Ga0075423_10001942_pt1 | contig 18568 bp, 13 predicted proteins | sample SoiMethybrSBSTD2_FD_80114 | JGI IMG/M metagenome (GOLD analysis project Ga0075423, IMG submission 80114) | Bulk soil microbial communities from a Populus tree surrounding site in Tennessee, USA - Soil MetaG P. TD hybrid SBSTD2 | ecosystem: Environmental > Terrestrial > Soil > Tree plantation...
ACCGCAACGTCGCCGCCATCCTCGACCTTCTGCGGCTCGAGACCGGTGTAGGCCGGGAAGCGATATTCGAGCTCGAGGCGCTGCACATACGGCACCTCGACCACTTTCATGTGATGGGTTGTCGACAACACGCCATCGGCAAGCACGTAGTAGTCCAGCGCCGCCATGATGTCGAAGACCATGCCCTCGTACTTGCCGGTCTCGTTGTTGCGCGCCATCGGCAGCGGCTCGAACGGGCCGCTGGGCGTGCGCTTCACCATCACCTGCACGTCTTCGGAATTGAATCCTGAGAGCGTGGCCGCCACTTTCTGATCGGAGCCTTTGGGAACGGTGACGTCGCCCGGCGTCACCGTGATCTTGTACGGCGACGCAGCCTGCACGCTCGGGATCAAGACCAGCGCGGTGATCGCGTGGCGCAAAAACGCGGGGCCAAGGAGCAGGGCGACCGCGGCGACGAGCGCGGTGGCGCCGGTGGCCATCGCATACCGCCGCAGCGGAATGCGCTCGACACGATTCGTGGCGTCGATTCTCGTGCACGCTTCGATGGCCTGCTCGATGATGCGGCGCACGAGCGCGGCCGATTCGGGGACGTGGCCCTCGCGGCTGGTCTCGACCGCGCTGAGCAGCATCGCCTGCAGCGACGGCTCATGCTCTTCGAGATATAAGGCCACCTGCTCATCGCTGACGCGCCGGCGCAGCGGCCGCACCAGGAACCAGACGACCAGGCCCGCCGCAGCGGCCAGCATCAGGACGCGCGCGGCGATGATCGAGGCGTCGCTGAAGCGCGCCCATTGCAGTCCGTACGCGGTCAGCAGGAAGAGGGCGAACCCAATCACCGCAATCGCCAGCGCGCCGCGCAGCGCCAGCTTCATGCGCCAGCGCGAGCGAATCGACGCAATGATCTCGAGGAGGGTGGTTGGAGTCGTAGTTTGACGACGCAGGTACTCGAGCATGAGTGCCCCTATCTTTTAGAACGTCCCTGGTCCTTGGTACTTCGTTCTTGGTCCGTCCTTGGTCCTAGGTCCGTCCTTCGTGCTTGGTCCTTGGTCCCCGATGCGAAGGACGAAGCACCGTGGGACCCAGGACGGACCAAGGGACTAACGACGGACCAAGAACCAAGCACAAAGAACCAAGGACCAGAATAAGCCCTGAGCGGCCGTCCCGCTTAGGTTTTTGCCAGGCGGTTCGAGAGGTATGTATCGGTCGCCAGCAGCACGATTCCGCCGACGAGCAGATACCACCAGAGCCGCTGATTCTTCTCTTTTTGCTCGGATGTCATCGGCACGCCCGAGGCGGTTCCGGTGTCCCCCGAGCCCGACAATCCAGCCGCGGCAGCCACGATTTCCTTCGGATCCATCGGCGTCAGATCGGACTCCGCCGGATCGACGTTGACCGCCACCACGCTCACGTTGTTGTTCTCGCCGCGCAGCTCGTAGAAGCCCTGATCGCTGAGCTCCACGACGTCCGACCCCTCGTCCTCGATCGGCACCCGCTTGCCGGACGGGGTGAGGATCATGCGCTGGCCGCGCAGCACGGCGGTGGCCGACGGGTCGAGCACCTGTCCGACGGTGACCCAGGGCTGCGGCTCTCTGTAGTTCGCGAGGTGTCGCACCGTGCGATGCACGAACGGCAAGTAGACGGGCCGCTGCGGCAGCTCGCTCCACGACCGGTCGAGCGACGAGCCCCACATCACAATGCGCCCGGCACCAACACGACGCTCGAGCACTGCGGGCGAGCCGCCATCGAATCGCGCGAGCACCTGCGCGCCCTTCGCCGGGGTGAGATTGCGATAGCCGTAGATCGGCACCGCGGAGAAGTCGCCGCTGCGCGGGGCACGGAACACCTCGAAGATCGGATGACCGTACTCGAGCGCGCCGAGCCGTCCCACGTCGCCGCGCGTGCGATCGACGGGAGGACCAATCGTCGCCGGCAGCGCATCGACGTCCTGCGGCCAGGTCGCACGCGAACCGGTGGCGACGAACAGTCCGCCTCCCTGGTCGACGTACTTCGTCAATCGCCGCGCCAGCCCGCTGCTCACTTCCACATCGTTGAGCACCACCACCGCGCTCTTCTTGAGGTCGTCATCCGACACCTGGTCGGGCTCGCGAGAGACGACGTCGAAGCGCGGCGCGTCGCCGATCGAGAGCGCGCGCGTGAGATAGAGCGTCGACGTGGCACCGCCGCGATCGACCAGCGTGAGATGCAACGGCTCCGACGGCGAGATCACGAAGTTGAACGTGTTGTCCGCGGCCAACGCATCGTCACTGACGCGCACGGTGCCGCGCATGTTCTTGGCGTTGATCGTGAACGCATCGAAGCTCACCGACGCCGCGCCGCTGGGATCGATCGCCAACGGCTTGGTGCCGACCGGAATGCCGCCCACGTCGAGCACGATCGTCGCGCCGCTCACCGGCCGGTCGGTGCGGTTCACCACGCCGGCGGTCACCGTGGCGCGCTCTTGATTACTGAAGGTCGATCGCGCGATCGAGATGCCGGTCACGGTGACATTGGGACGATCGGCGCTGCCCTGAATCGGCACCGGCGTCAGCTCGACGCCCTTCGGCAGGCGCGCGCCTTCTTCACCGCGCCATCCGCCGCGCTGGAAATCGCTGATCATCACCACTTCGCGGCGTGGCAGCGACGACTCGACGAGGATGCTGCCGGCCACCTTCAACGCCGGGGCGTAGCGCGTCGACGAGAAGCGCGGCTTCGCCGCGGCCACCGACGCCCCCAACCGATCCTGCTCCGCCGTGGCGCGCATCAGGATGTCCGCGGACGATCCGAACAGCACGACCGATCCGCGATCCGAAGCGTGCAGCTTGCCGATCTCCTGGCGCGCGGCGGCGACCGCGCGGTCCCAGTGATCGCCGAATCCCATGCTGTAGCTCTGGTCGACCAGGATCACGACCTCGCGCGCACCGACCCCCGGAGGCGGCGCTTGGTTGCTGCGACTGATCAGCGGCCGCGCGAACGCGAGAATGATCAGCGCCAGCGCCGCGAGGCGCACCATCAGCAGCAGCCAGTTGTGAATCTTGCGTCGGCGAACGGCCTCGTACGGGATCCGCCGCACGAACATCAGCGACGGAAAATGGATGATCTGCTTCTTCTCGCGCTGCGTGAGGTGCAGCAGCACGGGAATCGCCAAGCCCGCCAAGGCCACGAAGAATAAGGGCGCTAAGAACTGCATTATCGAATCTTCATCGTCCGCGCCCGGCTATTGAGATACCGGTTCAGCGCGTGGTCGAGCGGTTTCGATGTGTCCAGCATCGTATAGTCGACGCGCACCGCGGAGAAACTCTGCGTCAACGCGTCGATGTGGGCTTTCACCAGCGATCGGTACTCCTCGCGAAATGCCTCCGGCACCACCGGCATCTGCTCGCCGCTCTCCAGATCCTCGAACGGCTGCGCATCGTCGAAGCCGAATTCGATCTCCGTCGGATCGAGCAGGTGGAACACGATCAGATCGTTGCCTCGGAAGCGCAGCGGCGAGAGCGCGTCGAGAATCGACTCCGGCTCCTCGTAGAAATCGGAGATCACGACGAGCACGCCGCGGCGCCCGAAGTGCTCGGCCAGCTTATGCAGGGGGGCCTTGAGGTTCCCAGGTCTACCAGGCTTCAGCCGATCCAGCACATGCAGCACAGTCTCCATGTGCTTGGCGGAGGGCGGCACGTGCTCGAGCACTTCGGTGTCGAAGGCGACGAAGCCGACGCGGTCTCGCTGATGGTGCACGAGGTTCGTCAGGCACGCGGTCAGGATGCGCGCGTAGTCGAACTTGGTGATGCCGCGCGAGCCGTAGTCCATCGATTTCGAGGCGTCGAGCAGCACCGAGAAGTTCATGTTCGACTCGGCTTCGTACTCCTTGATGTAGTAGCGATCGGTCCGCGCCCACAGCTTCCAGTCCATGCGGCGGATGTCGTCGCCGGGCACATAGCCGCGGTGCTCGGCGAAGTCCACCGACGCCCCGAAGTAGGGCGCCTTGTGCAGGCCGTTGATGAATCCATCGACGACGGCACGGGCGACGAGCTCCAGGTTGCCGATGCGCGCCAGGACCGTCGGGTCCATGAAGCGCGCGCCAGGGATGGCGTGAGTCTCTACGGCCATCTCACATTCCTGAGCGCGGCAACGGCACGGCCTCGAGCAGCCGATCGACGATGGCGTCGGTGGTGACGCCTTCCGACTGCGCGTGGAAGTTGGTGATGATGCGGTGACGCAGCACCGGATGCGCGAGCGAACGGATGTCATCGAAGCTGACGTGATACCGGCCGCTGGTCAGCGCACGGGCCTTGCCGCCGAGCACCAGATACTGCGCCGCGCGCACGCTGGCGCCGAACGCCACCCACTTGTTGATGAAGTCCTTCGAGTCCGAGTTGCGCGGACGGGTCGCGCGCACGATGTCGAGCGCATGCCGCATGACCGGCTCGGCCACCGGCACCTTTCGCACGAGCTGCTGGAACGCAATCAGATCGTCGCCGGTCACCGGACGTTCGAGTTTCGGGTTCTGCAGCGCCGTCGTCGTGCGCACGACGCCGATCTCCTCCTCGTACGGCGGGTGGTCGATGATGATGTGGAACATGAAGCGATCGAGCTGCGCCTCGGGCAGCGGATACGTGCCTTCGAGCTCGATCGGGTTCTGCGTCGCGAACACGTAGAACGGTTCGGCGAGCGAATAGGTGCGCCCCTGAATCGTGACGCGATGTTCCTGCATCGCCTCGAGCAGCGCCGACTGCGTCTTCGGCGGGGTGCGGTTGATTTCGTCGGCCAGGACGATGTTGGCGAAGATCGGGCCGGGCGCAAACACCATCTGCCGCCGTCCAGTGGTCGCATCTTCCTGCACCAGGTCGGTGCCGGTGATGTCGGACGGCATCAGGTCGGGCGTGAACTGGATGCGCGAGAACTTCAAATCGACGACGCGCGCCAACGTGTGAATGAGCAGCGTTTTGGCAAGGCCGGGCGCGCCGACGATCAAGCTGTTGCCGCCGACGAACAACGTCGCCAGCACCTGCGAGATCACTTCATCCTGGCCGACGATGATCTTCTTCAACTCGCCGATAATCTGCTTGCGGCCCGCATTCATCTTGTCGGCGAGAGCGATGTCATCGGGCGAGCTCAGATCGACCATCTGAGCGTTGACGGTTCCTTGTTCGATCATCGGCCTGGTGCTCCCTGCGCCGCTCCCTCCGCGGCGCGAATCTCGCGGGTCTTGAGTGCGATCGCGGTCACGAGTTTCTCCAGCTCGGAGGTATACCGCCCCGGATCCATGCTGTCCTTCAACAGTCGCAGTGCCTCGACGCGACGCTCGAGGTCGCGCCGCTCGAGCGTGAGCGCGCGCAGCTTCGGGTCGGCGGGCAGATTGTCTTCGCCAGTGGCCCCGAGCGACAACACCGCGGCGACGCGGCCGTCCTTGCCGGTGGCGGACGGATCCTGACTGCCCTCTTTATCGCCGTCATCGTCGAGGAGCGCGTGCTCGGTGGCCAGCAGGCCTTCGCGCTCGTAGGCGCGCGTCACTTCGGTCTTCGCGTACTGGAATGCTTCCAGCACGCTGACGCGTTTGTTCTTGTCGGCGTCGGCGGCAGGCGAGGTCAAGGCTTCGATGAAGAAGCCGCCGAAGAGCGTCGTGAAATGCTCGGCGCCATTGCGGGTGGCGGTGACGATCGTGCGACCCGGACCCGACAGCGCTTCGACGAACGGCCCGCTCGCGCTCGAGGTGTTGACGAGCACGATCTGCTTGGTCGGCATTTTCTTGAACAACGCGTCGAGCTCGCCCGCCGAAATGTCGGGACCGGGCAGATTGAACTTCGCACTGCGGTTGTCGTCGCTGCCGTGGCCGATGAGGATCATGAACACGAGATCATCGGCGCCCGCTTTCTTGGCGATGTCGCCCAGCGCCTTCGTCAGCTCGTCGCGCGTCGCCTTTCCGGTGACGTGCGTATCGCCTTCTGCCGGCGCATCGACCAGATACACCAATCGATCCTGCGGCACGCCGAGCTTCTCGGATGCCTCCGCCAGCTGCGTGCCCCACTTGTGGAAGGTCTTCCCGCTTTCGGGATCGCCGGCCAGCCCGACCACGATGATCAGGAACGCCTTGAGCATCAGGCCAGCCCTACGACGCGCCGATAGCCCCACTCCGCGCAGACGATGCCCATCAATGCGAGGAGGATGATCGGCATGTTCCAGAGCTCGCGCTCTTCGATCGATGTGACACCACGGCCGGCGTAACGAATGTCTTCGGCGATGCCCTGGGCGTTGGCGGGTGTATAGAAACGGCCGCCGGTCTCTTCCGCGATCCGCCGCAACGGCGCCGAGTGCATCGTCGGATCGAAGAACTCCGCTTCGCTCGGGGCGGCGCGCACGTACGCCACGCCGGTTCCGACCCGCTGACCACCCGCGCGCGTGGCATCGATGTTCACTTCGTACGCACCGGCGTCTGTACTGACGAAGGTGCCGCGGTACTGGCCGTCGTGCTCGCCGGTCCACTGCATGGGCACCGTGATCGTCTTGCCGTTCGGCTGTGCGACGGTGGCGACAACCGTCGCGTCGTTCAACTCGACGAATCGCTTGTCGACGACCGACGCCTCGATGGTCACGGCTTCGCCGGGCTCGACACGATCCTTCGGCATGTGCACGTCCACTTGATCGGGCACGCCGTCCACGAGCCACCGCAGCAGCTGACGCCAGTAGTGCTCGTGCGTCATGTCCTCGAGCGGAATCGACGCGTGCATTTGCCACTGCCACGTTTCCTGCAGCGTTTGCGCGATGCTCTTGCCACGACCGTAGCGCTGCGAGACGAGCACCGGGACGGTGCGACCGCGCTCATCGGTGCCGTTGAGCAGTAATGTCGCACCCGGTTTCACCGGCAGCGGCGCGTTGGTGCTGGTGACCTGCGGCAACTCGGACCAACGCTTCAGCGACGCGTCCTGCGAGTCGGCAATCTGCGCCACCGCATGCGACTGCCCCTCGCGTGTCGGCGTGATCTTCAATCGCAGCAACGGACCGGGTTCCGAGGCGCGCGTCTTCGGATCGATCGCGAGCGGCAGCGCATCGGCCACCGGCGTACCGCCGTAGCCGCCTTCCCCGAATGAACGCGCGCCGCCGAGCATCATGAGGCCACCGCCGCGCTTCTCGACGAACTCAGCGATCATCTGCAGCTGATCGCCCGAGAAAATGCCGGCCTCTACCGATCCGAGAATCAGCCCGCGATAGCGGAAGAGCTCTTCGCGCGTCTTCGGGAATCCACCCTCGAGCTCATCGGGGTTCTCGGGATCGTTCCCGAACAGACGCATGAACTTGTTGTCGGCCGTGCGCTGCAGCGTGACGACCTCGAGGTTCTTGTCGTCGGCCACCGCGCGGCGCAGGAACTTCATCTCCCAGCGCGGCTCGCCTTCGAAATACAGGATCTGCTCGCGCGCATCGCGCACGTTGACCAGCGACTCACGCACGTTGTTCTGTGTGACGAGCTCGCCCTCCTGAGGCGTGACGCGGAACTTGAAGAGGCGAGGTCCCGCCTCGGTCGCGGTGGCGCGCACGCGCACCGAGGCCGGCGAGCCGTCGGACGGGAGCTGCACCTGCTGCGAGCCGATGATGCGGCCTTCGTCCTCGACGTCGACCGTCACGTTGCGCCCGGCGTAGCCGGTGTTGCGCACGACGACGTCAACGAGCAGCGAGGCGTCCTTGAGCACGCTGCGCGGCGTGTTGACGCGATCGATCTGGACGTCGCGCGGCAGCTGTTCACCACCGACGCCGACGGTGAACACCGGAATCTTCTGCGCCTTCATGCCGAGCAGCGCCGGATCCAGACTGGCGTCGGTCGTGTCGGCGCCGTCGGACACCAGCACCACGCCGGCGACGGGAAGACCCGCGAGCTCGTCGCGCGCACCATCCAGGGCCGTGCTCAATTTCGTTTGCGCGCCCGCGAAGGTGAGGTCCTTGGCCGACGCCATGCGGTTCGCGGTCGACGAGAAACGGAATGTCCGCACCAGGAACTTGCTCGAGAGCGACTTCAGCATCGCGCTCTCTGGCCCGGCGAACTGGTCGCGCAGATACGCGCCGCGGGGTTGTCCGTTCCAGTCGGGAATCTGCATGCTCCGCGAATCGTCCAGGAGCACGGCGACGACGTTCTGCTGATCGACGGCGGCACGAACGATCAGCGTCGGACGAAAGAGGCAGAACAGCACGAGCGCGAGCGCGACGACGCGCAGCGACGTCAGGATGATGCGATCGCGGAGCCGTCCTTCGTTGACTCTGACCCGGCGATAGGTGAACACCGCGAGCGCGACGACCGCGGCGACGAGCAGCGTCGCCACGAACGACGCCGTGGTGACATCGAAGCGGAATTCGCCCTGCTGAAAGACGACGGGGCGATATGAAAAAAGTGCCTCGAAGATGGCGTCAAACACCGGCAAGCCCCCAGGAAGTCAGGCCTTACGCCGCGGCCCGGATGCCCAAGGTCGCGATCATACATTACGAATCACCGCGCGGATCGCCTACGACGTAAAGCCCATCCGGCCAGGGCCGCGACCGCCGAGGGCATCCAGACCCACCAGAACTCGCTCGTCAGCACGCGAAATCCATAAGACGCGCCGTTGACATCGCGCGCTATGAAGAATCCGACGCCAATCGGCGAGACTTGGATTGGCCTCCAGGGAAAGAAGTAGCGCGTGCCGTCGAAAGGCGCGAAGAACGCGACGCCCATGCCGCCGTTGGTAAAGGCGTCGAGGAACCCGTGTGAAGCGGTGACGACGAAGAAGTGAAGGAACAACGCCCATCGCGCTCGGCCTCGCCCCCATTTCCACGCAGCGAGGGCACCGATCGCGGCCGCGAACGCCAGGGAATGCGACAAGCCGCGATGCCCGAGCATGTGTCCGTAGGGAATCCCGAGCGGGAACGCGATCACGTCGGCATCGGGCAGCATCGCGCAAACCGCCGTCCACACCCAGAAGCCGCGAGGACGTTGCGATCGGTACAGGCTTCCAATCGCGAGTCCCGAGATGGCGTGGCTCAGAATGGTCGGCATCAGAGCAGGTTGTACAGAAGCAGGCCGCCGGCCCCGATGGAGATCCATCGCGCCGATCGCGGCCGCGCGTGCTTCAAGCGATTCCAGTAGTAGGCCAGCACCACCATCGCCGCGATCAGCAGCAGCACGCAGATCAGCATCTCGAGCGGGTTGAACGTCGGACCGAATCGCTGGACCAGGCCGCTGTTCCAGATCGATCCGTAGACGATGCAGAGGTGAATGAAGTAGATGAGCAGCGTCTCCTGCGCCACGGCGCCGAATACGTGAGGCAGGCGAACCACGCGGCGGCTCGCGTGCGCGATGGCGCCAAGCACGAGGAGCGATGGCCCCATGCGCAGCGCCACCTGCGTCGGCATCGCGTCCCATGCATCGCCGGCGAGCGACAGAGGCAGCACCCCAATGAGAAGGGCGGCCCCGAAGAGGATGACACCCGGGACGAGCAGCGCGCGGTTCGCGTAGCGCGCAATCGGCGCGGCCCCCGACGCGGCATAGAGCTGGCCAAGCATCGCCCCGGTGAGGATGAAGGCGGCCCACGGAAAGAGCGGGAATTGCGACCCGGTTTTGGGCGAGAGGTACGACGCGATCCACGCCGGCATGCGCGACACGTCGAGGCTCCAGATCCAATCGGCGAGGAAGATCGCCATCAGCGTGGCAATGAAGAGCGCCGTGGTGAACGCGCGTCGTGTTCGCGTGGCGAGGACCAGCAGTTGGACCGCGAGGAACGTCGCGCCAATGAGCTGCAGCACGTCGACAGCGAGGAACGACAGCCAGCGGTCGGTCGGCGCCGAGGCCAGATCCACGAAGCGCTGGACGGGAAAGTGCAGCGCGTAGCCGAGCACGACGAAGAGCAGGAACCGCCGCGTGCGGCGGATGAACGCGATCGACAGATGGCCGTGCGCCGCCCAGTGCTTGCTGGTGGCGATGCTGAACGCGAACCCCGAGAGCAGGAGGAAGAGGCTGGACGTGAGTCCGCGCTGAAAAACCCAGATCTCGAACCAGGTGCCCTTCTGGTACTCCGGTGCGAGCAGCGCCGCCACCGCGTGGCCGTAGAGCATGAACACGGTGGCGAGGGCCCGCGCGAGATCGATGAAGATGACGCGGCGGGACTGTCCACCAGTCCCGCCGGTGTGCTGCGCGTCGGCCACTACTTCATCGGCGAGTAGTCGGTGGGATCGAGGAACACCGATTCCACCTTCGCGACGATCTTGCCGTTCTTCTGCGAGTCGTTGGCCACCTTCTGCCATTCGGGATCAGCCTGGAACGCAGCCCAGCTCGCCTTCGCGGCGTCACGGCTCTTGTGTGCGATCACGTAGATCAAGGTGTTCTGCGACAGCGGCGCATCCTGCGGCTTGAAGTAGGCGATGTTCTCCATGCCGTGGTTCTTGAAAATGCGAAGCGTGTGATCGCGGAAGCGCTTGTGCAGCTCCTCGAGTTTGCCGTCGGGTGCGGTGTAGGTTCGCAGCTCGAAGACGCGCGCGCTCTGCGCCTGCACCACCGGTTCGCCCGGCACGACGCCGCGCACGAGAAATCCGAGAACGAACGCGGCGCCAATGGCCGCGGCACTCCACATCGTCTTCATAGCTCCTCCTACGATCGCGGTGAGTGGTGAATCAGTGGGGTCAGGACAGATCCGGCGGCAGCGCTACTTGCGCATCCGGACCGACAACGGTCGTCCATTCGCGCACGCGCCACTGCTTCACCAGTCCGTTGCGCACGTACGGGTCGGCAGTGGCGAAGGCTTCCGCGGCCTTGGGTGAATCTCCCTTGAACAACAGCATGACGCCATCGGCGGGACTGGCCAGCGCACCACCGAGCACCAGCTCACCGCGCGCCACCGCCTCGCGCGCGAGCGTGATGTGCGCGCTCCGCAGCGGCACACGGCGCTGCACGTAATCGTCGACGACGTCGTACATCAGTAGGTAGTGCATCCAGCCTCTCTGGGAAGTCGTGATTATAGTTCGGGCCGCTCAGTGGGACTCTTCTCGCCAGGCCCTGGCAACGGCGGACCGTCGCCACCGCCGCCCTCGGCTTCGATCAGCTCGGCGATCGATCGATATCGATAGATGACGTCGGCATTGTTCTGGAAGAGCCCGCCGGTGTCCGCTGTTGGTCCGTACGTCGAATACAACGACTGGCCCCACAGCCGCAGGTAGACCGTGAGCTGTCCGCGATGATGCGCCGAGTGCGTCATCCGCCGCGTCAGCACCCACGCGCGCGAGCGCGTCACGTCGAAGAACCGCGTCTCCCCCTCGAACCACTCATCGCCTTTCGCTGCGAGCACGGTCAATCGTTCTTCCGACGCCGCGGCGTAGTGCTCGATGAACGCGAGCCGTGATTCGTCGGCCGGCAGCGCCGGACGCAATCCGGTGATGCCGAGCATGTTCCGCATCCAGGTGTCCTCGCTCACGCACTGATGCACCATGTGCTCGTGCGGCGTCCGCGCGCGCGGCTCGGGGCGAAAGGTCATGCGCGCGTCGGGCACCTGCGACCACACGCTCAGGGTTTTGAGGCGCTCAGTGCGGTAGGTTTCGATCAAGAAGTCATAGCGCGAGGTCATTTCGGTCGTGGTCCGAGAGGTCCCGCATCCTCCGTCGTAAACATCACCACCGCCTTCCCGTCCTCGCCGACGTAGCCGCGCGACATGCCGGTGGTGTTGAACGAGACAGCCAGATTGCCGGCGTAGTCCATGCCGATGACGCCACCTTCCCCGCCAGCCTTCTTCAGCTCGTCCTGCACGACTGCATCGGCGGCCGCTTGCACTTTCTCGGACTTGTACTCGACGCGCGCGCAGATGTCCTTGGCGACGGTGTATCGAATGAAGAATTCGCCGTGTCCGGTCGACGAGATCGCGCAGCTGTGATTGTCGGCGTACGTTCCGGAGCCGATGATCGGCGAGTCGCCGACTCGCCCGAAACGTTTGTTCGTCATGCCGCCAGTAGATGTGGCCGCAGCAAGGTTTCCCTGCCGATCGAGAGCGACCGCGCCAACAGTGCCGAAGTACGCTCCGGCACGTGACGGCTCGTTTACGCGCGCAGTGCCGCTCGCCGTTGGCTTCTTCTCCTTCTCGAGCTCACGTTGCAGCGCCTGCCACGATCGCTCCGTGTAGAAGTACTTCTCATCGACGAACGCGATCCCGCCTTGCTCCTTCGCGAACGCCTCCGCGCCCTCGCCGACCATCATCACGTGCGGCGACCTTTCCATCACCAGGCGCGCGAGCAGCACAGGATTCTTGATGTGCCTCAGGCCGGCGACCGCGCCCGCGCGATGCGTCGCGCCGTCCATGATCGACGAGTCGAGCTCGTTCTTGCCTTCGTGATTGAACACCGCGCCTTTACCGGCATTGAAGTACGGCGAGTCTTCGAGAATTACAATCGCGGCCTGCACCGCATCGAGGCTGGCGCCCCCGCTTTTCAGCACGTTGTGCCCGGCCACGAGTGCAGCGGTGAGCGCTTCGCGCATCGGCTCGCGTCGTTCACGGAGATCGGCCAAGGTGAAGTTGCCGGCGCCGGCGTGCATGACGATGCCCCAGTGCGGCGACTGCCCCGGCGTGGCTTGCGATGACGAGGCCGGCGCCGATGCAGCAGCCGCGGGCGTTGAATCAGTCGACGAAGAGGAACAGGCTGCAGCCAGACACGCCGCGGCGACGACGAGACAGTGGTGCTTCATGTCAGTCATCCTCTCGTGAGATTGTCGATCTGGATCGGCTCGATCGCATCGGCTGGTTTGAAGCCGAACACCGCACCGTAGAAGTCGAGCTCGGCCTCGAGACTTCGGACCACTGTCTCTGCTTTGCGAAAACCGTGCTGCTCGCCTTCGAACGCCAGATAGGCCACCGCAAGTCCTTTCGCTCGCACCGCGTCCGCCATCATCTCCGATTGATTGGGCGGCACGACTTTGTCTTCGAGTCCCTGAAACAGAATCAGCGGACACGACAAGCGATCGACGAAATGAATTGGCGACCGCGCGCGATAGATGTCACGCGCCTCCGGATAGGGGCCGATGAGCGTATCGAGGTAGCGCGACTCGAACTTGTGCGTATCGTGGGCCAGCACCTCGATGTCGCTGATGCCGTAATAGCTGGCACCAGCGGTGAAGGCCTGCGGATGGAACGTCAGCGCCGCGAGCGTCGTGTAGCCGCCCGCGCTGCCGCCGCGAGCGATCAGCCGCCGCGGATCGGCCAGGCCCTTCGAAACCAGATACCGCGCGGCACGGACCACGTCCTCGACGTCGACGACGCCCCACTGCCTGTTCAACCGCTGCCGATATGGCCGGCCAAATCCCGTGCTGCCGCCGTAGTTCACGTCGACGACCGCGAACCCGCGCGTCGTCCAGTACTGCACTTTCAAATCGAGCGTGGCGTTGGCGGCGGTCGTCGGTCCGCCATGGCTGATCGCGATGAGCGGCGGGCGATTGCCGTCGGGCGCCGTCGCGTTCGCATTCCGCGGGGCGTAGTAGAACGCATGCGTCCGCTCGCCACGCTCGTTGACGAACTCGATCGACTCGGGTGCGGAGACGTCGGCGTCGTCGAGCGCCAGGGTCGATGACGAACGCAGCGTCTCGACCGACTGCTGCTCGAGATCGATGCGAACAACGGCGGCTGGCTTCGCCGCCCATCCCCCCACGAGCACCGCGTGCGTCGTCGTCGCGGCGAGCCAGTCGTGCGGCTCCAAGCCGGGGGCAATATCGAGCATCGCGCCTCTGGCCACGTCCACTGTCGCGAGACACCATCGACCCGCGCGCGTGTACGACACCACCATACGCGACGGATCGACAAAGACCCACGTCGCGCTGCCGAAAACCCACTGCGGCCGGCCGAACTCCGCATCGGCGGGTGCACCCTTGATCGCGCGCGCCACGCCCGACCAATCGGATCCCTCGGCGCGAAAGAGCGTCCACCATCCGTCGCGATCGCTCACGAAATAGAGCGAGCCGTCGGGCGACCATCCGGGCTGATAGATCGACTCGGTCTCGCCTCCGGCGACGCGCCTGGCGTCCTGGAGTTTTCCTGCATCGGTGACGCGCGCGACCCAGAGCTCGGTGCCATCCCACGGCATCTGCGGATGCCGCCACGACAGCCAGGCGAGCATCGAGCCATCGGGGCTGAGTCGTGGCGTCGAGTAGAAGTCGTAGCCAGACGCGATGACGTCGCCCGCATGTTCCGGCGGGTTCACAGGCCCGCCTCGACGACGCTTTGAAGACCCGCCCTTTCGTTCAAGTGGAATGCTCACGAGCGTGGTGACCGCTTCGCGATCGGGCTGCGAGTGATCCTCACGCACACAAATCAATCGCCGCCGCCGCGCATCCAAGATGGCGTCGGCATAAAACCATTTGCCCGCGGGCGTCACAGCGTTGGCCGCGCTGGCAGTGTCGGCCGGGTCTTGAGACCCGGCGTCCAGCGACACAACGCTCCGATAGATCCGCTGATCGGAAAAATTGGAGAAGAAAATCTCGCCGTTCGCGACGACGTACGCCCCGCCGCCGTATTCGTGCACGCGCGTTCGCACATTGAAGTCCGGCGGCGTGACGTCCGAGATGCGGCCATCAGCGCGTCGCCGCACGAGGACGTTGCGTCCCGCTTCACTCGCGCGCCCTTCGACCCAGTAGATATCGTCGCCGTCCACCGCCACGCTGCCGAGCCGGAGCCCCTGCGTGGCGACAACTTGCGCGGAAAGAGGAGAGGACCAGGTGCCGTACGGTTTGATCACGGAAGTGACTGTACATCGTAGAATCGGGCCGCGAGGTAACGGAGGAGGCGGAGGGAACGGAGGATGAGATCACACGGAGGTAACGGGGGCAACGGAGATCGGTCGATGGGCGGGCCTACGGATCAGAGTTGACCCGAACGTAGGCCCACCCATCGACCACACTCCGTTCCCCCGTTACCTCCGTGTGAAATGATCTCCGTTCTCTCCGTCCTCTCCGTTACCTCCCCCACGAGGCACCAATGAAGAAGACCGCCGCCGTCCTCGCACTGATCGCGATCGGATCGATCCTCGTTGCACAACAACGCGCCTCCTCCGTGGTCGAATGGCCGTACTACGGCGGCGATCCCGGCGGCACGCGACACTCCACGCTCACCGACATCAAGGCCGACAACGTGCAGCGGCTGCAGATGGAGTGGCAGTGGAAGCACTGGGAAACGCCGCTCAAGGAATACGAGACGACGCCCGGACAATTCGAGGCGACGCCGCTGATGATCGACGGCACGCTCTACGTCACGACGCCGTACAACAGCATCGCCGCGCTCGACGCCGAAACCGGGAAAGAGCGCTGGCGCTTCGACGGCGGCGCGTACGAGCTCGGACAGGTGCTCTCGGGCAGCGGATGGAAGCTGCGAGGCACGGCGATCTGGCGCGACAACGGCAAGCTGCGGATCTTTCTCAACAGTCGTCATCGCTTGTTCCAGCTCGACGCGCAGACGGGAAAGCCGGTGCCGTCGTTCGGCAACAACGGTCAGGTCTCGTTGACCGAAGGCCTCTCGCGCATCTCCGACCTCCGTCACGCGACGCAAAGCTCGCCGCCAACGGTCTACGGCGATCTCGTCATCGTCGGCAGCCAGGTGCCGGACCGCGTGCAGCTGCCCGATCCGATGGGATACGTGCAGGCGTTCAACGCCCGCACCGGCAAGCGCATGTGGACGTTCTCGGTGATTCCAACGTCGGCGAAGGATCCGGGCGCGGAGACGTGGGAGAACGAGTCGTGGCGCCGCAACGGACACGGCAACGTCTGGGCGCCGATGGCGCTCGATCAGAAGCGCGGACTCCTCTACCTTCCGACGTCAACGCCGACGAGCGATTACTACGGCGGCGGCCGCCCGGGCGCGAATCTGTTTGCCGAATCGCTCGTCTGTCTCGACGCGGCCACCGGCAAGATCAAGTGGCATTTCCAGACCGTGCATCACGGGCTGTGGGACTGGGACATTCCGACACAGCCGACACTCGTGACGATCACGGTGAACGGCAAGACCATCGATGCGGTCGCGCAGGTCACCAAGCGCGGCGACACGTTCGTCTTCGATCGCGTGACCGGCACGCCGGTATGGCCGATCATCGAGCGTCCGGTGCCAACAGACAGCGATGTGCCCGGCGAGAAGCCGTATCCGACGCAGCCCTTCCCCACCAAGCCTGCGCCGTTCGTCGATCAAGGCGTGTCGCTCGACGATGCCAACAACCTGACGCCGGAGATCAAGAAACTCGCGCAGGAACAGCTGCAGAAGTTCCGCATCGGACCGATCTTCACTCCGCCGTCGCTCAAGGGCACGCTGCAGCGGCCGAGTCAGGGCGGCGGCGCGAATTGGGGCGGCGCGGCCTTCGATCCCGACACCGGGTATCTCATCGTTCGTGCGAATAACACGGTGGGCGTCAATCGCGTGGCGAAGAACAACGGATCGAATCCGCTCGTCGGCGTCGACTACTCGAACGTGTTCGCGGGCGGCGGCGAGACCGCGACACTCCCCGGTGGCCTGCCGCTCATCTCGCCTCCGTATGCGATTCTCGCCGCGATCGATTTGAGTCGCGGAGAGATCGCGTGGAAAGTGCCGCTCGGTGAAGCCAGCGCCGCGATTCGCAACCATCCGCTCCTCAAGGGTGTGACGCTCCCTGAGCGACTCGGGTCGACTGGGAACTCCGGCGGCGCGCTCGTCACCAAGGGCGGTCTCATCTTCATCGGCGGCGGCGACGGCTACATCTACGCGTTTGAGACCAAGACCGGCAAAGAGGTATGGCGCGGCAAAGTTCCGTACAACATGTCGGCGAACCCGATGACGTATCGGACCGTATCGGGAAAGCAGTTCATCGTCATGGCCACGGGCACGGGAGCGGATAACGCGCTCGTCGCGTTTTCGGTTAGCAGCAACTAGGACTGAGGACATATGAAGACGATCGCATTGCTCGTTTCGTGCTTCGTGCTTATCGCAACCATGGCGTTCGCGCAGGGAAAGCAGGCCGCGAACGAAGCGCTCTGGGACGCGGCGCGCGCCGGTGATACCGCGAAGATCACCGCGGCCCTCGCGCAAGGCGCCGACGTCAACGCCAAATCGCGATACGACGTGACGGCGCTGTTCTTCGCTGCCAGCAGCGGGCGGCTCGACGCGGTGAAGCTACTCGTCTCGCGCGGCGCCGACGTCAACGCGCAGGACACGTTCTATCACGCGGGCGCAGCGGACATGGCGTTGAGCAACGGGCACACCGACGTCGCGGTCTTCCTGATTCAGTCGGGCGTGTCGGCCGATGGCGCGCTTGCGGCCGGCGTGCAAATGAACAACGAAGCCGTCGTGCGAGCGGCAGTCGCGGGCAAGGTCACGCGTCAGGGGCTGCAGTCGGCGCTCGGCATGGCCGGGTCGATGAAGCGCGAATCGCTCGTGCCGATCATCAAGGCGGCGTTCGACAAGCTGCCGACAGAGGCTGTAGCACCCGCATTCAACGTCGATCCCTCGCTGCTGCCGAAGTACGCGGGCACATACCGCGACAACGCCAGCGGCCTGACCATGGCGGTCACCGTGCAAAACGGATCGTTGATGCTTCAAGTGCAAGGGCAGCCGATGGTGCGTCTGGTGCCGTCTGCAGAGGATGTGTTCAAGGTCGTCGAGGTGAACGCGACACTCACCTTCAGCGGCCGCGGTGGTCTCGTCGAATCAGTCGGTCTCGCGCAGGGACCAGCGAACCTGACACTCGCGCGCGTGACCGGCGATGCGCCCGCCGCGCCACCAGCAGCGGCGGCCGCGGCGGCTGCCGCGGCGACGGCCCCTCCCACTGCGGCGCGTGCCACGGGTCCACGCAACTGGCCCTCGTTCCGCGGCGACGCCACGGGTGGCAATGGCGACGGGCAACGTGCGGTCAGCGAGTGGGACGTGGCGAGCGGCAAGAACATCAAGTGGAAGACGCCCATACCCGGCATTTCCAACTCGAGCCCCATCGTGTGGGCGAATCGCATCTTCGTGACGTCTGCCTTCAGCAAGACCGGCGACAACACGTTCCGCACTGGACTCTATGGCGACGTGAAGCCGGTCGACGATCTCTCGGTTCACGAGTGGAAGATGTACTGCCTCGATAAGGCGACGGGAAAAGTCCTATGGGAGCGCACGGCGGCAAACAAAGCACCCGGGACCAAACGTCACACGAAAAGCAGTCAGGCCAGTTCCACACCGGTGACCGACGGAAAGCGCGTGGTCGCGGTGTTCGGATCGGCAGGCGTGCTGGTGGCGTGGGACTTCAACGGCAAGGAACTGTGGCGCGTCGATCTTGGCGTGCTCGACAGCGGATGGTTCCTCGATCCGTCGTTCCAGTGGGGACACTCGAGCTCGCCGATCATCTATCGCAACACGGTCATCCTGCAGGCGGATGTGCAGAAGAGCTCGTACATCGCGGCCTGGGATCTCGCGACGGGCAAGCAGGTCTGGAAGACCGCTCGCACCGACGAGATCTCGACGTGGGGAACGCCGGTCGTCATGCGCGGCGCGGATGGTCGTGAAGAGCTCGTGACCAACGGCACCAAGGTGCGCGGCTACGATCCCGCCACTGGCAAGCAGCTCTGGACGTTAGCGCCGAACTCCGAGATCAC
>Ga0075423_10001944_pt1 | contig 18562 bp, 16 predicted proteins | sample SoiMethybrSBSTD2_FD_80114 | JGI IMG/M metagenome (GOLD analysis project Ga0075423, IMG submission 80114) | Bulk soil microbial communities from a Populus tree surrounding site in Tennessee, USA - Soil MetaG P. TD hybrid SBSTD2 | ecosystem: Environmental > Terrestrial > Soil > Tree plantation...
ACACGGTGCATGCGGACGGCGCGCTGCTCGAACGGGCGCTCGCCAACCTGGTGGACAACGCCCTCAAGTACACGCCCGACGGAGGCCGCATCCGGATCCGGGCGGGGTTCGACGGCGGCCAGGTGGCGCTGGCGGTGGACGACAACGGCCTGGGGATTCCCGAGGCGGACCTGCCGCGGATCTTCGAGCGGTTCTACCGGGTCGACAAGTCGCGCTCGAGGGAGATGGGAGGCACGGGCCTGGGACTCTCGATCGTGAAACACGTCGTCCAAGTCCACGGCGGCGTGGTGGATGTGGAGAGCGAAATGGGGAAGGGCTCGACGTTCCGCGTACGCCTGCCGGCGATCGTGGCTTGAAGCTACCCCTCCTGCGCCTCGTACTTCTCCTTGAGGCCGCGGACGACGGCCGCGTCGGCGAGCGTCGTCGTGTCCCCGAGCGCGCGCCCCTCGGCGATGTCCCTCAGCAGTCGCCGCATGATTTTCCCACTCCGCGTCTTGGGCAATTCCGCGGCGAAGAGGATGTCGTCGGGACGCGCGATGGTTCCGATCTTCTTCGCGACGTGCTCCTTCAGCTCCGCCGCAAGCTGGGGATTCGCCGCGACGCCTTCCTTCACCGTCACGAACGCGACGATCGCCTGCTCCTTGATTTCGTGGTGCTTGCCGATGACGGCGGACTCGGCGACCGACGGATGATCCACGAGCGCGCTTTCCACTTCCATCGTCGAGATCCGGTGTCCGCTCACCTTCATGACGTCGTCGACCCGGCCCAGGAGCCAGAAGTATCCGTCGGCGTCGCGCTTCGCGCCGTCTCCCGTGAAATACCAGCCGGGATACTTTGACCAGTACTGCTGCGCGTACCGTTCGGGATCGCCGTAGATTCCGCGCAGCATCCCCGGCCAGGGCGACTTGATCACGAGGTATCCCGCCTCGACCGACTCCCCCCTCTCGTTCACGATGTCCATCTCCACGCCGGGGAAGGGAAGCGTCGCCGATCCCGGCTTGAGGCGGGTGATCCCCGGCAGCGGCGAGAGCAGGATGTGGCCCGTCTCCGTCTGCCACCACGTGTCGACGATCGGGCATCTTCCGCCGCCAATCGCCTGGTGATACCACATCCACGCTTCCGGATTAATCGGCTCGCCGACGGTCCCGAGGAGCCGGAGCGACGACATGTCGTGACGCTTGGGCAGGGCGTCGCCGAACTTCATGAAGGCCCGGATCGCCGTCGGGGCCGTGTAGAAGACGGTGACCTTGTGCTTCGCGATCGTCGCCCAGAACCGGTCGTTGCCGGGGTGGTTCGGCGCGCCCTCGTACATGACGGACGTCGCGCCGTTCAGCAGGGGGCCGTACACCACGTACGAATGTCCGGTGACCCACCCGGCGTCCGCGGTGCACCAGAAAACGTCGTTCTCCTTGAGGTCGAAGATCCATTTCGTCGTCGCGTAGACGCCGGTCATGTATCCGCCGGTCGTGTGAAGGATTCCCTTCGGCTTTCCGGTCGTCCCGCTCGTGTAGAGGATGTAGAGCGGATCCTCGGCGTCGACCGGCTCGGCGGGGCATTCGGCCGACTGCTTCGGGACGAGGTCGTGCCACCAGAGATCGCGCCCCGCCTTCATCGCGACCTCCTGCCCGGTCCGCTTCAGGACGACGACGCGCTCGATCGTGGGAGAGCCCGCGATCGCCTCGTCGGCATTCGCCTTGAGGGGGACGACCGTCCCGCGCCTCCAGCCGCCGTCGGAGGTGATGAGGACCTTCGAAGTCGAGTCGTTGATGCGGTCGCGCAGGGAGTCGGGGGAGAATCCACCGAAGACGACCGAGTGGGGCGCGCCGATGCGCGCGCAGGCAAGCATCGCCACGGCGATTTCGGGCACCATCGGGAGATAGATAGTGACGCGGTCGCCCTTCTTCACGCCGAGCGACTTCAGCGCATGGGCGAACCGGCAGACTTCACCGTGGAGCTCCTCATAAGTCAGCTTCCTTACTTCCCCGGGCTCGCCCTCCCAGAGAATCGCGGTTTTCGTGCGCCGGGGCCCGTCGAGGTGGCGGTCGAGACAGTTGTACGCGAGATTCGTCGTGCCGCCCACGAACCACTTCGCGTTCGGGGCCTTCCACTCGAGGATCCTGCTCCAGGGCGAGAACCAGTGGAGTTCCTTCGCGAAGGTCTCCCAGAACTTCTCCCGATCGGGAACCTTATAGATGGCCGCGTCGCGGACGACGGCCTTCGCCGCGAATCCCGGAGGCGGATCGATGACCCGGCTCTCCTGGAGCAGGGCCTCGAGATTCTTCTCACCCATGGGACCTCCCTGGCCCCAATCATATGCGGCGCGGCCTCCGCTCATCCGCTAGAATTGGCTTATGAAATCGCGCGAGGCGCCCGAGGTTCTTCCGAAAACCGTCGGCGAATTGAGGTCCTCGGGCTGGCGCTCCGTCCCGGTCAAGGAGGAGATGCGCCGCAACCTCATCCGCATGCTCCGCGACAAGGAGCCCGTCCTTCCGGGGATCATCGGGTACGAGCGGACCGTCCTGCCCTCCCTGCGCAACGCCATCCTGGCGCGCCACGATTTCATCCTGCTGGGACTCCGCGGGCAGGCGAAGAGCCGCATCCTGCGCGCCCTCACGGGATTCCTCGACGAGCGCATTCCCGTCGTCGAGGGGTGCGAGATCAACGACGATCCCTTCGCGCCGCTCTGCAAGCGGTGCCGCCGGCTCGCCGCGGAACGCGGGGACGCGCTGCCCGTCGCGTGGCTCGGACGCCAGGAGCGCTACCGCGAGAAGCTCGCGACCCCGGACGTCACGATGGCCGACCTCATCGGCGACATCGATCCCATCAAGGCCGCGACCGAGCGCCGTTCGCTCTCGGACGAAGAGGTGATCCACTACGGCCTCATTCCCCGCACGCACCGCGGGATCTTCGCGATCAACGAGCTGCCCGACCTCCAGACGCGCATCCAGGTCGGCCTGCTCAACATCATGGAGGAGCGGGACGTCCAGATCCGCGGCTTCCCGGTGCGCCTGCCGCTCGACGTCTGCATCGTCTACTCGGCGAATCCCGAGGACTACACGAACCGCGGGACGATCATCACGCCGCTCCGGGACCGCATCGATTCGCAGATCCTGACGCACTATCCCGCGACGCTCGAGGACGCCATGGCGATCACGGCGCAGGAGTCGTGGGTCCAGCGGTCGGGCGCACCGGCGGTGAAGCTGCCGAGGCTCATCCGCGAGATCGTCGACAGCGTCGCCTTCGCCGCTCGGAAGAGCGAGTTCGTCGACCAGTCGAGCGGCGTCTCCGCGCGCCTCGCGATCGCGGCGCTCGAGAACGTCGTCTCGAACGCGGAACAGCGGGCCATCGCCAACGGCGAGGCCTCGACCGTCCCCCGCGTCTGCGACCTCTACGCGGCCCTCCCCGCGGTGACGGGGAAGATCGAGCTCGTGTACGAGGGGGAGCAGGAAGGGCTCGCCGCCGTCGGCCGCCGGGTCCTCGGCGAGGCGGTCCAGCAGCTCTTCGCGCGGTACTTTCCGAACGCGGCGCCGGCGAAGCCGAAACCGAAGCGCTCCCCGGCCCCCGAGGCGACCGGCCGGGGATCCAAGGACACGGCGGCGGAGGAGACGATCTACAAACCGGTGGTGGACTGGTTCTCCAAGGGGAACAAGGCCGAGATCACGGACTCGATGTCCTCGGGGGACTACGCCGCGGCGCTCTCGAAGGTGGAGGGCCTGCGGGAAATCGCCGTCCGCCACCTGAAGCCCGAGGGGCCGGAGGAAATCCCGCTCGCGATGGAGTTCGTCCTCGAGGGGCTGCACCAGAACTCGCTCGTCGCGCGCGAGGAGATGGATTCCAAGGTCAGCTATCGCGACATGCTGCGCCAGATGTTCGAATCGATGTAGGCAAAAACATAGAATCAGGAATCAGGAATCAAGAATCAGGAATTCCTGATTCCAGTTTCCAAGAGCCGTCATGATCGGATTCCGGTACGAAGCCTGGGACGAGGATCTGGCGCGGAAGTTGAGCGCCTTCACCACGCTCCTCGCGCTCTTCCACCACCTCCTGCTCCAGCGCAACGGGGACGTCGAGGAGGCGTTGCGGATGATGCGGCGCCTCCAGGAGCTCGGGTACATCGACGCGAAGGCCGACCTCGACGAATTCGCCCGCTCGCTCCAGGAATCGAAGATCGTCTCGCTCCAGAAGGGCATCCCGCGGCTCACGGCCCGGGGGGAGCGGTTCGTCCGGCGGGAGGCGCTCAACCAGATTTTCACGAACCTCAAGAAGGGCGCCGTCGGCGAGCACCGGACGCCGCATGCCGGGGATGGGGGCGAGCGGCTCCCCGAGACGCGCCCGTGGGAATTCGGGGACGACCTCGCCGGGCTGGACCTCCAGACCACGATGCACAACACGCTCCGGCGCACCGGGGCGGACCTGACGCTGGCCGAACGCGACTTCGAGCTCTACGAGAGCGAGCACGCGACGAGCTGCGCCACCGTGCTCATGGTGGACGTGAGCCACTCGATGATCCTGTACGGCGAGGACCGGATCACGCCGGCCAAGAAAGTGGCGCTGGCGCTCACCGAGCTGATCCGGACGCGCTATCCCAAGGACACGCTCCAGGTGGTGCTCTTCGGCGACGACGCGATGGAGGTGAAGCCCGAGGAGCTGCCGTACATCGGCGCGGGGCCGTTCCACACGAACACGCGGGCGGGCCTCCAGCTGGCGCAGAAACTGCTCGCCCGCAAGAAGCTGCCCAACCGGCAGATCTTCATGATCACGGACGGGAAGGCGAGCGCCATCACCGAGAACGGGCGGATCTACAAGAACCCGTTCGGCATGGACCCGAAGATCGTGGCGATGACGCTCGAGGAGGCGGCCCACTGCCGACGCAACCGGATCGTCATCACGACCTTCATGCTCACGGACGACCCGACGCTCGTCGCCTTCGTGGACAAGCTGACGAAGGTGAACCGGGGGCGCGCGTTCTACAGCACGCCGGACGACCTCGGGAACGCCGTCTTCGTCGACTACCTCAAGAACCGCCGCCGGAAGATCTGATGGAAGGCCGCCCATGCCTTTCCCATGGCCGCCGGGATTCGCGCGGATCCCCGGGGACGACTGGACGCGCGCGCCGGTCGAATCGCTCGCGCTCAAGTACGACACCGTCAACCACCACGGCTGGTATTCCAACCTCGATCCCACCGTCGAGGAGCTCGCCCGCCTCCTGACGGACGACGGTCTTCTCGTCGACTACTCGGGCGGCACCGGGATCCTCGAGGAGCGCCTGCTCCAGCGCCGCCCCGACCTCGGGGCGGGGATCCTGCTCGTCGATTCCTCGCCCAAGTTCCTGCGACTCGCGCTCGACAAGTTCCGCCCGGATGAGCGGGTCGCCTTCCGGTGGCTCCGGTACCTGAAGGACCTGAAGCGGCTCGAATTCCTCGATGAGGTGCTGGGAGACGACCTGCTGCGGCGCGGGGCGGACGCGATCGTCTCCGCGAACGCGATCCACCTCTATTTCGACCTCGAGGAGACGCTCCGCTCCTGGGCGCGGTCGCTCCGCCCTTCGGGCCGGATCCTCGTGCAATCGGGCAACATCCGGAACTCCGGCGCCGGGCCGGGGGAATGGATCATCGACGACACGGTCGAGGCGATCCACCGCGCGGCGGTCGAGATCGTGGCGCGGGACGAGCGGTACGCGCGGTATCGCCCCCTCCTGTCCGATCCCGCGCGCATGGCGCTCTACTCGGCCTACCGGGAGAAGATCTTCCCGCCGGTGCGGCCGCTCCATCGCTACCTGCGGGCGTTCCACCGGTCCGGCCTGCGGATCCTCTCCGTGGCGAACCGATCGGTCGAAGCGAGCGTGAAGGAGTGGTACGAGTTCCTGGGCGTCTACCACGACGGAGTCCTGGGCTGGATCGGCGGGGTGGAGAAGGTGGATGGGCGACCCCCCGACGCCGACGCGGTCGCCGACCGGCTGGCGGTCCTGCGCTTGGCGATGCAGATCGTCTTCGAAGGCCGCCCTACGTTCCCCTGCTGCTGGACGTACATCACCTGCGGAAATGGGGAGCGATGAACCGGGACTCCCTGACTCCCCGGAATCCAGAATCGAGAATCTCGCTTACCCGGTGTGATTCCCATGAACCTCCCGGGCCTTCGTCGGTTGAATTCCCATGATGAGTGATTTTCGACTGTGCCGCATGACGTGCGATGTCATCGTCCCCGGGCGCGGGGATTCGCGAACGCGTTGAGCGTCGCGCGGACCGTGCGCCCTGGGTCGCCCCAGGGCGTTTTTGTTTTAAACGGGCTTCATGCACCGGGCGCAGGGCAACGCTCGACGTTGGTTCGGCTTCCAGCCCCCTGCGCTCCTTTTTTCGATGACGGATGACGGCGATCGGAGGCGGGCCATGTTTCTCAAGGGCGAACGGGTGGGATTGCAGCCGCCGGAGCGCGGGCACATCGAGCTCTTCCTCCGGTGGTTCAATGATCTCGAGGTCCTGCGGTACATCCAGCGGGTCCGGCCGATGGGGCGGGCCGAGGAGGAGGAGTGGTTCGCCAATCTCTCCAAGCGGCCGGAGGACCTCGTCTTCGTGATCGTCGCGGCCGAGGGGGGCGTTCCCATCGGATCGTGCGGCCTCCACCGGATCAGCGCGAACAACCGGAGCGCGGAGCTGGGGATCGTGATCGGCGAGAAGGAGCACTGGAACCGCGGGTACGGGCGGGAGGCGATGGGGCTCCTCTGCCGGTACGGGTTCGAGGCCCTGAACCTGAACCGGATCGGGCTGAGCGTCTACGACTACAACGTGCGCGGGATCCGCTGCTACGAGCGCGTGGGATTCCGGCTCGAGGGGCGCCGGCGCGCGGCGCGGTTCTGGGAGGGGCGGTACTGGGACATCCTGGAGATGGGACTGCTGGAATCCGAATGGCGGGCGGGCCGGGAGCCGGCGTCGCCCGAGAAGTGCCAGGAAAGCACGCGAGGCGGGGTGACCCGATGAAACGATTCAAACTCTGCAGGCGAGATTTCATGCCGACCGGACCGCTGCGCGCCGCGACGGCGCAGGTCCTGGCCCGGTGGGAGCGATCGCGCGGGTTCAGGCGGGGCGCCCTGGCGCCGAGGCGGAAGGGCCCGCGGATTCCGGTCGAGCCCAGCCGGCCCGAGTGAGAAGAAGGACGACTCGATTGCGGATCTCGTCGCGGATTTCGCGCACGCGCTCCGGCGGTTGATCTTTCGGATCGTCGAGAGCCCAGTCTTCCGTACGCAACCCGGGGACCACGGGGCACTCCTCGCCGCATCCCATCGTGACGAGCAGCGAGGCTCCGGAGGCCTTCTCGCGGGTGAGCAAGCCGGGCCGCGCCTTCGACAAATCGATCCCGAACTCGGCCATAGCCTCGACGACGGCCGGATGTACGCGCTCCGAGGGATGGGTCCCCGCCGAGAGGGCCCGCGCCTGAGTGGGATCGGCCAGGGCATTGAAGAACGCCGCGGCCATCTGCGACCGCCCCGCGTTGTGGACGCAGGCGAAGAGCACGGTCTTCACGGGGGAGTCCGGAATCAAGAATCAGGAATCAAGAATCAGGAATCTGGAATCAGGAATCCGAAATCCGCAATCGGCAATCCGCGATCAGGAGATGAGCGGGAGGTCCGAGGGGCCGGAGTTTTCGTCGGAATCGGAGGCGGCCTCCTCGGGGGGCTGGTCCTCGTCCATCGCGTCCTCGGGGGCCACTTCCGGCTCCACGTTCTCGTCCCCCGTGTCGAAGGTTGCGGTCTCGAAAACGTCGGTGTCCGAGCCGGGGTCGGCGGGCTTTGACTTGGGGGCCGGCCGGACCGGCGCGCCGATCGTCTTGGAGACGGAGGCGCGCTCGACCGTGTTCATCGGCGACGGGGCGCCGCCGCGGGCGCGCGTCTCTTCGAGGGCCGCCTCGAGACAGCCGAACGCCACGGTCCGGAGCGGATCGCGCGCGAGCCGGATTTCCCGCACCTCGATCGGGAAGTCGATCGTCTTGAACTCCCCCCGGAAGACGTCGATGAAGCCCTTCACCATGGAGGTGCCGCCCGAGCAGACGACGCTGATCGGCTTCTGGAAGACCGGCATGTTCTGCGCGGTCTCGAACCGCTGCCGGATCGTCTCGAGCGAGTAGTGGATCAGGTTCCGGTAGTAGATGCAGATCGCCTCCTCCACCCGGTCGCGCGGGCGGTTGAGGTCGACGCCGCTCTCCTTGATGGCGCACACCTGGCTCGTGGGGAGGCCGAGTGCGTGCGCGACGTTGTTGTCGATCCAGTCGCCGCCGCGCGAGGTCGAGAAGACGAGCGCCGGCAGCGATTTGTACGCGATGCAGATGTTGAACATGCCCGCGCCGCACGAGATGCCGATCCCCGTGTAGTCCTCTTCGCCCAGCTCGCCGAAGACGACCGAGTGGCCCTCGAGGACCGGCTTCGGCGTGTACCCGAGGCCGCGCAGGATCGTCTCGATCGCGCCGGAGTGGTAGACGACGTTGCGCTCCGCGTCGATCGGATCGGCGGGAATCGAGAAAGCGCAGATCTCCCCCTCGGACTGCGGCTTGCCCAAGACCTGCGAGATGACGAGGCGCTCGACGAGGAGGGCGTCCGGCTCCGTCGGGCTGATCATCCCGTCCTTCATCGGCCGCCGGGTGCTCTTCTCGAAGATGTTCGCGAGCTCGAACGCCGGGTCGCCGATGACGAAGCCCTTGCCCTCGTGGACGAAGTGGTCCACGCCGAGCTTCATGAGCATCTTCTGGGTGAAGACGTCGGACCGGACGTCGAGGAACGCGTTGCGCTGGATGTTGAAGAGGGAGCCGCCGTCGTCCTTGCGGGCGGAGCCGACGATGTTCGAGGTGCCGACGTCGAGGCCGCGCCCCGCGGCGAGCGTGTACTTCCGGAAGTCGACGATGCGGCGCTCCGCGGCGCCGCCGAGGCCCTCGGCCGAGGGCTCCGCCGTGAACTGGCGGATGCGCTCCTGGAGCTCCTTGGTCGCCCCCTCGTGGGTGAGGTCGTCCTTGATCTCGAAGAAGAAGTCCCAGTACTGGTTCGCGAGGCGGTCGTTCTTGCTCTTCTCGGCGGCGCGGACGAGGTGGACGAGGTCCTTGACCCACGGGGCGGGGAGCTCGTGCTCGACGGCGACTTCCGCGACCTGCTTCTGGCGCGCGGCGCTGCCGATCTTGGAGATCTCGAGGAGGGAGGCCTCGGGAAGCAGGCCGTCGGCGCCCAGCTGGGCAACCTCCTCGCAGAGGCGCTGGAGCGCGAGGACCTTGTACACCTGCGTCCTCGACATGCCCTGGCCCTGGAGGCGCTGGAACAGCTGCTCGCCGAAACCTTTAGATTGCTCGCCCATGCTCACCCCCGGCGCGACGTCCCCGCGGGCCTACCCCGCCGCCTGGGCCGTCTCCAGGAGGGCCGCCGTCAGCGCGCCCTTCGCGGTCGCGTTGAGCGGGTCGCTCGCCATCCGGATCTCCTTGATCGGGATCGGGAACTCCATCTCCTTGTAGACGGCCCGGACGAGTTCGATGAAATTCCCGGCCATCGAGGTTCCCCCCGAGAAGACGATGGAGATCGGGTCCGGGAAGCTCGGCATGTTCTCGGCCGCGAGGAAGCGCTCCTTGATGTTGTTCAGCGTGTAGTTGACCAGGTTCCGGTAGTAGATCGCGATGGCGTCCTCTTCCCGGTTCTTGGGCTTCATGAGGTCGACGCCCTTCTCCTTGATCATGGAGGCCTTGGCGGGCTTCACGCCGAGGACGTTCGCGACGTTGTTGTCGATCCAGTCGCCGCCGCGCGAGGTCGAGAAGAAGAGCGCGGGCATCGACTTGTAGGCGACGCAGATGTTGAACATGCCGCCGCCGCAGGAGATCCCGATGCCGGTGAAGTCCTCCTCGGCCAGCTCGGCGAAGACGATCGCGTGGCCCTCGATGATGTGCGAAGGCTTGTATCCGAGGGCGCGCAGGACGGCGTCGAACAGGTCCTTGTGGTAGACGACGGAGAGCTCGCTGTCGATCGGGTCGCCGGGGACCGAGTAGAAGCAGACCTCGTCCTTGGCGCGCGGTTCCCCGAGGATGCTCCCGATGAGGAGCTTCATCACGGGAAGGGCGTCCGTCTCCTTCGGCGAGATCAGGCCGTCCTTCATCGGCCGGCGCGTGTTCCGGTTGAGCACGTTCGCCAGCTCGAAGGCGTGGTCGCCCAGCACGTACATCTTCTTGCCCTGCACCACGTAGGGCACCTTCAGCCGCGTGAGCATGTTCTTGGTGTACGCGTCGACCGGCACGTCGATGAACGCGTTCCGCTTGAGGCGGAGGACGACATCGCCCGACTCGTTCTGCTCGGCGGCGACCAGGTTCACCGTCCCGACGTCCAGGCCCTTGCCGTACTGCTGCTTGCCTTCGCTCACGATCCGGCCCTCCTCTTTAGGTTGCGAATGTTGATCCCCGGCCCCGGCAGGTTCTGAGTCCTCCCGCGACCCGGAGCGCGGACTATTTCTTTTCTTCGTCATCCTTCTTGGGCGCGCCGCCGCCGCGCAGGTTCTTCAGGCGGTCGAGGGCGCTGCCGAGCTTGCCGCCCGCCTTGCCCTCGGTCTTCTCCATCGCCTTGACGTTGCTCTCGAGCTCCTGGCTGAAGAGGCTCTCGATCGTCGCCTGGCTGGGACGCAGCTCGACCGATTCGAGGCCGCCGCCGCCCCCCATCGGGCCGCCCGCCATCGACCGCAGGCGCAGGTCCGTCAGCTTCTTGTTCAGGCCCTCGAGGCTCTTCGTGAAGAGCACTTCCATCTTCTTGACCAGCTCGTCCTCGTGCGTCCGGGAGGACTCCAGCGACGACGCCATCTTCTGCGACATCTCGGCGTTCTTCTGGATCTCGTCCTGGATGCGCTTGTTGTACTCGCGCTCCCGCTGGGCGAATTCCTGCCGCAGCTCGCTCTCGCGCGTCGCCAGCGCCGCCTTGTCCGCCGTCAGCGTTTCCTTGGTCGAGCTGAACTCCTTGATCAGCCGGTCCAGCTCCTGGCGCGACTGCTTGACGACCTGGTCCCGCTCCGCGCCGGAGAGGCTTCCCCCCCGGCTCGCCAGGATGTTCTCCACCGCGTCCCGGATCAGCTTCTGGATCATGGCCTCGTCGAGGACCTTGACCCGGTGAATACCCTTCTTGGCCAGCTCCTGGAGCGTCGACTTCGAGGCGCTCTGGTCGATGGCTCTCTTGACGTCGAAGGGCTGATCGGGCATTTCGGAAGCCTCTGGGGGAGGGGATTCCGAAAGGGCCGAGACAGTGATTTTACCCCCCGCCCCGGCGCCCAGTCAAGGCGGGGTCAATCCCCGCCCCCGGAAACACGCCCCGGCACGTCCGGGGAGGCCGCCCCCGCGGCGTACCGTCCCAGGCGCCAGAGGAGCCTCTTGGGAGCCCGCAGGCGCAGCCGAACCCGCTCGGGGCCGTCCTCTCTCTGGAGAACCATCGCGTTGGCCGCCAAATCGGCCAGGAGGCGCCCTTCGGACTGGGGAATTTCCACCTCGAGCTCGACCAGCCGCGACGCCAGGATCTTCGAAATGCGGGTTGCTAGGCCCGCCAGGCCTTCCCCCGTCTTGGCGGAAATGGCCAGGGAATCAGGATGACGCCGCGCCAGGAGCGTCATCTCCACGGCGTCCCGCAGGCGGTCGGTTTTGTTGAAGAGAATCAGGGTGTCCTTCTCCCGCGCCCCGATTTTCGTGAGGACATCCTCGACCGCCTCGATCTGCCGCTCGCTTTCCGGATCGGAGGCGTCGACGATGTGGAGGAGCAGGTCGGCCTGCACGACCTCCTCGAGGGTGGCGTGGAAGCTCGTGACCAGTCCCGTGGGAAGATTCCGGATGAATCCAACGGTGTCGGAAAGAAGCGCCTTCGATCCGTCCGGCAGTTTCCACAGGCGCGTCCGCGTGTCGAGCGTCGAGAAGAGCCGGTCCTCGGCCACGACGTCCGCGCCGGTGAGCGCGTTCATGAGCGTGGACTTGCCCGCGTTCGTGTACCCGACGAGGCTCACCGTGTAATTGTCGAGCGCGCGGGCGCCGACCTCCCGCTGCTTCCGCTTCTCGATGACCTCGATTTCCTTTTTCAGCTCGAAGACGCGGCGGCGGGCGATTCGCCGGTCCTTCTCGAGCTGCTTTTCGCCGGGTCCCCGGACGCCGATCGCTCCCCCGAGGGCGCCGCCCGCCTGCTGGCCGAGGTGGGTCCACATCCGGCGGAGGCGAGGAAGGCTGTACTCGAGCTGGGCGAGCTCCACCTGGAGCTTCGCCTGCTGCGTGCGGGCATGCGTGGCGAAGATGTCGAGGATGAGCTCGGTCCGGTCGATGACCTTCCGGTTGATCTGCTTCTCGAGATTGCGAATCTGCGCCGGCGACAGGTCGTGGTCGAAGATGACGACGTCGATCTTCTGGGCCTCGACGGTCGCGGCGATTTCGCCCACCTTGCCCGAGCCGATGTAGTACTTCGCTCCCGGCGTTTCGCGGTGCTGGACCACGCGGTCCACCACCTCCGCGCCCGCGGTTTCGGCGAGCCGGGCCAGCTCCTCCATCTCCTGCCCGCGCGGCGCCCCGTCCCCGTCTGCGATGCCGGCGAGGAGCGCCCGCTCGAGGAAGACGGTCTTGTGCGACTGCCTCATTCGACGTGATGTTATCAGCTTCAAAGCTCCAAAAGCTTCAAAGCGATGAGGCCATCCCGTTTCATCCCTAGATTGCGTTTTCTCACCGCCATGAAGCTTTGAAGCTCCGGAGGTTCCCCCTACACTAGGCTCATGGAGTATCGCGCCCTCGCCGCCGAGCTGAAAAAAGGACCCCCGGCGCCCGTCTACCTGCTGTACGGTGCCGAGACGCTGCTGCGCGAGCGGGCCGTCGAGCAAATCAAGGAGGCGGAGCCCTTCCAGGTGCTTCGGATCGACACCGCGGGTCTCGAATGGCCGTCGGTGGCGGACGAATTGTATACGGCGGGTTTTTTCTCCGGCCGCAAGCTGGTCGTCCTGGTCGACGAGGGCAACTTCGTCCACAACCACCGCGAGGACGTGAAGGCGTACGCCGCCGCGCCGTCGACGAGCTCGGTCCTCGTGGCGTCGATCCCCTCCGTGAAGGCGCCGTCGGTCCCCGAATCCGCCTCCGTCCGCCACGTCGCCTGCCTCCCGCTTCGACCTGACGATCTCGCGGTCTGGGTCCAATCCGAATTCCAGCGGCGCGGAAGAGCGGTCGATCGGGCCGCGGTCGCCGCGCTGCTCGAACGGTCCGACGGGTCGCTCGCGATGCTCGCGGGCCGCGTGGAGAACCTCGTGACCTACGCCGGGGCGCGGCCCAAGGTGGAACTTGCCGACGTCGACGCCCTCGTGCGGGGCCAGCCGGCCCACAAGGTCTACGAGCTCGCCTTGGCCGCCGCCTCGAAGAAGCCGGGACGCGTCCTCGAGATCCTCCACCGCCTGCTGGCGGAGGGCGAGGCGGCCCAGCGCCTGCTCTGGCAGCTCGCGTGGGAGTACCGGAAGATCGTCGAGGGGAAGCGCCTCATCGAGGCGGGGCGCCGGCGATTTGAGGTGACCTCGCTCCTGCAGATCACGTATTATCCCGACAAGTTCCTCGCGCTCGTGGATGGCCACACGCTCGCGGAACTGCTCGAGAAACACGCCGCCATCCTGGAAACGGACGTGGCGCTGAAAACCGGGGGGGGCTCGGAACTTCCCCTCATGACGCGCCTGGTCCTGCGCCTGGCGGCGCCCAGTCCGGTCCCGACGGCGGCGGCCCGATAGGAGATCGCGGTGGTCGAATTCTGCCAGCAATGCGGGGGGAGCCTCGCCCGGGGCGACCTCACGTTCTGGATGGGCGAGATGTTCACGAGCGCCGACTACCTCTGCCCGCTCTGCGAGAAGCCGGCCAATCCGCACGCGCCGAAAACGGAAGCCCTGCGCCCCCTGGCCCCGAAGCCCGACGAGGACCTCTTCTTCAAGCAGGGGCGGATGGAGAGCCGGCCCTGACCCCCGCGGGGAACCCCGAATGAAATTCTTCCTCGACACCGCCAACCTCGGCGAGATCCGCGAAGCCGCCAGGCTGGGCTTCCTCGACGGGGTGACGACCAACCCGAGCCTGATTGCCCGGGAGAAGAAGCGCTTCGACGACGCGATCCGGGAGATCTGCGAGCTCTGCCCCGGCCCGGTGAGCGCGGAATGCGTCTCGGAGACCTACGACGAGCTGGCGCCGGAAGCGCGCCGCCTCGCGAAGCTCGCCCCGAACGTCGTCGTCAAGGTGCCCCTGACGAAGGAGGGGCTCAAGACGGTGCGCGCCCTGAGCGCAGGCGAGGGGATCAAGTTCAACGTCACGCTCTGCTTCAGCGCGAACCAGGGGCTCCTCGCCGCGAAGGCGGGGGCCTCGTACATCAGCCCCTTCATCGGGCGGCTGGACGACGCGGGCCACGACGGGATGCAGGTCGTCCGGGACCTTTGTCTCATCTACAAGAATTACGGATTCAAGACCGAAGTCCTCACGGCGAGCATCCGCCACACCCTCCATGTCCTCGAGGCCGCCAAGGCGGGTTCGCACGTCGCCACGATGCCCTTCGCCGTCTTCGACAAGCTCGTCGCCCATCCCCTGACCGACATCGGGGTCGCCAAGTTCCTCGAGGACTACCGGAAAATCCCGAAATAGCCGATGGAGTATTGGTGGCCGGTAGGGGATTCCCGGAGGACCTAGGATGGGCGCGAAAACCTGCGCGAACCACGACGAGCAGCCCGCCGTTTCCGCCTGCGGCCAGTGCCACAAGGACCTCTGCAAGTCCTGCGTCATGGTCACGCCGACGGGTACCTTTTGCTCCAGCGAGTGCAGCGTTCTCTATCGGGAACTGAAGGCCCACGAGACCGAGGGGAAGAAGTCCTCGAGCGCCGGGATGAAGCTGGTGCTCTTCCTGCTCCTCGTCGTCGCGGCCGCGTTCCTGATCCACCTCGCGCCGGCGACGAAGGGGAAATCCTTCGACCTCATCGGCCGGATCCTGAACACCGCGCAATCGCCGTAACCGCCCACTGCCGGAGGGGGAAGTCTTGGCTATCCGCCGTTTCGCCGCCCTGTGCCTTCTGACGGGCCTCGCCGCGTGCTCGTCGGCCCCCGCGCCGCAACCCGAGGCCGCTCATTCCCGCGCGGATGCGGACGCCGAATTCCTGCGCCGCCGGGACGCCTCCGCCGAGCGCGAATACGAGCAACTCCTTCTGCGATCCACCCCCGACCAGCGGGGATCCCTCCTGATCCAGCTGGGGCGATGCCGCCTCGGCAAGGGAGACTTCGCCGGCGCCGTGGCCGCGTTCGACGACGCGGCCTCGTGCCCGCTGCCCGAACCGCTGAAAGTCGAGGCGTGGTATCGCCGCGCCCTCGCCCAGAACGCGCTCTGGCGCCCCGACCGGGCGCTCCTCGATTTCCGCCGCGTCCTCGAGGCGCCGAAAGAGGCGCGCGAGAGCGCGATCAAGGTCGACGAGTTCCTCTACCGGCTCGGCGTGACGTACCTCCGGCTCGGCATGACGGCGGACGGGCGCCGGTGCCTGGAGCAGGTCGTCCGCGACCATCCGCGGTCGGGCGACGCCCCCGAGGCGAAAGAGCGGCTCGCGCTGAAGGCGATCCACATCCAGATCGCGCGCACGCCGAATGAAGCGGCCGCGGAACGGCGGGCTTCCGAGGCGCGCACCCGGGGCCTGGCGGTCGAAGTCCTTCCCTCGGCCGCGACTCCCTCGGAGCGGCTGGTCGTCGTCGGCCGGTTCTCCCGCTTCGATGAGGCGGTGCGCGACCTCGAGCGCATCCGCGGCATCGGGTACGCCGACGCCTTCCTGATTCCGTAGGTCCCTCCACATCTTCCTTGTCTGTCCGGCCCTTCTCTGGTTGTCTGGCGACGGCCGATTCTCGGACTCCCCATTCGGAGGAACGCATGAAGATCATCCTTCCGCTCGCCGCCGCCCTGGTCGCCGCCGGTTTCGCCGCGCAGGATCCGCCGAAGAAGCCCGCCGCGGGTCCCGCCGAGCGGCAGGAGGAATTCATGGCGACCCTGAAGGCGGGCAAGATCGAGAAAGCGTACGACACGCTCTTCAAGGGGAGCCGATTCGCGGACAAGCCCGACCAGGTCGAGAACCTCATCGACCAGACCGCGAAGGGCGTGGGCCTCTACGGCGGCGTGGTGGGATTCGACAACGGCGGGATCGTCCGGCAGGAGAAGAACCAAGCGTTCGGGATCGCGATCCTCTGCTGCGACCAGGTCCCGATGTACTTCTACTTCGTCTGGTACCGGAGCTCGGAGACGGCGCCCTGGGCGCTGGTCAACGTCTGGTTCAACGACCAGGTGAAGGACTACTGGATGCTTCGCCGGTGACCGGTCCCGATAATATGTCGCAAATGACATATTCAACTTTGGGACGGCTCAAGGCTTCTTGGCGTTCTTCCGGGCCTCCTGGACGAGCTCCGCGAGCTTCGCGAGGGCCTGCAGGGGGGTGAGTCCGTTCACGTCGACCGCCTTCAGGGCCTCCTCGACCGGGGACGGCGGGGCGGGGGGAGCGGCCTTCGAAAAGAGGGCGAGCTGCGACAGGTCCCCCTTCTTCGGTTTCCGAGTTTCCAGCCTCGGGCGATCTCCCTCCGCGAGCGTCAGCGCCTCCAGCCCCTGGAGGATCACCTTCGCGCGGTCAATGACCTCCCGCGGCAGGCCCGCGAGCCTGGCCACGTGGATCCCGTAGCTCCGGTCGGTCGGCCCCTCGAGGATCTTGTGGAGGAAGAGGACGCTCTCGCCCCATTCGCGGACCGCAACGTGGAGGTTCCGGACCCCTTTCAGCGCGCGCGCCAGGTCGGTCAGCTCGTGGTAATGCGTCGCGAAGAGCGTCCGCGACTTCGTTCGGTTGTGGAGGTGCTCCGCCACGGCCCACGCGATCGAAACACCGTCGAACGTGCTCGTGCCTCGGCCGATCTCATCGAGAATCAGGAGGCTCCGCTCCGTCGCGTTGTTGAGGATGTTCGCCGTCTCGCTCATCTCGACCATGAACGTGGAGGCATTTCGCGAGATGTCGTCCGACGCGCCTACGCGGGCGAAGATCCGGTCCACGAGGCCGATCCGCGCCGAGGCCGCGGGGACGAAGCTCCCCACCTGCGCCATCAGGACGAGGAGCGCCGCCTGCCGGAGGTATGTCGACTTTCCCGCCATGTTCGGGCCCGTGATGAGGAGGATGCACGCGTCGCCCGGCACGACGACGTCGTTGGGGACAAACCGGTCGGCGAGGAGTTTCTCGAGGACCGGGTGGCGTCCCTCCCGGATTTCGAGGACCGGCTCCTCGAGGATTTCCGGCCGCACGTAACCCCGCTCGTCTGCCACCGCCGCGAGCGATAGGAGCGCGTCGAGCTCCGCCAGCGCGCGCGCCGTCCCCTGGAGCGCGTCCATCGACTCCGCCGCCCGCTCGCGCAACTCGATGAAGAGCTTCCGCTCGAGATCCTTCGAGGTCGCGTCGGAGTTCAGGACCTCCGTCTCGTGGTCCTTCAACTCCGGCGTGATGTACCGCTCGGCGTTCTTGAGCGTCTGCTTCCGGACGTAGTCGGCCGGGATCTTCTTCCGGTGGACATTGGTGATCTCGATGTAGTACCCGAAGACGCGGTTGAATCCGACCTTGAGCGAGGGAATGCCGGTCCGCGCGATTTCCTGCTGTTCGAACCGGGCGAGGTAGCCTTTCCCGTTCTGCGCGATGGAGCGGATTCGGTCGAGCTCCTCGTGGTAACCCTCCCGGATGATTCCTCCCTCGGTGAGGAGGTGGGGCGGCTCGTCGACGAGCGCGCGCTTCAGAAGGTCGAGGAGCCCTGCGTGCTCGACGAGCCCCCCGGCGACGCGCACCGCGAGGGGCGAGAGCAGTTTCGACGCGATCCGGCGGATTTCAGGGAGAAGGCCGATCGTCTCCCGGAGGGCGGCGAGATCCCGGGCGTGGGCCCGCCCCGTGCCGACCCGGGCGAGGACGCGCTCGAGATCGCACGCCAGGCCGAGCGCCTTGCCGAAATCCTCGCGGCGCCGGCGGTCGGTCAGGAGTTCCTGGATGGCGTCATGGCGGGCCCGGATCGCCTCCACGTCCGCGAGCGGCGCCGTCACCCAATCCCCGAGGAGTCGCGCTCCCATCGCGGTGGAGGTGCGGTCGAGCGTACCCAGCAGCGACGCCGACCGGTCGCCCCGTGCCGTCTGGCGCAACTCGAGCGCGGACTGCGTCGCGGCGTCGAGCACCATCCGTCCCGCCTCGCGATAAAGCTCGATCCGCCGGAAGTGGCCGAGCGGCCCGCGGTGAGTTTCCTTCAAGTAGGCGAGGAGCGCGCCCGCCGCCGCCAGCCCGATCGTCAGCTCGTCGCACCCGAAACCGCGCAGGTTGGCGACGCCGAAATGTTCCTGGAGCGCTTCCCGGCCGGAGGAGATGTCGAATACCCAGTCGTGCCACGGCGTGACGATCCCGCCCGAGGCGGAGCGGAGCCGTTCGGGGAGGGGCTCGGCCGCCTCGGCCGAAGGCTTCGGCGGGCTGATGGCCGTCGTCGGGAGCAGCGTTTCCGCCGGGGCGAGCCGCGCCATCTCGTCGAGCAGGCGGCTCGAGTCCAGTTCGCG
>Ga0075423_10001945_pt1 | contig 18559 bp, 15 predicted proteins | sample SoiMethybrSBSTD2_FD_80114 | JGI IMG/M metagenome (GOLD analysis project Ga0075423, IMG submission 80114) | Bulk soil microbial communities from a Populus tree surrounding site in Tennessee, USA - Soil MetaG P. TD hybrid SBSTD2 | ecosystem: Environmental > Terrestrial > Soil > Tree plantation...
ATTCAGAGCTGGGCCTGGGAGAGCGAGGGGACGTCGATCGACGTCACCGGCCAGGTTCATCTCAGCGATCGGCAGACATCAATTCAAGCCAACGGCAAACTCGATGCTCGATTGCTGACGCCGTTTCTCGGCGCGAGTGGTGGTGTCAATACCGCCGGCCAGGTCACGACGCATCTCTCCATCAGCGGTCCACTGACCGAGCCGACGATCAATGGGGATGTGCGATTGGCCAACGGCGAGCTTCGTCTTCGTCAGCCGCGGATGGTTGCCAGCGAGCTGAATGGAACCGCCGTGCTGGCCCGGGGCAACGTGTTCGTCACGTCGCTCATCGGGACGGTCAATGGCGGAAAGTTGAGCGGCTCGGGTCAACTTCAATACACGCCAGAGCTCAGAGGCCAGTTCATGTCCAACGTGACCGGGATGGCGATGAACTTTCCCGAGGGGCTGAGGACTGAAATCGACAGTTCGCTCGAGTTGACCACGGCCGTCAAGGACGGCGAGCCGGCAAATCGGCTCAGTGGTCTGGTGACCATAAGACGAGGCGCGTATCGAGAGCCGCTCGCGCTCATGACTGGTGTGCTCAACAACCTTCAGCGCTCCGGGACGACGACCGGCACTCCGCCATCGCCATTTCTTCAGTCGCTGACGCTCGATGTTCGCGTGATGAGTGACGAGGACCTGGTGATCGACAACAACGTCGCGAAGGCTCAGCTCGGCGCCGACCTTCGCGTGATCAACGTCGCCTCCGCACCCGCGCTGTCCGGGCGGGCGGAATTGAGGGAGGGTGGTCAGCTCTTTCTCGGACGTAACACCTACATCGTCAAGAGCGGCGTGATCGATTTCGTGAACCCATCGATGATCGAGCCGACTCTGAACATCGCAGCCGGCACACGAGTGTCAGGCGTGGAGATCGACGTCGCGATCACGGGCACGCCGGCCATGATGATGACCGAGCTCACGTCGCCCTCCGATCCGGAGCTGGGGCAGACGGATTTGACGGCGTTGCTGCTGACCGGTCGAAAGATGGACCAACTCGGCGAACAGCAGGCCACTCAAATCGGCGCCCAGGTATTGGGCAATCTCAGCGGCGACGTGCTCGGATTCGCAGGCCGCGCCGTCGGCCTCGACACGCTTCGCGTCGGCGCCGAAACGAATCCACGCGATCCAGCCGATCTCGCATCAGAGACGGATCCGACATCGCGGGTGACCTTCGGCAAGAGCTTTGGGTCGAAAGTCGACGTGACCCTGTCCCAGAGCCTCGTCGAGAGCAACGCCCAGACCTGGATTCTCGATTACCTTCCGGTTCGCCGAATCGCGCTGCGCTTCGTTCAGGACGATGAGGAGCTTCGGTCGTACGCGTTCCGTCATGACGTGACGTTTGGGTACACGCCGAGCGCAATACGCTCGGGGAATGTTTCACGGGAAGTGAAGCAGCCTCGTGTGTCGGCGATCCGCATGGAGGGAGGCCTCCCATTCACCGAGTCGCAGCTAGCCGATCGCCTCAAGATGAAGGAAGGGGATCGGTTCGACTTCATCGAATGGCAGGAAGATCGCGATCGGCTCGAGCGTTTCTATCACGAGCGGCAGCACTGGGCGGTGCGCATCACGACCCGCCGGGAAGAGGCATCCGGCGGCGTCGAGCTGACCTACACCGTCGAGGCCGGACCCGAGACACGCGTGCAGGCGAGCGGCGTAACCCTTTCTCGCAAGGCGCTGGAAGAGATCGAAACGGCGTGGACGCAATCGGTGTTCGAAGGGTTTCTTGTCGAAGAGGCCGAGAGCATCGTTCGGGGGGAGCTCGCCCGTCAGGCGACGTATCAACCGAAGGTCGAAGTCAGAGTCGAGGGGGACGCATCGGTTCGTACGCTGGTTGTCGACGTCACGCCAGGTCCCCGCGCGGAACGGATAAATGTACGCCTGGACGGTGTAGACGATCGATTGCGGTCCGATCTGCTGAAAGAAGTCGGCAATCGAGAACACGCAGCGCAGGCATTGACGAACCCTCAGGAGTACGAGCGAGCCCTCCTTGCCGCGCTACGGGCGCGAGGCTACGCGCGGGCATCGGTCAGCGTCGGCAATCCCATCTTTGAAGAAACGATGGCCACAGTTCCGGTGATCGTGAACCCCGGGCCGCAATTACGGTTCGGTGTCGTGAGTTTCGAGGGAGCCAACGGCATTCCCGTCGATCAGCTGCGGGCCGAAGCGGGCCTCGAGGAAGGGGCGCCTTATCGCGCCGACGAAGTGGGGACCGCGCGAATGCGGCTGGAGGCGCGGTATCGGCGAGAAGGATTCAATGCGGCGTCATTCGATGCGCGCGAAGACGTTCGCGAAGCTGAGGGCAAAGCCGATGTCGTGTTCGTAGTTCGCGAGGGTCCCCGGCAGGTCATCAGCGACATCACCATCTCCGGCGTGCGATCGGTCAATGAGGAAGTCGTCAAGCGCACGCTGCGCTTGAAGATCGGCGACAACCTTGGCACGGCCGACTGGCTGGAAGCCCGGCGCCGACTCTTCGAAAGCGGTCTCTTCAGACGAGTGGATATCGATATCGAGCAACTGGAAGGCGCGGCCGCGTCCGCCCCGGTGCGCGTACGTGTGGTGGTGGAGGAGTGGCCGGCACTGCGACTGCGCTACGGGTTGCAGGTCGCTGAGGAGCGACCGGAGGAGAACCCCAAGGGGCGAGACCTCGTTCCCGGCATTTCGGCTGACCTGACGCGCCGGACTTTATTCGGACGTGCGATCACCGTCGGTGGGGCTGGGCAGTACCAGAACCGCGAGCGACTCGGTCGAATCTTCATGAATACGCCGAGCATCGTCGGGTTGCCGGTTCAGACGTCGCTCACGCTCGAACGCGGGCGGGAAGAGTTTCAGACCGACACGCTGGTCACCGATCGCACGACCGCCGCGTGGGAGCAGCGGTTCCGCTGGCGACGCAAGCTGAATGTCTCGTATGGCCTTCGCTTTGAACGTAACCGGACGTTCGATACCGGCCCGCCCGATCCCATCCTTGGCCCAACGGATCTCACCGTCCACATTGGGCGTCTGACGTCGGCCGTGACGTGGGATACGCGCAATGACGCGTCAGACACCACACGCGGGACATTTGTCTCCACGAGCCTCGAGCACGGCAGCTCACGTCTCGGGTCGGACTTGCTGTTCATCCGATCGCTGACACAAGCGTACTACTTCAGGCCGTGGAAGAACGTGGTGTTTGCGTCGGCAGCCAGATACGGCGCTGTCAAGCCGCTGGCTGGTCAAACGCTGATTTCGTCTTTACGTTTCTTTGCCGGAGGGGCAAGGACGGTGCGGGGTGTGCCGGAAGACAGCCTCGGAGGACTCGACTTCTTCGGCGATCCCATTGGCGGCCGTGGCCTGCTCACATTGAACCAGGAGATGCGGTTCCCGATGTACAGATGGCTGCGGGGAGTGGTGTTCGTCGATACGGGTAACGTCTTTCCCGAAGCATCCGGTGTTCGTCTCTCGGAGCTTGTGGGATCGACGGGAGTAGGCCTGCGTCTGGTGACCCCCTTCGCGCTGTTCAGAGTCGACTACGGCAGAACGATCTGGAATCGCCCGGCTCCCGATTCAGGGCAGTGGGTGTTTGGAATTGGACAGACGTTCTAAACGAACTCCCAACTCCCAAAACTCCAACTCCCAACGTCGATCGCTGTCACGCAGAAGAGGGGCCTCAGACCCGCCCCCTGCGATTCGGAAATTGGAAGTTGGGAATTGGAAGTTGGGAGTTGAAATATTTCCTACCGTTTAAGCGTCCTCATGATCGAGAGCACCTCTGGACGCTCCGGCGCCTCGGGCGCGAGCTTGAGGAACTGCTCGAAGTGCACGGCCATACGATCGATGCGATTGGCGCGATAGTGCATCATACCGGCGTAGTAATGTGCGTAAGCATTCGTGGGTTGCCGGTCGCTGGCCGCTTCGAACTCGGCGGCTGCCTCAGGCCACTGTTGCTGGCGTGCGAGCGCGAGGCCCAGCTGAAAATGCCCGGCCGGCAGATCCGGGGCTATTGCCGCGGCCTGGCGCGCTGAGGCGACAGAGGCGTCAGCGTTACCTTCGACGAGCTGGCGACCCGAGAGCCCGATGAAGTGCCACGGGTCGGCTTCGGGCCGCGCTGCAAGTTGGTTGAATGCTTGTGCTGCCTGATCCGTGGCGCCGAGCTTCTGCTGACTTTGCGCCGCGAAGTACAGGACATCAGGTGGCGAGGCCGGGGTGCTCGCCGCGACAACCTGCTGGAATTTCCCTGCCTCGAACAGGCGTTGAATCTCCCCGGGGTCCTGCGCCATGGCCAGTGCGGGAAGCAGTATCGCCAGCGCTGTCATAAGTGCTCGTGTCATCGTTCACCTCTAGAGGAGGCTCGCAACCTCGATTGTACGCCACGGAACGTGCCTCGCCTCGCGGTCTCCAAGCTCGACCCTTGAGTGATGAGGATTGTTCGCGTACGATGTCGCTGCGCCGTGTGATCGGTACACGCGCAAAGGAGGCGGCTTTAATGCGCGGCAACGCTCAGGTCATCGCTCAGCTCAATCAGGCACTCAAGGAAGAACTGACGGCCATCAATCAGTACTTCCTGCACGCGGAGATGTGCCACAACTGGGGTTACCACGGCCTGGGTGACTACATCAGGAAGCAGTCGATTGATGAAATGAAACACGCCGAAGAACTGATCGAACGCATCCTGTTCCTCGACGCGACGCCGACGATGGAGTACATGGATCTCAACGTCGGGACGAACGTGAAGAACCAGCTCGAGGCCGACCTGCAGCTCGAGATCAACGCCGTGGCCATGTACAACAAGGCCATCCAGATTTCGCGGGAGGCCGGCGACGATCAGTCACGCGAGTTGTTTTCGAAGCTGTTGAAGGACGAGGAAGAGCACGTCGATTGGCTCGAGGCCCAGCTCCATCAGATCAAGGAAATGGGGTACGAGCGGTATCTCTCCAATCAGACCGCAGGTCCGAAAGATTGATACGGCGGGTCTGCTAAGGCGTGTCTTTCTGATGGGCGGCGTTGCGAAATGCAAGGCTGCGGGCCGGCAGCTGCCACGCCGTCCGCAGTGCCTTGGCGAGTTCTGGATCCTCCGATGAAATCCGCTCGGCCAGCGCGGAGAGCTTCTGCTCGATGCGCTGCATCCGGGCTTCGTAGTTCTCGAGCTCTTTTTTCTGCTGCATATCTCGTCGCAGCAAGCCCACCTTCTCGACGAACTCGGTGAGGACCGAAGCAATTTCAGCGGGGATTCTCTCGCTCACATGTCTATGCTAAGACCCCGGGGGTGATTTTCAACGAAAATCACCCCCGGGGTCCTTGTCGTCCAACGCAGCGTCGGCGTCCTCGAGTTCGAGCAACGTGGCGCCCGGTTGAACGAGGTCGCCGACCTGGCAGCTGACGCTCTTGACGACGCCATCGCGGGGTGCGCGGATCGGCAGCTCCATCTTCATCGCCTCGAGCACCATCACGACTTCATTCTGTTCGACCCGTTGACCCTGCGCCGCATGAATCGCCAGCACGGTCGCCGGCATCGGCGCCACGAGGGCAGCCTCCTCGTCCACGCGGGAACGTCGCTTCGAGCCCTCGGCGGCGTCGCTGACGAGGTACGTGCGCCCGTCGAGGAAGACCCACGTCTCTCGACCGCCGACAGCGAACGCGATCCGTCGCGTCGCTCCCTGGGTCACCTGGTAACGTCCGTTGCCGAGCGAGACCACGTCGACGCGATGGTCCGAGGGGTTAGACACGCGCACCCCTGAGAGAGGACCAGGGATCGATACCGCTCGCGTCAGCGCCAGTGCTACGAATCCCAGCCAGCGCGGGACCCTCCGCTCGCGCGACAGCGGCGATGGCCAGCGCCTCGGCCGGCGGCGTCGACGGCAAGCCAGATCGAATGATGTCGCCTTCGGCATCAAGAAAGCCGGTGTCGACATCGCCTGCGACGAAGCGCGGGTGTTCGAGCAGCTGAATCAGCAGCGGGATGTTGGTCCGGATGCCGAGGATGGGGTACTGATGCAGAGCGGCGAGCGCCCGCTGCCGCGCGGCATCACGTGTTTCACCAGTCGCAATCAGCTTGGCGAGCATCGGATCATAATGGACAGCGACCTCAGCGCCTTCTGTAATCCCGGTGTCGATTCGGATACCGGGCATCGAGGGCTCGCGATACAGCAAGAGCGTGCCAGCCTGCGGCAGATCCTGCCGGGCAGGGTCCTCGGCGTAGACGCGCACTTCGATCGCGTGGCCTCGCTGTTCGAGATCCTCCTGCCTCCACGGCAACGGCTGTCCCGCGGCGACGACGATCTGCGCGCGAACGAGATCGACGCCAGTGACTTGCTCGGTGACCGGATGCTCGACCTGGAGTCGAGTGTTCATTTCCAGGAAGTAGAAACGTGCCGAGTCGCCCGAGCCTTCCAGGAGAAATTCAACCGTCCCTGCGTTTCGATACCGGGCCGCTCGAGCAACGGCGATCGCGGCCTGGCCCATGCGCTGCCGTAGCTTGGGGCTCACGGCCATCGACGGACTTTCTTCAATCACCTTCTGGTGCCGCCGCTGGATGGAACACTCGCGTTCGAACAGATGGACGACCTGCCCGTGATGATCGGCGAGAACCTGAAACTCGACGTGGCGCGGCCGTTCAATCAGCCGCTCGACATACAACGTACCGTCGCCGAATGCTGCCATCGCCTCGCGTCTCGCCTGCGCAATCGCCGCTTCCAGGACGGCGGCGTCATGGACAGTCTTCATCCCGATGCCGCCGCCCCCTTCCGACGGCTTGAGCAGTACCGGAAAGCCGACTCGACTCGCAGCCGCGGCAACGGCCTGATCTGATTGATCCGCGGGCGTTTCTCCCGGAACGACTGGCACGCCTGCCTTGACGGCCGTTTGCCGTGCGGCGATTTTCGATCCCATCCCTTCGATGGCGGCGACGGGCGGACCAATGAACGTCAGTCCCGCCTTCTCGCACGCCGCCGCGAAGTCCGCGTTCTCCGAAAGGAATCCATATCCGGGGTGAACTGCCGTCGCGCCCGTCTGGCGCGCCGCGGAGACAATCGCGTCGATCGACAGGTAGCTCTCAGCGGCCGGGGGAGGTCCGATGCGGACGGCACGATCTGCCAGGGTGGTGTGCAGCGCCCGCTCGTCGGCGTCCGAATACACGGCAACCGACTCGATGCCCATCTCGCGACAGGCGCGAATCACCCGCACGGCGATTTCGCCGCGATTGGCGATCAAGATGCGGTCGAACGGCGGCGTACTGCTCACGACTACATTCTGAAGACGCCAAACTTCGCGTAGGGTATCGGTGCGTTGTAGGCCGCCGAGATTCCGAGTGCCAGCGCCGAGCGCGTATCGACAGGATCCAGGATCCCATCGTCCCACAGGCGCGCAGTCGAGTAGTACGGCGACCCTTCACGTTCGTACTTATCGACGATCGGGCCCCGGATCGCCTGCTCCTCTTCGGCGCTGAGCGTCTGTCCCTCGCGCGCGAGCTGATCGCGCTTCACCGTCGCCAACACGCCCGCGGCCTGCTCGCCACCCATCACGGAGATGCGCGCATTCGGCCACATCCAAAGCATTCTGGGGTCGTAGGCACGCCCGCACATCCCGTAGTTTCCAGCGCCGAACGATCCGCCTATGACTACCGTGAACTTGGGCACGACCGAGTTCGCCACGGCATGCACCATCTTGGCCCCGTCCTTCGCGATGCCGCCTCGTTCGTATTGGCGTCCGACGATGAAGCCGGTGATGTTCTGGAGGAACACGATTGGCACGCCGCGGTAATTGCACAGCTCGATGAAATGCGTCGCCTTGAGCGCCGACTCGGAGAAGAGCACTCCGTTGTTGGCCACGACGCCTACGAGAAAGCCATGCAGTCGCGCGAAGCCGGTCACGAGCGTCGTCGCATACCGCTGTTTGAACTCGTCGAATCTCGAACCGTCGACGATGCGTGCGATGACCTCACGGACGTCGTATGGCTTACGCACATCGGCGTTGACGACTCCGTAAATTTCCCGAGGATCGTAGGCAGGTTCTTCCGGCGTCGTCATGTCCGCGGGGAGGACCTTGTGCGTATGGAGTGTGCCGATGATGGTGCGCGTCTGCCTCAACGCATGGTCGTCGTCTTCGGCGAGGTAGTCGGCCACTCCCGACAGTCGCGTGTGGACATCGGCACCTCCGAGCTCCTCGGCGGTGACATCCTCGCCCGTCGCCGCTTTGACGAGCGGCGGACCGCCCAGGAAGATCGTGCCTGTTCCCTTCACGATGATGGTTTCGTCCGACATCGCGGGGACGTACGCACCACCCGCCGTGCAAGAGCCCATGACGACCGCGATCTGAGGGATGCCGAGCGCGGACATGCGTGCCTGGTTGTAGAAGATGCGCCCGAAATGATCGCGGTCGGGAAAGACCTCCGCCTGCAACGGAAGGAAGGCTCCGCCGGAGTCGACAAGGTACACACAGGGGAGACGATTCTCGAGCGCCACCTGCTGCGCTCTTACATGCTTCTTGACTGTGATCGGGTAGTAGGTCCCGCCTTTCACCGTGGCGTCGTTGGCGACGATGAGGACTTCGCGGCCTGACACGCGTCCGATACCCGTAATCAGTCCCGCGCCCGGTGCCTCGTTCTCGTACATCCCGCACGCCGCGAGCGGTGAGAGTTCGAGGAACGGAGAGCCCGGATCGAGCAAACGTTGAATGCGTTCGCGGGCCGGCAGCTTCCCCTGCTCTCGATGTCGCTGCAGGTAGCGCTCTCCGCCACCGGCGCTCGCTTTTGCGATTTCGTTACGCAGTTCGGCAACGAGGCCCGCCATTCGAGTCGCATTGCCGCGAAACTCATCGTTATCAAGTTTGATCTGAGTCGATAACAGATCCATAGAATGCAGGCGATTATAGGAGGGTTCTCACGAGCCAATTTTCTGAGTGTAAATTTTGCAAGCTGTCTGATTTGACTCAGCTTTGCCCACTTGTGTATTGAATAAAGACGGCATGTGCTAGTCTACCGCCCGGAGGTATTTTGTTCGGTTCTGCTCATCCCTTTTCGAGTCGCCGCCGCCGCAGAGTGCTCGCTATCGACGAACAGTGCGCAATGACAGGAATGCTCCAAACGGTCGTCGAACCAGAAGGTTACGACGTACGTGGAGCGCGAAGTGGTTTCGATGGGACAGAGGTCTTCAAGCAGTGGCGTCCTGACGTCGTGCTCACGGATCTCTCCCTCCCGGATGTGGACGGGATCGAACTGCTGCGACGCCTGAAGCAATTGGACCCCGAACCAGAGGTCATCGTCGTCGGTAGCCCAGGGACAATTACTCGAGCTGTCGAAGCCGGACGAGCTGGCGCCTTTTTCTTCCTCGAGCGGCCAGTCTCGGAAGACGGTCTCATCGACCTGCTGGGAAAAGCCGTTGGCCGTATCGATGAGCGCGTCGAGCACCAGCAGCTGAAGGATAAGCTGCGCGGTCAGTACAGCTTCGCGAGCGTTGTCGGTCAGAGCGCGGCAATGACGCATCTTTTCGAGTTGGTCGAGAGCGTTGCCGCGAGTGATGCCAATATCCTGATTCAGGGCGAAAACGGCACCGGCAAGGAACTGATCGCCAACGCCATTCACTACAACTCCCATCGCGGGAGCGGTCCGTTCATCAAGATCAACTGCGCCTCGATTCCCAGGGACCTGATCGAAAGCGAGCTCTTCGGCTACAAGAAGGGCGCGTTTACCGGCGCGGCCGCAGACAAGATTGGTCTGGTCGAGATGGCAGAGGGGGGATCGCTTCTGCTGGATGAGATTGGTGAGATGCCGGCATACCTGCAGACGAAGCTGCTTCGCGTGCTGCAGGAGCGCGAGTATCGGCCGATTGGCAGCGATCGCCTGGTGACGGTCGACTTCAGATTGATCTGCGCGACCAACGTGGATCTCGAAGTCGCGCTTCGCGACGGACGCATCCGGGAAGACCTGTACTTCCGCATCAACACCATCACCGTTCGTGTGCCACCGCTTCGAGAACGAACCGAGGATATCCCGCTCTTGTGCGATCACTTCCTCTGCAAGTTCAACCAGCGCTATCAGAAGTCGATTCGCTCGTTCGCCCCCTCCGTGTATCACCTGCTCATTCGGAACCGTTGGGCGGGAAACGTTCGAGAACTGGAGAACGCCATCGAACGGGCGGTGCTGGTGTGCAAGACGGGGGAGATCACGCCAGCCGATCTGCCTGATTCGGTACGCGACAGTGCGGCGAGCGCGCGTGAATTCACCATCCCTCCGCATCGCACGCTGGCCGAGATCGAGCGCATGGCGATCCTGCAGACGCTCCAACGCACGAATTGGAACAAACAGGAGGCCGCGCAGATTCTCGGTCTTTACCGGCCCACCCTCTACAGCAAGATGAAGAAGCACGAGATCCGGGACAACCGGAGCTCGCGGCGGGCGGCCGCACAACGCTGACTCCAGAGTGGACTCGCGTGTGGCGACCGGTCCGCCGCGAGTTACGGCTGTGGGGACAAGCAGCCTGGCGAGCGCTCATCGGGCTGGTAAGCCGGAACGACCTCACGCACGCTGCGTCGATCGCATACTACTCGCTGTTATCGCTGTTTCCGTTTCTTCTCCTCATTATTTCGATCCTGGGCGCCGTCACGGCGGACGAGGCCGACCGTGCCAAAGTCCTGGGATTCGTATTTCGTTACTTCCCGACACGCATCGACTTCATGACGGATCAGCTCGACGCCTTCCGTGCAGACCGCGTGCGTATTGGCGTGGCGGGAGGCATCGGGCTCGTCTGGGCCTCTCTCGGTTTCTTTGGCGCCGTTACGAGCGCTGTCAATGAGGCCTGGGGTGTCGAAAAGCAGCGCAGCTTCTGGAAGCATCGGCTCGCATCGTTCCTCCTGCTGGTCGCGGCCACGACGGCGATGGCTGTGGCACTGCTGTTTGTGAGCTTCCTGCAAGTTGCGGAGTCGTCCCGCATCGGGCAGTCGCTGGCCGGTGCTCGGTGGTTCATCGGACTGCAAACCTTTCTATTCAGATATCTGGCGCTTGTGTTTCTCATGATCGGTACAGGTCTCGTGTTTTACTTCGTGCCGAACGCACGGACGCGCTTTCGCGATGTCTGGGTAGGCGCGATCCTGACCGGGTTCCTCTGGCGTGCGGCGCTCTCGGGGTTCTCCTGGTATGTGCGTCAGAACGAACGCATGATGTTGATTCACGGTTCCATCACGACAGTCGTGGTCTTCCTGCTCTGGATCTACATTTCATCCGTCATTCTCATGTACGGGGTCGAGTTCACGGCCGCGTATGCGCGATTGCGAAGACATCGAACCGAACAGATGCCGGCAGCTGCGACGCCCAGGGAATGAGAGTCCTGGCGGTGAGCCTCATGGCGGTGAGCCTCATGGCCATGAGCCTCATGGCCGTGACGCTCGTCTCGGTGCAGGAGGAAATCGAGATCGGGCGCGCGGCGAACGAGCAAGTGCGTGCGCGGGTGCCTGAACTTCACGATGCGACCGTCGCGAGCTACGTGCGCGACGTCGGCAAGCGGTTGGTCAGCAAAGCGCCGGGAGCGAAGTATCCCTACAGTTTCGCAGTGGCCGACCTGCCCGAGATCAACGCGTTTTCGCTGCCGGGTGGCCCCGTCTGGGTCAATCGCGGCGTATTGAGCAAAGCGGGCAATGAATCACAGATGGCCGCCGTCCTCGCCCATGAGATTGCCCACATCGCCCAGCGACATGGGGCAGAGAGGCTTACCCAGGGGATGGTCGCGCAGTGGGGGCTTGGTCTGCTTGGTGCCCTGCTTGGAAACACAGGCGGAGCGGGAACCGCGCAGGCGGCCGCTGGTCTGTTCGCAGGTGGAGTCTTCCTGAAGTTCAACCGCAACGAGGAGCGCGAGGCCGATCGGGTCGGTATGACCATTCTGACTGGCTCAGGATGGGCCGGACAAGGCATGGTCGAGTTGTTCGAGATGCTTGGACGTGAAGCCGGTCGAGATCGCGCGAGTGTGAGCGACTTCCTCTCCAGTCATCCTTCACCGCAGGACCGTATTGAGAATCTATCCCAGGTGTCGCGACGACTCGGCGGGAGACACGACAGCGCGCGGTTTCGATCGATGAAAGCCCGCATCGGCCGATTGCCCGCTTCGCGTCCGGGTCATAATCGCTAGAGTGCCGAATCGACTCGCCTCTGAGCAAAGTCCCTATCTCCTCCAACACAAGGACAACCCGGTCGATTGGTATCCCTGGGGTCAGGATGCCTTCGAACGCGCGCGACGGGAGAACAAACCGATCTTTCTGTCGATCGGTTACTCGACGTGCCACTGGTGTCATGTGATGGAGCACGAAAGCTTCGAGAACCCTGCGATTGCCGACGTGCTGTCGCGCCACTTCGTGTCGATCAAGGTCGACAGGGAAGAGCGTCCAGACGTCGACCGTGTTTACATGACATTCGTCCAGGCCACTACCGGGTCAGGCGGATGGCCGATGAGTGTCTGGCTGACGCCCCGCCTCGAACCCTTTTATGGCGGCACCTACTTTCCACCCGAAGCGCGATGGGGAAGACCTGGCTTCGTCGAGATTCTGGAGGAGATTGCCCGCGTCTGGCGGGAGGAACAGGGGAAAGTCGAGCAGTCGGCCTCCGCGATCATCGGGCGTCTTCAGAGCATGCGGTCAAACGGGGCCGGCACGGTTCCAGACATCAGCGTGCTCGATCGCACCGTGGGGGAGTTCGCATCCTCGTTCGATTCACGACGCGGCGGATTTGGCGGGGCACCGAAGTTTCCCAGGCCGAGTGAATTGTTGTTCCTGCTTCGCGAGCACGCCCGTACAAGAGCGACGGCTCCTCGCGATATGGTACTGGTCACACTGCGGGCCATGGCGCTCGGCGGAATGCGAGATCATCTTGGCGGTGGGTTCCATCGATATTCGGTCGACGCCGACTGGCGAGTCCCGCATTTCGAGAAGATGCTCTACGACCAGGCCCAGCTGGTTCTCGCCTATGCGGAGGCCGCGCAGGTCACCGGCGATCGCTTCTACGCCGAGGTCGCGATCGATACGCTCGACTACGTCCGCCGCGACCTGACGGCACCGGGTGGCGGGTTCTTCTCTGCTGAGGACGCCGACAGCGTTCCCCCGGAGCACGCCCACGAGAAACATCCTCACAAGACGGAAGGATCCTTCTACATCTGGCGCGATGATGAGATTGAGCAGATCCTCGGCGACAACGCCGCCGTCTTCCGGGCCCGTTACGGGATCCTTCCCAACGGCAACGCGCCGGCCGATCCCCAGGGCGAATTCACGCATAAGAACCTGCTCTACACAGCCCGGTCGATCGAGGATGTGGCGTCTATAACCGGCCGCTCGCTTGACGGAGTGACCGACGCTCTTCAGACGGCCCGGGGGCTGCTGATGACGCGACGTGCGGCGCGTCCCCGGCCGCATCTCGACGACAAGGTGCTGACGGCGTGGAATGGGCTGATGATCGCCGCCTTTGCTCGAGCGGCCCGCACTCTCGTTGGGGCGGCGGGTTACCTGCAGGACGCGCAGCGCGCGGCGCGATTCGTTCATGATCGGTTGTGGCAACCATCGACGGGAACGCTTCTGCGGCGTTATCGCGACGGATCCGCGGGCGTGGACGCTTATGCCGAGGATTATGCCTACCTGGTGTTCGGCCTGCTCGAGTTGTTCCAGGCCGATGGTGATCCGACGTGGCTGGAATGGGCCATGACGCTGCAAACGCGCCAGGACGAGCTGTTCTGGGATGCTAACGACGGCGGCTGGTTCAGCACGACCGGCAAAGACGAATCAGTGCTGCTGCGTCTCAAGGAGGACTACGACGGCGCAGAGCCTGCGGCCAGCTCTGTGAGCGTCATGAACCTGCTCACGCTGTCACATCTCGTCGAGAGTTTCTCCGAGAAGATCGAGCCGACCCTCGGGATATTTTCCTCCCGTGTGTCCCAGTCGGGTAGGGTCGTGCCGATGTTGCTCGCCGCGCTCTCCGCCTACCACGCCGGCACGCCACAGCTTGTCATCGTCGGCGATCCCGCGGCACAGGACACGAATTCGCTTTACGAGGTGGTCCGGCACCGCTACCGTCCGACGACCATCGTCGTACCAGTCGTGCCTCAGAGCCTGGACAAGACTGCGGCGCTGCTACCGTGGATCGCGGGTATGAAGATGGTCGATGGCCGAGCGACCGCGTATCTGTGTCGCGACTTCACGTGCGAGTCGCCGACCACCGAGGCCGGCGAACTCGCCAGACTACTAGACAGGACGTAGCGCAAAAGGCACAATCGCCTTGAATGGAGATCCCGTTAGACATCTGGCTTCGTGGTGATAATCACGCGACGAGTCATGTCATCAGTCCGGTGCGTCGTGAACCGCGACGATGGACTGATGACGACGTGACCGCGGTGCTCGTGGGCATGCTTCGAGCGCTAGAGCAGGCGAAGAACCCGGAGGCCGATGAGAATCGACGCGTGGCGATGCGGGGCTTCAGTTGGATCGTGAACCCCTTCGAGGGAGGTGGAGTCGTCATCGCGCTCGAGTTGACACTGGGTGCCGTCATCGCCGGACCGTTCGACATCGCAGAACGTGATCTGACGGTGATGATCGAACGGGTGATTGCCGCGGAGCGTGCGGCAATGCCCAACCCAGGATCGACGGTTCATTGAGATGGGGCCACTGGGATAGCGCGGTGGCTCAGCCAGCGGGGCGAAGCCGCCGGCTGAGTCCGCGTCGGAATCGGTCGGACGCTGCCCCTCGACAGGCTCAGAATGTCCGAGCCGGTCGAGGGAAGGTATGAGGGTGCCGCCCAGGAGAAGGCGACTGCGCCCGCCCAACCCGACATTCAGCATATCCCAGTCGGCCCCCGCAAGATGTGCCTAAAACCTGTGTGTATACAACACTTTAGAGGCGGCTCTGCGGTCTAGAGTGGCGAATCGGTCCACGAGTGGGCCCTCGACCCAGTTGTGGGTGTAGACCACATAGAGGTCATTTCCAGGCCTCAGAATCCACCGATAGCGTGATTGCCATCCGAGGACACGGCTCATCGTGTCGAATTGGATGATGTTCACGATCGCCATGAATCGGGAGAACTGCGTGTCTGCGACTCCGCGCAGCTCGGTGATGGCGCGCGAGTCGTTGACGGGCTAGACCCGTTTGAGTAGGTGTGCGGCGATTTCGGGGAGGATCAATTCGGCATTGCCTTGAATGGCGAGATCGACCGCCGAAGATGCCGGAGTGACTTCGAGATTGATTTCCGCGGTGAACGCGCCCTTTGCTGTTGCGTGCTGGACAAGTCCAGCGGCCGGATAGACGAGAGCCGATGTGCCGATTGTCATGAACACATCGCACGAGCAAGCCGCCAGGGCGGCATTCACATCGTCGGACGACAATGACTCACCAAACCACACGACCGCGGGCCGCGCCAGGCCGCCGCAGGATGTGCAGGTCGCCGGTTGTGCCGGCAATGGCACGCGCTCATCGCGCCATCGAGGCGCGCCGCAGTCATTCCAGCAGGTGAGCTCCCAGATCGAACCGTGCAGTCGTACCAGCCGCTGTGTTCCCGCACGTACGTGCAGGTCATCCACGTTTTGCGTGATGACGGTGTGATGAGGCGATTCGATCGTCCAACGTGCCAGGACCTCATGCGCGGCGTTGGGCTCGCACGAGGCGATTTTTGCCCGGCGCCACTCGTACCATTCCCAGACGAGCCGAGGATCACGCGCGAAGGCCTCGGGCGTCGCCAGATCTTCGGCGCGGAAAGAACCCCAGAGGCCGCCGGCGCCGCGAAATGTGGGCACGCCGCTCGCCGCCGACACGCCGGCACCGGTCAGTACCGTCACGCGGCGCGCGCGCCGCAACTCCTCCGCAAGTCGCTCAATCACGTGGAACACGCTAGCTCGTGGGCTGGCGGGGCTCCATGACGTAGAACAGCAGGTCGGTTGGCGGGGGCGCGACGCCGAGTTGCCGAATCATGCCGACGACCTGGCCGCGATGCAGCGTCGCGTGATTGACGACATGCTGCATCTGCTGCACGAGGGGCAATGAATACGCCTCGCCGGTGAATCGTCTATAGGTCAGTTCGCCGGATACATCCGCATCCGAAATATTTTCCAGATACGCGTTGCGCTTGCGAATAACTGGCAGCCACTTCTCGCGTACCTGCTCCAGGCTTCGCGCATCATCCGGTTTCCATCCCTCCCAGACGTTCTGACCGACGGGAGAGTTGCCGAGCCAACGTTCGAGCCAGATCCAATCGGCGCCAGCCACGTGCAACAGCGTGCCCAGGATCGATTTGTGACTGATCTGCACGTCGCGCAGAAGTTCTTCGGCCGGCAGCTTCTCCGCGGCGCTCAGCACACGCGCGTTCGCCCATTCGTTGTAGGCGAACAGGTCACGAACTTCAGCAGCCGTCATGTGCTGCATGATGACGAGCCGTCGTCGGGCAAGTCAACTCCTGGCAGCTGGGTGTCTTGCGACGAGCGGCCGTGCGCGCTACAGTCGCGACATGTCCAGAATCGATCGGGACACAGCGTTCGAGATGGCCGTTGCAGCGGTGCGCTACGGCGCTGGCGTGACCCGAGAGGTCGGAATGGATCTCGTCGATCGCGGCGTGCAGCGTGTGCTGATTGTCACCGATCCCGTCGTGGCCACGCTGCCGCCCCTCAAGGCAGTCGTTGATTCTCTCGAAGCGAACAGCGTCAAGTGGGTCCTGTACGACAGGGTCCGCGTCGAGCCGACCGAGCAGTCGTGGCTTGATGCGATCGATTTCGCGCGCGGGCACACGTTTGATGCGATCGTGGGTGTCGGCGGCGGCTCGTCGATCGACACGGCCAAGGCGGTCAATCTCTATACGACGCATCCGCCAACCGACTTCCTCGATTACGTAAACAAGCCGATCGGTCAGGGACTTCCGGTTCCGGGTCCGCTCAAACCGCTCTTTGCCATTCCGACGACCGCGGGCACCGGCAGCGAGACCACGGGCGTAGCCATTTTCGACCTCACACGGTTGCACGTGAAGACCGGAATCTCGAGCCGGTTGTTGAAACCGACGCTCGGCCTTCTCGATCCCGACCACACCCGTACGACGCCGGCGGCGGTGGCTGCCTCGGCTGGTCTCGACATCCTGTGCCATGCGGTGGAGTCCTACACGGCGATTGCGTTCACTGACCGGCCGCGGCCTGAGCGTCCGTCAGTGAGGCCTCCGTATCAGGGTGCGAATCCGATCAGCGATGTCTGGTCGCTGCAAGCGATGCGGATGGTAGCGACTCATCTGGTCCGCGCCGTGAAGGATCCTGACGACGACGAGGCGAGAGCGAGCATGGTGCTTGCGGCATCCTTCGCAGGCATCGGCTTCGGGAACGCGGGCGTACATCTTCCGCACGCGATGGCATACCCGGTGGCGGGCGGTGTCAGGGACTATCGTGCGCCGGGTTATCCAAGCGACCACGCGCTCGTGCCGCATGGCTTCTCCGTGATTCTCAACGCGCCAGCCGTGTTTGCGTTCACGGGTCAGGGCAGCCCCCAGCGCCATCTCGAGGCGGCGTCGGCGCTCGGCGCCGACGTGTCACGGTGTCGCCACGAAGATGCGGGTCGCGTCCTGGCCGATCGCGTCATCTGGTTCATGCAGCGGCTGAACGTCCCGAACGGACTACGTGCCGTCGGCTACTCATCGTCCGATATTCCCGCGTTGGTGGAAGGCACGCTTGCGCAGGAGCGATTGACGAAGCTGTCGCCGCGGCCCATTGACGCCGAACAACTCGTGCGAATCTTCGAGAGCGCGCTTTAGGTGACTGCGCGTCAACGTCCGATTCAAATCCCAACTCCCAAAACTGATTGCTTTGAGAGTTGGAGGTTGGAAGTTGGGAGTTGACAGGCATCACTTGGCGAGAGGATCCGGTCGCAGTTGGAAGTGCGCCGCGAGCGGCTTGGTGCCTTTCCCGCCTTCGATCAGCCACGGCGTACGGTCGCCGTTAGCGGCCCACAACCCTCGACCCTTCCAGCCGGCCTTCGGATCGTCGATGCGACCGTCGAATCCCTTGGCGTAGAAGCCCATCGGATACGGGACGCGCAGAACGACCATACGCCCGTTGGCGAACGCGATGATGCCGTCGTTCAGATTACCGGTCGACATCGGCACGTCGTTGCCCAGGCCGAACGTGTTGTGCTGATCGACCCACGAGTAATAGCTCGACTCGGCGCTGTTCTCGCCGATGCCTTTGAAGCCGGGCCCCGGGTACTGATGGAAGGACCAACCCTCGGGACAGTGATCGCCGGTTGCCTTCGCTCCGTTCAGTGGGGCTTTGCACTTACGACGATCGAAGCTGCCCATGTGACCGCTGCCCAGCGACACCCACACGACGCCCTTGCTGTCGATATCTGCGCCGCGCGCGCCGAAGCCGGGCAACGGTACGTTGTAGATCTCGGCGAGTGCCGTCTCCGGAGGATGAGCGCCCGGAGCGAGGCGCACCACTGCCCCTGGCACGCCGAGCACCGCGCCCCACACTGACCCGTCGACAGGGCTTGGCATCACGGCGTAGAACGGGGCGTTGATGCGGGTGTCCTTCGTCGGATCGGCAGGTTCGCCCGGTTCGAC
>Ga0075423_10001946_pt1 | contig 18555 bp, 14 predicted proteins | sample SoiMethybrSBSTD2_FD_80114 | JGI IMG/M metagenome (GOLD analysis project Ga0075423, IMG submission 80114) | Bulk soil microbial communities from a Populus tree surrounding site in Tennessee, USA - Soil MetaG P. TD hybrid SBSTD2 | ecosystem: Environmental > Terrestrial > Soil > Tree plantation...
GAGAGCTCCGTCCTCGCCTGCACACACTTCCCGATCAACCAACCCTGATTCCTTACCGAACGTCTTACTACTCGGAAGACTGGGGCTTTTGCCTCACACAAGACACGTTGGACGCGATGCCGGAGGGCGATTACGAGGTATGCATCGACTCCACTCTTTCGAAGGGGAGTTTGACTTACGGTGAATGTGTGCTGCCAGGCGAGACAACGCACGAAGTTCTCGTAAGCACGCACAGTTGTCACCCCTCACTCGCGAACGACAATCTCTCGGGCATGGCCGTTGCCACCTTCCTAGCAAAAATTTTGTCCGCGGGACCACGCAAGCACACGTTTCGTTTTCTCTTCATCCCGGGCACCATCGGCTCGATCGCCTGGCTCGCCCAGCATGAGAGCGACGTGCCGCGCATTCGACATGGCCTTGTCCTTTCGTGTCTCGGGGATTCCGGACCTTCGACATACAAGCGCAGTCGTCGAGGCAATTCGCTGATCGATCGGGCTGCGGCTCACGTACTAAAAGTGTCGGGGCCGCACAAGCTGATGGACTTCGTCCCGTACGGCTACGACGAGCGCCAGTATTGTTCGCCGGGATTCGATCTTCCCGTCGGTTGTCTGACGCGCACGCGCAATGGGGAGTACCCGGAGTACCACACATCGGCTGACAACATGACGTTCGTAACCGCAGACGCACTCGAGGACTCCCTCGGAAAAGCGCTCGCCATAATCGAGATCCTCGAGCACGATGCGATCTGCGTAAATCTCAGTCCGAAGGGGGAGCCGCAGCTCGGACGCCGCGGATTGTACAAGAACACCGGCGGCACTTCTCCAGCCGGATTCGAGATGGCGTTGCTGTGGGTTCTGAATTACTCCGACGGAAGGAACTCGTTGCTCGATATCGCCGAGCGAGCGAGCATTCCGTTCGCAACCATTCGGAGCGCGGCAACCGCGTTGCGAGAAGCGGGATTGTTGGCGGTGGTCGACGATCGGCGTGCGCAGACCGAGTCCGAGCCTTTCGCGAGCGCCGGTCGTGCGCGGTCATCGACGTCGCGGTCGTGGGCCACGATTTGATAGCAGCGCAAATCGACGCGCATACGGGGAGATTCATCTGCTCGAGTTGAAACCTGCCGCACGCGGTAGACGCGTCCGCGTGCTGTGTCTCGGCGCGCATTCAGATGACATCGAGATCGGATGCGGCGCAACTATCCTGCAGTTGGCGCGAGCCAGGCCGCGAGCGGAATTCCGCTGGGTCGTATGGAGCGCTACGGGAGTCCGCGCGACCGAGGCGAAGCAGGGAGCGCGAAAATTCCTCGGCTCGGCCGCCGCCGATGCAGTTGCCTTGCACGGCTTTCGTGACGGCTATTTCCCAGCGGAATTTGCGAATCTCAAAGACTCCTTTGAAACGCTCGCCCGCGAGTTCACGCCCGACGTGATTTTCACGCACGGACGCGACGATCGCCATCAAGACCATCGAATAGTATCGGACCTGACGTGGAACACCTTCCGCGATCATCTCATACTGGAGTATGAGATACCGAAATGGGACGGCGATCACGGCCAGCCGAATAGCTATGTGCCCGTGAGCAGGAGCGAGGCGCTTCGCAAGGCGCGCGCATTAATGGATGCGTTCGGCACTCAGCGGAACAAGGATTGGTTCAGCGAGGAAACGTTCCTCGGATTAATGCGCCTTCGCGGCATGGAGTGCCGCGCACCAGAAGGCTATGCAGAGGCCTTCAACATGCGGAAGGCGATTCTGGATTTCTGAGCCAGGTAACGAGTGCTGTGCACCTATTCCGTCGTGTGGTCGAGCAGAAACTCGGCCCACAACAGCTCAATGGGGTCGTCGATATTAACGACTGGGCGGTTAACGACGTCGGCCACAGTATGAGACGTGATGATTGCCCCTTTCGCCATCAAACACTCTCGGGTCAGCGCATAACAGATCCCGTTCCTCCAGAAAAACTCGCCGGTTAGGCCCTGACGTGCCTTGATACTCGATCCGGCTTGATCGAAGTAATCGAGGCGATCACCATCGAGCACGAGAATTTTTCGCGGGTGGGACTTCGCGGAGAGAGGGCTCACAGATATCGCCGAATCGGCTCCCGATTCCAGCAGCAACCGGGTGACTCTTTCCAGATCACCAGCTGTTCTGAACGGAGACGTAGGCTCGACGATGAGAATCACGTCGAACGTTGTACCGTAATGACGCTCACTCTCGAGAAGTGCGTGCTGACACGTTTCAACCGCTCCCGCAGCATCGTGACTGAGAGACGCCGGCCGAAGAAACCAGCTTTCGAGACCAAACCGTTTACCCTCTTCGGCGTACTCAGCGGAATCGGTTGAAAGAACTCTTGCGTCAATGAAGGAGGCCGCCTGGAGAACCAGCCCGGCGCGACCGATCAGACTGACTCCCTTCAACGGCGCGAGGTTCTTGTTCGGTATCCCCTTGCTCCCGCTGCGCGCTGGGGTAATTGCCAATACTCGCCGGCCGAGGATCAAGAGTCGCCCGCCTCCGCGACTGATACGGATCGCTTCTCTTCCGCGCTCAGACGCATCGCGTCGAGGACTCGCGCCACCGAGTACCCGTCTTCGGCGGTGCAGGAGGGTGTGGTGACGGCATCGAGTATGGCAACGAACTCGCGTGCCGCGCTCAAGAACATGTCGTTCCTGTCGTTGTGGAAGTCGGTCGTTTCCCACGCGCCGCCAGCTTCCGAGGACACACGAACCTGGTTCGACTCGTAGTCCCAATCGATGGTTCCCGATTCGCCGCGTATTGTGATCGAGCGCTTGTGTGGCCGTCCAAACAGATCGAGGTGCAGTTGGACGCGTGGCCCTTCCCGATAGAACAACAAGGCATCCACGATATCGTCAGTCTCGATGTCGAGCGAACTCACGCGATCGACGGAGGCAAAGACTTCCGTCGGCAGGCCGAACAGCCAAAGCATCAAATCAACGAAGTGACTCTCGTCGAGGAGTGCCCCTCCCCCGAGCGACTTGCTCGCCATGAAAAAATCCTGATAACGCTCCCAGGGATGCCAATCTGCGAGGTGAGCGCTCATCGTGCATTGAACGTGCAGCACGCGACCGACGCGGGCGTCCTGGACCAGGCGATGAACTTCTCTGAGCGCAGGCCACCAACGATAGGTGTAGCCAAGTAGCAGAGGAATCCCCGAGCGGGAAACCTCGTCGCGCAGCGCAGACGCGGACGAAGCGTTCAATGCCATCGGCTTTTCCAAAAACACTGGCTTGCCCAACCTGATCGCCGCGGACGCTTGTTCGACGTGAAATGCAGTCGGGGAGGCGACCACCACTCCATCGAATGTGTTGCTGGCATCCCAGGCCTCCGGCAACTGCAAAAACCGTCGTACGAGGCCGACCTCTTTCGCCGCCTCGGCGACCCTGTCTGGGCGCTGGTCAAAGGCGGAGACGGCGCATCCCAGCTGCGAGAAGTTTCGGAGGTGTCGCTTCCCTACAGAGCCGGCTCCAATCACAAGCACGTGCTTGCGGTCCGTCGGACTCTTCGTCACCGGAGATCCGAAGTCATTCCCGCATATCTCCCCGGATCGAAGGGCGATTCGAGAAAAAGAGGCTGCTGCTGGTCCCAGGAACGGACTGCATCATCAAACTCGCTTTCATTCTCGACGATCGCAGCAGCGCAACCCATCCCGGCAACGGAGTCGAACCATGTGGGCTGATCGATCTCGACCGCACGAGGGTTGACCTGAAACGCCTGCGGTACGCAGGCGACGCTGCCGTATAAGCCGTCAGTCATGAGAATGATGCAAATTGGCAGTTGCTCTTTGACAGCAAGTTTGAGCTCGGCCGGGTACATTCGCATGCCGCCGTCGCCGACGACGCAAATCACCGGTGTTTCCCTGTTGGCAATCGATGCTCCAATTGCGGTTGGAATCGCGGTGCCCATGTAGCGACTGTTGCTACTGGCAAGGAAAGGACGACCGCGACTCGCGTTCCAGACATGCTCCCCAATTGTACAGAAGGACCCCGTGTCCAGCACGAGCATGTGGTTCTGCGGCAGTTGGTTGAGAATGTTGAAGCACGCAGCGGGAAGCCAACCACCATCGAGCAGCTTGGCGCTAAGAGCGGCCTTGGCCTCCGCGATCTGCTCGGCGCCCCACTTACCTGAGGCGAGAGTCGCGAGCACCTGTTCGAAGAGTTCACCGTCCGCCAGCACCAGGTCAGTAGCGAGCGCGTCAGCGGCAGCGTCACGCGCCACGTCGAGAAGTAGTGTCGGTACGCCGAAGGGCTTTGGGCTTAGTAGCTCGGCAACCCTCAGTCCAATGCCTATCACTAAATCTGCTTCTTTCAGAATCGACGCTTCAGGCGAGAGGCGTTTTCCGTCTCCTGTGAACACCCCCGCGCTGTAGCCTCCAGATTAATCGACCAGACCCTTGGCAGCCGCCGTAGTAAAAACCGGCAGCTGTAACGATGCGAGTCGGTCCGCCAGGCCACGCCTTGCTGCGAAGCTTCCTGCTATCACCACCGGACGGTGAGCGGCCTCGACGAGACTCAGCGCATTCGTCGCAGATTTGTCGCGGTGCCGGCGCGCCGTGGGCGTCGGCGCACGCACTGAATCGTCGCGTGAGGTACGAGCGCAGAGGTCAAGATGTACCGGGCCCGGCGTCTCCTCCTTCGCGTAATCCAGCACTGCATCGAGACTGCGTGGCACGTCATCCAGGGCCGTGCGCGTCTTGACGATGGGTTCGACTAGCGCCCGATGATCGAGCCTCTTGTGAGCCCGCCAGGCGGGAACATCTCCGCTCAAACATTCCGAGATGCTGAGTGCAGGTCGATTCTCATAGCAGTTGTTGATTATACCCGGCAACATGTTCGCGAAGCCGGGTCCGCGAATGGAGATCGAAACTTCCGTCCCACCTGTGACCGCGCTCGCAGCTCCCGCCATTATTGCTGCCGACGCTTCGTGGGCGGCAGGAAAATATTTTACCGAGCGAGAGTCCAGGGCAGTAATCAGTGCGAGCGAAGGGCCGCTTCCGGTCACCCCAAACGCGTACTTCACGCCCCGATGCGCAAGCCGGGAGGCGAGATCTTCAATGCTGTCGTTCACGGGGCACTGAGGTGCTTCATCACTCGCTGACACGAAAAGGAAAGCAGCGTTCGCAGCGCGTCGGGACTGAAGCCGGCAATGTGCGGAGTGATGATCAGATTATCGTTTTCTCGCGCATACTGAATCAGGGAGTGTCCCGCCACGTCTGGCTCACCGCCGAGAACATCGATCCCGGCGGCCCCTACGGTCCCATCCCGCAGTGCGGCTTCGAGGGCGGCTTCGTCGAGAACTTCGCCGCGGGAGGTGTTGACGAGCACGACTCCGCGTTTCATCTGCCTGAACTCTGCCTGTCCCACCATGCGCCGCGTGGCATCGTTCAGTGGAACGTGTACGGATATGAAATCCGATGTCCGGAGCAGCTCCGACAAGTCCACTTTTTCGATCGTCGGCGGCCAGTCGCGAACGTACGGATCGAATCCAATGCATTTCATTCGGAAAGCAGCGGCATACCGCGACATCCATTCTCCTATGCGGCCGCACCCAATCACGCCGAGAGTCTTTCCCTGCAGCATGATTCCCGGATACTTGTTGCGGTTCCACTCTCCCGCGAGTACGCCCGCCGTGGCCGCCTTGAGTTGGCGGGCGCACGCCATCAGCAACAGCCATGAATGTTCCGCTGCCGGTGTGATGTTGCGCATCGTTTCTTTCTGATCCGCGAGAGTGAGCAGCGGGATGTTGCGCTTCTGAAGTGCCGCGGCGTCAATGTGATCGGATCCGGTTGACACAGTCACTACCAGTTTGAGCTTTTCCGCATTCGCCAGCCGATGGGCAGGAAAAGGGACTCCCATGAAAGCGTCGAGAATCGCGTCCGTGGCGGGAAGCAACGCGTCAGCGGCGTGCTCCTCGGCAGCCAGGTTAACTGTTGCCCACTTCCCAAAACACGAACGAACGTGTTCGAGCATATCCGGAGGACCGAGGTAGAGGATCTGCATTGTGAGAGGGATTGCGGAGGAGCTGCTGTGACGGCGTGAAAACTATTGCAACGGCAATCAGAGCGTATTGGCCGGCAATTCCATCATGTCTTCCGCTTTCCCGTCAGCGATCCACGTAACGAGCTTCCGCATGTCGGGAGAGGCTAGCCACTGTTCGCGGGTCTGATGATGAACGGTCACCTTCGGAGTCGCCTTGCCGTCCCGCTCGTACGCGAGCGCGAGACTAGCGAGGGTAAGCGGACGACCGAGAAAGACGCCATAAGCGTAGCGCTCCGCGAGCTCAACCTGCTTCGCGGATAACGGAGGAGTCGTCTCCAGTGTTGCCAGCCGTTGCAGATATTCCTCGGGAGTAACCGAATCGACGGTGAATCCCCGGCGATCATAGCGCCCGGTGCCAGCGGTGACGACAGGAACGCCAAAAAGAGCTGACTCGATCCCGACTGTCCCGCGAACTGTTACCGCATAGTCGGCGATCTGGAAGAGCGAGTATGTGCTCAGATCGGTGTCCGGATAGACGAGCTTGATATGATCCGGGACGGGCCCGACGGCCGTCTCTATGACGTCTAGCTCGAGGGGTCGGCCAGCATCGTTGTTCTGCTTCGCCTTCACCAGGTGCGCGGGATGGAGTTTGACAACCCATTGTACGCGAGTATTTGCCGCCGCGGCCTTCATGGTCTCGACAAACCAGTGAGTGTAGTCGGAAAAGAGATCCTTTCCGAAGAAGAAAGAGCCATCCCAGAGGATGTGCGGAAAAATGACCGCCACTTTCTTGTCCGGCGTCAAACCCAGTTTTCGCAGCGTCATCTCGCGCGAAAGGATTGTCTTGTCGTGCTGCGTGCCGACCACGCTGAACCAATCCTGCGTCTCGTAGCACGAAAAGAGCTCGTCCCGAATCTGCTTGCCGTTTTCAGGGTGCCACGGAATCGAGCAGAGCTGTTGCCACGAGTCCGCGGACGGACAAAGCGGATGGTCTCGTTCGTTGCCGGGATTGTAACGCTTGAAAACCAGGCGATCGCTCTTGTATCCGAGATTCCATGTAAGGGTGTCAATTCCTCGATTGAGCGCGAGATCGAAGATTTCGCCTTGCCCTGAGTACCCACGATCCATGAGCAAAACGCAGTCGGGTTTGATTCGTTCCATCATACGCGCACCGGCAACGGTGTGCCGCACGCTGAGAGCGAGATGGACGCGTAGATCCTCGCGAATCCGGGGATCCGCGAAATCCAGCCTGCCCCTGTAACGCCGCTGGGCTAACGCGATCACGAAACGGCCCACGTGCACGCCTTTGTACTCGAGCGCCAGCCAATCATGCAACGTGCGTAGCGTGCTTACCTGGCGGTCCACCCACTCTGGATCTCCACGGGAATCGAAATCATCCAGTTCCACAACGGCCTTGTTCCGTGCCAACCAATTGTAACGGAGAAAGTCGTAACGCCGGTTACCCAACACCACGGTTTCAAAGCCCGCCATTTGCAACGCCTTCTTGGCGAATGCTTCGATGGGAACGTAGGGCAGTGTGACGCTGACTATCAGCGCTGTTTTTGGTTTTGTTCTGCGCGGCCGCAGATCACTGTGGAGTCCGCGCCCGCCACGCTCATCGCGGAATCGATGGAAGTCGGCACGAGCCTTCCGATCCCTCGAACGGTATTCCGAGTACCGCGCTAGACTCCAGCAATGCATGACGGTCTGGTATGATCTTGCACTTCGCATCGGCGCTATGACGCGACGCAGCGCCTGATAAACGCGGGTCGCTCTTGTCGTAGCAAGGCTGCGCTCGAACGTCTGATACAGCGTCGTTCGTTTGGCCACCCTCTTCGCTTGCCGCAGCCCCTGGTAAAGGTTAGCCGCCACCCGCGAAGCCAGCATCGCTACGTTCTCGGTCAGCGGTGGCTGATGAGTGTGGGGCGCGTCGCTCCGGAGACCGCGTCCCGAGTCGGCTCTATCTGCAAGCACGCCCGGAACTCTCACTGGCGCCGTCCCTGACATAGGCCAGTCGCTTCTGTACGTAGGGCGTCACGCTGGCAAGTGCATTCGCGATCCGCTCGGAAACGTGGCCGTCTCCATAAAGGGTGCTGGGAGCATAGCGGCCGTGCGCGAGTTGACTTCTGATGGCTGCGGCGAGTTTGCAGGCCTCTGGCGGGACCGTCATGAGGTGCTCTTCCACTTCCCTGCCCGACTGTCGGTTTCCAACGAGTACTACTGGAGTTCCGAAATAGGTAGCGTCTCGTACGAAACTGCTGGAATTGCCGACGGCACAAACCGTCGTCGCCAGAAGCTTCATGTAGACTTCGGGATCGAGATTCGTAAGAATTCGCAGCCATTCCGGCTTTTGCCGGTCACGAAATAGTCGAATCGCCTTGCTGATGTGATCCGACCCTGCGTCAATATTTGGCCAGAGTAGAATCGCCTGAGTGTTGACTGAGTCGAGTGCCGTCAGCAGCTCCTCTACCTGCTTTCGTTCGTCGCCAAATTCAGTGGTCGTGGGATGGAACACGACGAGAAGGAACGGTTGCCGGATGTCAATCTGCGCTCCACTGCCAAGAGCGTTGACCATCTCCGAATCGAGCGTCGTGTCCAGTTTCCGTGCGATGTCGCTTCCCGGGCAGCCGACACTGAGGATCGTTTCAGGCGATTCGCCCATTCGCACCAGGTAGTCAGCAGAGCGCTTCGTGCTGGGAAAATGGAAATGGGCAAACTTCGTCATCGCGTGGCGGGCGCTCTCATCGATAGAGCCTGACACTTCGCCGCCCTGAATATGGGCAACACAGATATTCATGTATGCCGCGGCGATGACGGCTGCCAGTGCCTCGTACCGGTCACCGATTATCAACACGACATCCGGCTTCAAACGCTGATACTCGGCGCCAAATTCAATGACGCCAAACCCTACGGATTTGGCCATCGTACCCGGGGTCGAGCCCTCCAGCTCAATGTAGATCTCGCCATTGACTTCGAAGCCATCTCGCCGCACGACCTGAACCGGTTGGTGGAACCGTTCAAGAAGCATCGTGCCGGCGGCGACGATCTGGAGCTCGAGGGCTGGATGGACTTTGATTGCCTGCATTACGGGCTTCAACCGGCCGTAATTGGCTCGGTCGACCAGGACAACACAGATTTTTCGACGGCCGTTATTCGTTGCTGACATTTCAGAGTTTTTGGTTGCGCATTTTCATGGGATAGATCGCGTCGTCGAGTGACTGGCTCAAAGGAGATCAGATTCCTTAAGCATCTCGTCTATTTTTACTGAGCGCCCCAATGTTTGCCCGATGACGCGCGGCAGCTGGGAAGCTGGAATTCCAGTACCTGGTTTCTTGACAGTCAAATCTTCGGCGCGTAAAACCCTGCCTTTCGCTAGGTCTGATCGCGCAACGATGCTCTTAGTGAAGAGGTCTCTCACAGGCCCGAGTTGCGACGCGAACCCATCCTTGTCGAGTGGGTTTGCCATCATTGCTTCGACGAAGCGAACTCCTTCTGTCAGTTGACGCAACTCGCTCGTCGTGATGGAGACAGCGACGTCGGGGCCGAACATTTCGCGGCTCATGGTGACATGCACTTCGAGAAACTCGATGCCCAGAGTCGCCGCCGCCAAGCCCGGATAGATCGTTCCTGAGTGGTCCGACAGTCCTACGTCGCATCCATAACGCTCGCGGAACCTCGGAATCATGTTGAGGCCAACCTTGTCCGGAGGGCATGGATACAGCGATGTGCATTGCAGCACAGTCAAAGGCAGCTGCTTCTTCTTCACTAACTCGACCGCCGCGTCGATCTCTTTGAGCGGGCTCATGCCGCTCGAGATGATCACCGGAAGATTGGTGGCTGTGATCCGCTCGAACATTGGAGTATTGGTCAGCTCGCCCGACGCGACTTTCCACGCGGCGACTCCAACGCGGGTCAACAGCTCCACTGCCTCGAGCGAAAATGGAGAGCTGAGGAACTTGAGTCCACGCTCGTCGGCGTGCTGCCGCAGCCCGCGCCAAGCCTCCTCGCTGAACTCCATCCGCTTCCAGTAGTCGTACCGCGTCGCGTCCTGTTTGCTGAACGCGACCCGCCAGGGCTCGGCGGGTGTTGACTCGGCCGCGGCGATGTGTGTTTGAAATTTCACCGCATCGGCACCGGCGTTGGCAACCGCGTCGATGTACGCGTGCGCCATTCCCAAGCTACCGTCGTGTGCTTGCGCTATTTCTGCGCAAACGACGCAACGCCTGTTCTTCGCTGCTTCTCCGTTCGAAGATGCGGAGGCTTTGGTCATGTCAGAACTCGGGCCGCGGGTGATTCCAGGATTTCCCCCGTAATGGAGTCGGCCGCAATTCGTTCCAGCTCCGCGGTTAGCAAGGCGCCAGCGCTGTCCAGTGAAAAATGCTCCTCGAATGTGCGCCTCGCGTTCGACTGCAGACGTGCGCGCAGCTTATTGTCGGAGAAAGCACGAATGACAGCGTCGGCCAGACCCACACCATCGCGGGCCATCAGCGCGTTTTTCTCATGGAGCATTTGTGGAATGCCAAGTGCGTTGGCTTCGTGCGCCACTACGCAGCAGCCGTAAGAGAAGCCTTCGATAACGCGGGTGCGCGTCCCGAGGTTGATGGGAGTGGGAACCAGCAGCACGTCCGCGGATAAGAATTCCTCGTCCACATTTTCAACGTACCCGCGCAGCTTGACGCTGGAATGCGCTCTAAGTTGCGCGGCGAGGTTCGGGTTCTTCGAATAGTCGCCAACGGCGTGGACTTCGAACGCATCGGCTCCCAGCTCCTTTTCAAGCCTCGGGAGAATCTTCGTGATGAAGGACCTGAGCCCGGAAATGCTCGCGATTCCCGCGAAGTGTCCGATTAGCAGAATCCTGAACTTCTCTCGCCCTGAAAACGAATCCCGCAGTTCGCGCCAGTTGGAACCAACGGGGTCCCTGGTCGGCGGCGGAATGTAAATGCAATTGGGCACTCCGTGGCGCCGGAACCACCGAGCGTGATGTGCCGCAAAATCCACGACCGCCGGGCAGTCTGCAAGCAGTTGCGCCATGAACCTGGGCTGATTCGCGTGAGCAATCCGGCGCAAAGTGGCTCGAAGATACTGGCGGAGCGGTCGAATAGATGTATCGCGCCACCTATAGTGCGCGGCGACGTGATCGAGGTCGACCAGGACCGCCATGCGCGGATATGTAGTTACTCCGTGCGTGGCCGCGAGATTATACAAAGTGTAAGCGAGCAGCGCATTCGGCCGGATTTCTTCCAGCAGCGCTCTTACTGCCCGAGCCAATTCCACCCACGGGTAAAAGGTTGCGAGCTGGGGCCGCAGTATGGCCGAGCGCATTCTCGACCTGAAGGCGTAGGGGCGCAGATCGCCGTACGGGACTGTCCGTACGGTGGCGCCTGCGGCGGCCACTTCCTTAAAGTGCTCCGATTCGCTGTTGCTTATGACGACAACGGTTACCCGGTGACCAGCCCGCAACAACGAAGACATAATGGACCACGTGTTGATAGCTGTTCCGCGTGTGGTAACGGATGGCGCACAGTAGTCATCTGTAAGCAGGACGACATGCATAAGTTGAGACCGACGCGACACCGACGTATTTGCGCGAAACTCTTTCACCGAAGGCGTGTTCACCGGCCGCTCGCCGCTTCCAGCGACCATTTGTGTGAGACGAGGAAGTCACCCAGCGTTTTGGGTGGCAGCTTGCCCGTACCAAAGAAATCGCCCTCTACAACCGACAGCTTACCTGCATCCGTGACATAATCCTCGACAGTTTCTCCTGCCATGCACCAAATCGTAAAGGTGTAGTTTCCCGGTGCGAGAGGAAGTTTCGAAATGTTGCAGTGCAGGCGGCCGCCGTGCGTGAGTGACAGTGACTCACGCAGTGAAGCCCGAGACAGGCAAGCAAATAGCGGCTCACCGTAGAGGCCGGAGAACTTGATTTGCACGTTTACGTTCTCTATCGAGGCCACGCCGGAGATCTCGTAATCGAGGGCGAGCGATACGTCCTCACCCGAGCAAACGCTTTCAACGGGTTCGCGGCGGTCATTCAGGATGGTGACACTCGTGAATCGCATGCGCCCATTTCCACTCCGATCGGTTCGCTCTGCGACGGAGCGGGCTGCATTAGCACGCGACACCGACAAGTACTCTCCAATAACGGCCTTTGGCGAGTCCGACAGCTTAACCCGACCGCGTTCCATTAGAAGACCGCGCGTACACAATGCGGCGATCGCTGCCATGTTGTGACTGACAAAGAGTACGGTTCGCCCTTCCTGCACCACACTGCCCATCTTGCCAAGACATTTTTGCTGAAATGCCACGTCGCCGACAGCGAGAACTTCATCAACGAGCAGAATGTCCGGTTCGAGGTGTGCAGCCACTCCGAAGGCCAGCCTCACATACATCCCGCTTGAATAGCGCTTTACGGGAGTATCCAGGAATGTGTCGATTTCCGAGAAGGCGACGATCTCATCGAAGCGACGCTTGATGTCGGACCGTTTCATGCCCAGGATCGCCGCATTCAGGAAAATGTTCTCTCGACCGGTTAGCTCCGGGTGAAATCCCGTACCGACCTCGAGCAAACTGGCGACTCGGCCCCTGTACCTGATACAGCCCGACGTCGGCTCCGTAATGCGACTGAGCAACTTGAGGAGCGTCGATTTCCCGGCGCCGTTTCTCCCGACGATACCGACGGCTTCGCCGTGACGCACGCCGAAGGAGACGTTCTTCAGCGCCCAGAATTCCTCCCGTGTACGCCGGCGGCTCTCACGCCGGGCACGCCAACGAAGTGGCGCACGCAAAGCCGATTCGATTGCGTGACGCAAACCGTCGTCGCCGTAGCCCTGATTACCAAGCATGTATCGCTTGCTCAGGTTCTCGACGCCGATAACGGTGTCGGTCATGCCGCCCCCATCGCGGGTATTTGTTCGGCTCGCACAAGTGCGGCGCGCTCAGATGACATCAGCGAAAGTTCGCTCGGTCCTCCGGAAGTACCGAATTCCGGTGACGAGCATCAAAAGTGAGGTGACAATGGACGCGGCAAGCCCGGGCCAGTATACAGTGTGCTGTCCGCCGAGCACGGACCAGCGAAATCCGTCAATTACGCCAACCATTGGATTCAGCGAGTAGAGCAGTCGCCACTGCGGTGGAACGACCTTGCTGAAGAAACCGACGGGCGAGATGTAAAGTCCGAATTGTACTGCAAACGGCACAATGAATCGGAAATCGCGGTAGCGGACCGTAAGCGCGGAGACCCACACGCCAACTGCGAAAGCCGCGACAAATGCGAGCAAGGCAAACAATGGCAAGACCGCGAGGGTCCAACCTGGAACAAAGCGATACCACACGAGCAGGACGAAAAGGAACCCCAGCGAGATCAGAAAGTCAGCCAGGCTAATAATGACGCTGCTGGCTGGCACGATCAGGCGCGGGAAGTAGACCTTGGAAATCAGATTGGAGTTTGCTACCAGACTGTTGCCGCTTTCGGATAGAGCTGTTGCAAAGAACGTCCATGGCAGGAGACCGCAGAACACCAACAACGGGTAAGGAACGCCCCCGGAGGGCATCTTCCCCAGCCGGCCGAAAACGAGCGTGAGAATGAGCATCGTAAGAAGAGGCCGGATAACCGACCAGCCGACTCCCACGACGGTCTGTTTATATCGCACCAATAGGTCTCGCCACGCCAGGAACAGAAATAACTCGCGATACCTCCACAGGTCCTGGAAGTACCGGCGCCCCGTCTGCCCCGCCACGATGACGACCTCGTCGGCCGCTGTAGCCGTAGCCGGAGCATCTATCGAACGCACTTCGCCGAGCCGAACACCGGCGGTCCTGCGCTGATCTACGGGCTGATTCAAGAGAAGTCCGACGGGTACCCGGCCCTCACGCGCGTTCGTTGGCGCGCGAACCTGCTTAGCACGCACGGGTGAGACGCCGATCTGCGCGCCTTGATGTTTTTGCGGATCGTAGAGATCGACTGGGTTGACACATGGGGCGAAAAATGTTGGGCTGTGCGGCCGTAAAAGATCGCCGCAAGAGAATCGGATGTCGCACGCCCCGCCGAGGCGAAGGATGCACGTGCGCTACGACTGGGCAACTCATGCGCCCGCCGTAATAGGGCGTTACTCAGCTTATGTGAGCGATAACGCTGCGTCACCGACTACGAACTGTTGCGTGGAGTCAACACTTCGGGAACCGCGATTATACCGGCCTTCCGGACAATCCTGTCTCGGTCTCACGTAAAGCCAACCAACTCTTCGCATCATGGCGGCGCGTTTATGGCAAATGCCGACGCTACCGCTCGCGTGCGCCAGGAGCGGAGGCGATCGTTCAACTGTTATGGAGTCCGTGACCGAAGCTCCCCTCGTTAGCGTGCTTACCCCGGTTCACAACGGGGAGCCGTTTCTGCGTCAGTGCATTGACAGCGTGCTGTCCCAGACTTATCCGCGCTGGGACTACACCATCGTGGACAACTGCAGTAGCGACCGCACTCTGGAGATCGCTCAGGAATATGCCGCGAAGGACTCACGCATTCGAATCTGGAAAGGCGACCGCTTTGTCGGCGTCGAGCAGAGTCACAACAACGCTTTCCGCCAGATTTCCTCGAATAGCAAATACTGCAAAGTGGTGGCGGCCGACGATTGGCTCGCCCCCGAGTGTCTCGAGAAGATGGTTGGGCTGGCCGAGCAGCACCCCAATGTCGGGATCGTTGGCGCTTACGGCCTCATAGGCTCAAAAGTGGAGTGGCAGGGGCTAGCGCCGACCAGTAACGTCGTGGCTGGTCGCGAGCTGTGCCGCACATGGCTGATGGGTGGTCCGTACGTATTTGGATCGCCGACTTCCCTGCTTTTCCGATCGGACGTCGTACGCAGTCGACACGCTTTCTACAACGAAGCGAACCGCCACTGCGATTCTGAGGTGTGTCTCGAAGTACTCGAACATTACGATTTCGGTTTTATTCACCAGGTTCTCACGTACCAGGGCGTTCAGGAAGACTCCTTGACATCGTTCTCCAAACGAATGCAGACGTACTTTTCGGGTTTCATACTGGATCTGGTGAAATACGGACCAAAGTACCTGACTCCAGCGGAGCTCGATTCCCGGATTGGCCAGGTTTTGCGCCACTACTATGATTTCCTCGCGAAGCAGCTTTATAGTCGGCGCGATGCTGAGTTCTGGAATTTTCATCGCGCTCAACTTGCCGCCCTCGGTTTCCCTTTTAGCGGCAGAAGACTCCTGCGGGCGGTTGCCATTGACGCAATGGAATTCGCGAACGTGAAGAACGTTGTAAAAGGCCTGGTGTGGCCCTTCCGCCAGCTATATGCAGCAGCGTCGCGGTAGTCGCGTCGGAGATTTCTTCACCGTCTACGAGTGATCCTCACCGATACAGCCTTGCAGGCGCGAGAGGCCGCGGGCAATCCCATACGTGTCGGATTACTCGGAGCAGGGTTCATGGCCCAAGGCTTGGCGAACACTATCCTTCACGACGTGCCCGGGATGACGGTTGTAGCGATTTTCAACCGTCGTCTGGACCGCGCGGCAAACGCATACAGGTACGCCGGTATTAGCGATACTGTCACGGTGACGACGGAGGCCGAGGTTGCGGATGCCATTCGAGCGGGTAAATGCGCGATCACCGAGGATGCGTTTCTGCTCGCGCGCTCAGATCAAATAGACGTACTGGTAGATACGACGGGTTCAGTCGAATTCGGAGCCACGGTGCTGCTGGAGGCGTTTGCGCACCATAAGGACGTCGTGCTCATGAACGCCGAAGTCGACGCCACGATCGGTCCGATCCTTCAGGTTCATGCAGTAAGGCACGGAGTGATCCTTTCTGCATGCGATGGGGATGAGCCGGGACTCCAGGTGAACCTCTTTCGATGGGCAAAGGGGGTGGGACTCACTCCAAGAGTCCTGGGAAATGTCAAAGGCCTGCTCGATCAGTACCGAAACCCGACGACGCAAAAAGGCTTCGCGGAGAAGTGGGGTCAGAACCCTCAGGTCGTGACCAGTGCTGCAGACGGTTCGAAGATCAGCTTCGAGCAGGCCATCGTCGCTAATGCAACGGGGTTCGGCGTGCAAAGGCGTGGCATGTCACGGGGGCTTGAATACCGGGCTGACGTGACGAGGATCGGAGAGCTGTACGACATCGAGGAGTTGCGCGCGGTTGGTGGCGTCGTGGATTTCGTCGTCGGAACTCCATTTGCGAAAGTCTACTGTCTCGCCGAGCACGCCGACCCGAAACAGCAGCACTACCTCAATTTGTACAAGCTGGGCGACGGCCCGCTGTATTCTTTATACGTGCCGTATCAGCTCGTGCATTTCGAGGTTCCGACCACCATCGCGCGCGTGGCGCTGTTCCGTGATTCGGTGGCGAGACCATTGTCCGGGCCGGTAGTCGAGGTTTGCGCTGTCGCCAAGCGCGATTTGCGTCAACACGAGATCCTCGATGATTACGGCATGTACATGACTTACGGCGAAGCTGTGAACACTGGCGAAATGAGCAGTAAACGCTACCTACCCGAAGGACTGGTCGAGGGTTGTCGTCTGAAGCGTGATGTCCGGAAGGATCAGGTACTCACATACGACGATGTTGTCCTTCCGCCGAACCGATTAGCAGATCGCCTACGCGCCGAGCAGTACACTCACTTTCGAGGGGAGAGGTGGCTGCAGGAATTGAATGACGCGGCCTTGGCCAGCTAATTCGCCCTGCGCAGCCAGATCTCTCGCCAGTAAGGGAACAGACTTCGCTGGCAGAAAAGGCGATGAGTGCTACGCTCGCCGGAGCAAAAAACGCCATCGAGGATTACGCACCCGTTCGGAAGCTTGATCATGCGTCCGTTCTTTTCGTTGATGATCTTCTCGACGCGACGCAGCACGCGAAACGTTCCGCCGGAGAACTTCCACATCTCGACGTCGTAGTACAGTCCGCGATTCCGCGATCCCTTGTCCAAGGTCGCATAAATCTCCTTGCGGGATTTGACCTGAACGAGCTCCCCTGGCTGTAAGTCGAGACGGGCAGTCGGCGTCGTCGTCAGCTTGCCGGGAATAAATGGAAAGGTTCGGGGTAAGCGTAGCTTGCGACGGACAACGGCGTAAAAGGCAAACCAGAAACTGCGAAAGAATTTCCCAGGCGTGACATTGCGTGTGAGAACCTCACGCAGGTATTGGCGCATATCCCACCATTGAAGCGGTTCGCTCGCCCGCAAAAGCTCGGTCGCCTGACACGAGTATCGAACACCCTCGTCGTCGGGAGTCTGCGCCGCGTGCGCCAGCAACGCATTTAGAGACCGCGCGGCGCCGTCCACAGCGTCGTTGTACGTGCCGCGTGTTTTGATCTGGACGAGCGGGTCTCCACCAACAGACACGTCGGTCCGCTTGAGCCACGCCTCTTTCCAGAAGAGCAGACATCCGGCCTGACAGTCACCGTGACCGCAGCCGTCGCAGCGCAGCTGCTCGAGGTGCACAGTGCGGTGCATCCGCCGACCTTTGTAATGGGCGATCGTGTCGCAGGTTTTGTCGGCACGCTGAGAAACGCGAAACTGCTGACCGCAGAATTGAAGCATCTCCGGCATGAACGGTAGCGCGTCCAGCTCACCTTTCTCGTCGAGCGTGGCGAGAATCTCGGCTGCGCTGCGCACCTCGATCAACTCTCCCGCGCGTAAATCCAGTGTCTGCGCCGCTCGTTCTGTTGTTGACACTGGCTTCGTGGGCGACGGCACTTTTTCAGTGGCGGGGGCTGTAAAGGTCGGACCGCTGTTTGGAGAACGAACGAGGATGGATGACTCCGAAGCGATTGTGGTCTTGGTTTCCGCGCTAAAGCTACAGGCGGTGATTCCCGCACCGATACTGCCGTGCGGCGCACCCTATTTATGCAAATAGCTCGCTCGCTGCAATCCGCAAAACGCGAGTCGCGACGGAGACCTTAGACGTAGCCGGGTTGGAGTTGCGGCGGTCAACGCGAAGTCTACCTCACTCAAAAGAAATACCCGTTGTGAACAATTATCGGAGATGACGCGAAGCTGTGGCAGGAAGACCACACCCGTGACGTTGGATCCGCCGCTCCGCTTCCAGGAATAACTGGAACAGGGCAAGACCTGCTGCGATTCCTCGGGTCGGCACCTTGGACCAGCGGCAGTGTCAGTCCAGGCGCGAAAGTGGTATTGAGGCGCTGAATTCAGCGAAGACGCCCGCGCAGAATCCTCGCGACTTCATTGAAGGCTGGTGCGGGGTCGGACCAGCGAAACACCGGCTGATACGCGCCCAGCCACGAACGCGCCGCGGCGAGCAAGCCAATACGACCGCCTGTCGCCTCCCGCTGGGCGTAGAGATCGTAATACGGAAACACACAGCGCCGGCCAACTTTATAACGAGAGATGGTTCTGACCGGACGGCCGAGCGCATCATCCACTGCGAGTTCGCAAACGTTCACTCCACAACGTGCCGCAAACTCCACGTACCACCACGGCCTCGCGTTCACTTCGATCAGATTGAACTGTCGGTTTCGCTCATCGCGTTTGAACTCCGCGCTGAACACACCTCGGTATCCGATGGATGCAAACAGGGCGTCCAGAGTCGCTGGACC